>Ga0209211_10007079_pt1 | contig 15891 bp, 17 predicted proteins | sample RifGroA2_FD_183992 | JGI IMG/M metagenome (GOLD analysis project Ga0209211, IMG submission 183992) | Groundwater microbial communities from Rifle, Colorado, USA - Groundwater A2 (SPAdes) (version 2) | ecosystem: Environmental > Aquatic > Deep subsurface > Groundwater | place: Rifle, Colorado... | reverse complement strand
CAGACTGTTGATGCTGATGATGTGGTGATGAGGTTTATTGGCGGGGGAGGAGGCGGAAGCTATGAATGCACTGGCACAAAGCCTGATGGCTCATTTTATTGTGATGGAGATACAAGCAATCTTGATAAAGATAACATTCCAATAAGATTGCGCCCTAATGCTGATGAGTGCGGAGATGTAAAGTGCGAGGCTTATTGCGGTTTGGATTATGATTATGTTGAGCAGAATGGCGCTGCTATATGCAGACCTAAAGACGGCAGCCCTATTGGGGGAAGCTGCCAGGGGAATGTGCTGAATAACGCAGAAGAATGTCCTGATGATGGAGAGAATATTATAGGAGACTTGCCTTACCAGTTAGTTAGCCAATGCACTATCCCAAGGAAATGCGAAATTAGGTGCCGCGCTGGCTTTGCCTCTACTCTGCTTGCTGACGGAAGCTATGGGTGCGTAAGCATAACTGGAAGATGCGTGGGAAATGCAGTTGAGCATTCAGAGTTTTGCGATGGAGCCACCAGTGGGGTTACAGGAGAAGTGCAATCCAGTCTTGTAAATACATGCGGAACAAACAAATGCGAGTTGGTATGCAACAGCAATGCAAATTATGAGATGTTAGGAGGAACCGCCATATGCAGGCCTAAAGACGGCAGCCCTATCGGAGGAAAATGCAAAGGCGGAGTTCCTGAGGATGCTGATTTTTGCGCTGGAAGCACTGATGGCATTACTGGAGAGATTCCTATATCCCTTGTCGCTGCCTGCGGGACTGATAAATGCGAAGCTGTCTGCAATCAAGGCTATGCGTTGAGAGACGGCATATGCAGGGCAGTAGGAGTGGTAACTGGAAGTGTCAGTGATGAAGATGGCCCATTAGCTGGAGCAACTGTAACAATAGGCGGGGTTTCGGCTGTTACGGACGAAGATGGGAATTTTATAATAAAAGATGTTCCAGTGGGAATTTGGGATCTTGTGATAACTGCTCCCGGGCATGATTCTGCCACAGTGGATGACATCAACGTTAGAAGAGGCGAAACTGCAAATGTTCCTGCTCAAACTTTAACTTTGATAGAGCCTCCTGATGAGGAGCAAACAGGAGCAGTGGCTGGAAAGGTTAAGGATGGCAATGGATATTTACAAGGCGTTAGGGTAAGCATAGCAGGCATATCAGCAATAACAGACAGCAATGGGGCTTACAGCATAAGCGGCATTCCGATAGGGAAATGGGATTTGACTGCAACTGCCCCTGATCATGATTCTGCAACTATACCTAATGTGGAAATAACAGCAGGAAGCAGTGTTAATTTGCCAGATATTACACTATCAATAATCCCAATTCTGCCAACTACTTTCTCAATAGCCATAAAAGATGTAATAGCGGCGCCTCCAAATATAATAATAAAAGAAGGGGATGTTTACAAGACAAGAGCAGATGCTGTCATAATAAAAGGGATATATTCAAAAGAGGCTTATGAGCAGATAGATGTAGTAGAGCAGGATAGTCCTGGCAATAATGCCATTCTTACGCCAGATGCTGCAAATCCCCAAACAGAAGGAACTTTCTCAATAACTGTTCCAACAGCAACTGCGCTGACTGAAAAGAAGATAGATGCTGTTGACAGAACAAATCCATCCTTAAAATATACTACATTTGTAAAAATATTGAAAGACATAAAGGGGCCGATAATAACATTGTTCCAGCCTGCATCCGGCTCTGTTGCAAGCCAGCCTTTTGATTTGCTCATAGAAACAAGCGAGCAGTCAAAGAACTGCAAGGCAGTGTTCAGGCCAAGGCAGAACGTTGAGGTTTTGCCTGCGCAAAATCTTGTTGAAGTGGAGGGCAGCGATAAAAAGAGGCATAAACTGGCTGCATTGAGCAATCTGGCGGAAAACGAGCCGATTGCATTTACAATAAGATGCGATGACCTGTTTGATAATCCCTCTTCAGACACTATTGTAAGAGTAACTGTAGACAAAAAAGCCCCTGCAATAACCAATTTTGGCCTGTCTTTTGGAGCATTAAAATCACAGAATACTGCGCAGAACCTCAAGAGATTCTTGATAACGGAAAAATATCCTGGGACAGACACCATACGAGCAAGGCTCACTGCAACAACAGACGAAGCTGCAAAATGCAGGTTCAGCGCTTCTGACAGCGATAATTATGAGTCCATGCCTGCTTCAAATGCAATGAATTACGAACCTTCAAGCGGCGGAAATTACATAGAGAATACAAAGTTTAAGGGAGAGCATGCCTCAGAATACATAGAATTCAAGGAGGGCGATAAAGTTACATACTACATTTCCTGCATAGACGTGGTTGGAAGCGAAGCGCAGAAAAAGGCTGTTTTAAGCATTGAAGCCAATACAAAGCCTACTGTAAGAATTTTAAACAAGAAGCTCAATAGCATAGAATGCTCAGAAGGATGCGCAACAAACGACCAAAAACCCATTATTAATTTCCAGACTGATGATGCCGCGTCATGCACAATAGACGGGGATTTTCCAAATGATATTTCTGATCTCAAGAATACGCTAGTTTCATCACAGGATAAGATAACTCACGCCTATCCAAGGCTCATGAGCGATCCAATAACAAAAGAAGAATGGGGAGGGGTTTTGGCATTTGAGACACATGAATTTGACATTGAATGCAAAGATGAAAGCGGCGCAAACAAGGAAGATGGAATTGAGACATTTACGTTTACAGTAAGCCCTGATGCAGTCCCAGAGACTCCTGAATTTATAGAGATGATAGAGCCAAATAAGTACGGGGTTTCCAAAGATTATGTTTTTGATATAAAAATAAGGACACTAGAAAAGGCAATTTGCAAGTGGTATTTTGACAAGCCTTTTGTATTTGAGGACATGAATGATTTTAATCTTTCCACTGGCACTGATTTCACTATAGATGAGTTTGACGGCATAAAGCAGGGCGACAAAAGCGCGCATCAGCTGCATGTAAGCTGCAATGATGACACTCAAAGAATGGTTTTTGACATAAGTGTAGACCAGGATCCGCCTGTAATAGAAGAATTTTATGCATATCCAACGACTGTTGCAGATACAGATAGGATAACTAAAATCAGCGTAAAAACAAACGAGCCGACAATATGCAAATATGGAAATACACAAAATCCAAGTGAGATGCAGCTTGTTGAAGGGGGCTTTGCATCTCTCCATAGGCAGGATATAACATTAAAAGACCAGAAAGGCGAGCATACTTACTATGCAATTTGCTATGACAGGGTCAATCTCCAATCTGCCCCAAAAGATGTTAAGATTGTATACAACCCTGACTTGGAGTTTGATTTAATAAAAAGAACTATCGCGTTTTTCGGCCCTAATGATGTGCCTTTCTTTTCAATTGAAACAAACAAGAAGGCAGCCTGCCTTTACAAGAGGGAAGGGCAAGGCGAGCTTAGAGCTGTGCCTTCTTCTGACGATTTCCACAGCCACATTGTATTTTTCAGAGGATCCCGAACAGCTGGAAGCCTTGAGCATGGAGACTATAAGTTTAATGTTTTCTGCACCCCAAAGATAAAAGAAGGCGGGCAGGAAAAGTCTGTTGATGTTGAGTTTTTCGTTGACATGACGCCTCCAACAATGAACTATACAAATGACACAAGCGCATTGGACAGGGAGCCCGAATTTTCCTGCTATACAGACCAATTAAGGGTTAAATGGCTTGGCAGTGATGCAGAGTCAGGAATAAACCTCTATGAGTATTCCATTTTAAAAAGAGGCACAAGCGCTGTTGTCAAAAACTGGAGCAATGATGAGCTTTCAAGATATGATAATGGAGGCAAATGGCAGATAGTAAGAAACTTGAAGCTGGAGAACAGGACTGCCTATAATTTCCTTGTAAGGGCAAATAATTCTGTAAGCGTCCAAAGCGAAGCCCTGCCCAGCGATGGAGTTACTGTGGATTCGAGCAAATGCAGTTATTTGAAGACTTGCACACCAGGTAGCCAAGGATGCCCAATAAACCAATGCAGCCTGCGAGGGGAATGCGAGCAGGGGGATTCATGCAATGAAGATGTGGATTGCATAAGCGGCTACTGCGATGCCTCAAGCAAAAAATGCGCAGCGTCATCATGCTCTGACGGGGTGAAAAATGGGGGGGAATCCGACAATGACTGCGGAAGCAATTGCGGAAAATGCGAGCTGGAAAAAGCATGCATAACAAATGAAGACTGCGCAAGCGGAAACTGCGAGTTTAGAGTGTGCAAGGAAGTTGACACGTGCAGGAACGGCATAAGAGACGGCAGCGAGGTGGATAAGGACTGCGGGGGGGCTTGCAGGCCCTGCGGCATTGGAAACATCTGCAAAAAAAACATTGACTGCGGGCTTGGGCTTGAATGCGTGGAGGACAAATGCGCGGAAGCTGCGTCTCCTGAATTTACAGACAGGGACAACGACAAATGCCCTGATGAGTGGGAAATGAGCAAGGGGCTTGACCCAACTGATCCAAATGACTGCAATGAAAACAGCGATGAGGATTTATTGAGCAATTTCGAGGAATTTCAGAGAGGCACCAATCCATTCCAGGCAGACAGCGATGGAGATGGGTATAATGACGATGTGGAAATTGAGAGAGGCACAGACCCTCTTGATCCAAACAGCTTTCCAAAATCAAGATTTGCTTTTGTGATGGTGATTATATTAAGCATATTGCTGCTGTCAGGAGGAACTGGATTCCTTCTTTATAGAAAATATGGCATTGAGGGAATAGAAAACATGATGGCAAGACTGCCTTTCAAGAAATTCAGAAAAGCCCCTGGAGCGGGATTTAAAACAGAAAGAGGCGCTCCAAGAGAGTATCCAAGATTTACTCCAAGAGCAGAAAGCAAAGGACATTCAAGATTCCTGGAAAAAGCAAAAAAGGAAGAGGGCGAGATGGAGCAGATATTCAAGGCGTTTGGCGCAAAGCCGAAGGAAGAGGCAAAAGAAGGCGCTAAATTAAGAAAATTGCCTGAAAAAGGGGCAGCGAAGGGAAAGAAAGAGGATATTTTTGAGAAGCTTTCCAAAGTTAAAGGCGCGAAAGAAACTGAGAAGAAAGAAGAGTCTAAGAAAGAGGATGTGTTTGCAAGGCTTTCACAATTAAAAGGAAAAAATAAAGATAAAAATGCCATGGAAGAGCTTAGAAAAATGTCCAAGCCAAAAGCTTCCGGCAAAAAATAGCCGTTAAAATGAAATCTGGACAAGTTTACAGCCAGGCATTGATTTACATTTTTACATTAGTGCTGGTCTCGGTAATACTTATTTATGGGTATAATGCAATAAGCAATTTCAGGAGCAGGGCTGCGGAAGTTTCAATGCTGAAATTAAGGAATGACATAAGCAATTCTATTCAGGAGATGGCTTCTGAATACAACAGCGAGAAAGCAAAGGAATTTCAATTGCCGGATGGCGTGAAAAAGGTTTGTTTTGTTGAGACTTATGACGGGGCGCCGACAAACTTCAATGGCGCAGATATTATATTAAAAGACAGCGTGGAAACTGAATCGGTAGGTAATGCAGATATTACAAAAATAAAAAATGTTTTTTTGATGGATAATACGATAAAGGATTCTTTCAATGTTCCGATAAAAATTGATGTGCAGGATGGCCTTAATAGCCCAAATGATGAGATTATCTGCAAAGACAATATTGGAGGCAGATTCTCTCTCAAGATGGTAGGCAAAGGAGACGGAGCAACATTGTCATGATGAAAAGCAGAAAATCGGCCATAGAAGTGCAGTTCAACTGGATTTTTGTGCTTGTAATAGGGGCTGTTATCCTGATAGTGTTCTTCGGATTTACATTCAAGCAGAAAAGAATTTCAGAGGACATAATTCAGTCATCTACTGTGAATGCCCTTGACGCAATAACGAAAAGCGCGCAGTCATCTGCTGGAGAGGTGAGCATTGTCACTGTGGCTAAGGAGGAAGTGGGGATAGAATGCAACAGGATAAGATTAGGAGGGGCGTCAAAGCAGTACGAGAATTTGATTTTATTTTCTCCGAAAAAGCTGGAGACGACAAGGCTTATCACGCACACAATGAGCTTGAATATTCCTTATAGGGTTTCTAATCTGCTTTTTGTTACTAGTCCGGATGTGAGGTATATTTTGATTGGCAATTATCATGAAGCAACGGACCTGGGGAATCTTGCGAGGTTCGTAAATAAAAGCATTCCAAAAGAAATAAGTAAAGAGGTTTATTACATAAATAGGCCTACAAAAGCTGATGGCTCTGCACGAGATCCTGCTGACAAGCATTATTCTGAAATTACTAATCAAAAGGATAAGAAGGTTAGAGTTGTAATAATAGGGTCATTGCCTAACAATTGGAATTCGGTAAGAGATAAATTCAAAGCGCTTAAAGAGGATTATAGTGAATTGATTGTAAATTCTAATAATGGTTTAAATTTTTGGCAATATGAAAATGGCGCATTAGTAGCAAAATCCAGCAGTTTTATTGAGGAATCTATTATGGGGGCAGTTTATAGCGACGATATTGAGCAATACAACTGCAATATGCAGAATGTTTTCAAGACAATATCAAGAGTCAGCAATGTGTATATAGGAAAGCTAAAAGCGCTATCAGCAGCAAATGTTGCTAAAGTGCCTCAACAATGCGAGGATATCTACGGAGAGCTGTACAAGCAAGAAACATCTGGGTCTAATAAATATCTTGATACCATAGCAATTACAAATTTTCCTGCAGGTATCGCGGGAATTAGATCGGCTATGACTTTTTTGAATCAAAAAAACTTAGAGCTGCAGAAAAAATCCTGCCCGTTAGTTTATTGAATAAAATGCAAAAAAAATCCCAGCTTCAAATGGGCGAAATCGTGGCTGTGCTTGTAGTCTTTTTTATAATAGTGCTAATAGGCTTTGTGGTTTATTTCAGCGTGTTGCGTGGAGAAATTGAGGAAAGGACACAGGAAGCAAAGGATGTAGGAAGCGTTGGGGTCGTGCAGGCAGTTCTTGCGATGCCTGAATTGCAGTGCAGCGACAATAATGTTGTGAAGGAGAAATGCGTGGATTTGCTGAAGTTAAAAGCCAGCGCTGAATGCCGCAGTGGGTGCTCTAAAATAATAAAAGATGATGTTGCAAATTATTTTGACATTTTCGGATTCAGCGAAATTAAATTTAAGCAAATTTACCCTGCTGCTGTAGGCAGCCCTTCGGAATGGATTATCTATGACAATAAACTTACAGATGCTGGCGGGAGGGACATTTCAAGCTCAAAACTCAGGACTGAAATTCCCATAATACTCCATGACCCTGTAGAAAGAAAAAATAATTTTGGGATATTAAACATAACAACTTACTCAAGATGATTAAACCAAGAAAATCACAGTTAGAGCTTTTCGGGCTGGCAATCGTTGTTGTGATTGTGATAATTGCCACGCTTTTCCTTCTTGTGTATTTCGGCAATAAAAAGCCAAGTGAAGCAAGAAAGAGCTTTGTTGAGAGCGAATTGGCTTCGAGTATGCTTAACACGCTGATAAACATTGATTTTGAAGACACCACAAACAATTGTGCCAAAATAAAGATGGCTGAAATAATAAGATTCTGCGGCTCAGGGCAGGCAAGCAGCTACACATGCAACAGCGAAAATGCGTGCGAAGTTGCGCAAGGGACAATCCGGATTATTTTTGCAGGCACTATTGACTTGTGGACTGCCAGCCAAGGGGTTAAGAAGAATTATTATTTCTTAGTTTACACCAGCGATCCTGAAAAACCCGCTCTTAAACTAGGAGACAAGTGCCAAGGCGATAAGAAATTCAAGGAGTACATAATACCGACAAATATACACGTTAATCTGGAAATTTGCTCCTGATTTCCGATAATTTTAAATATAACTTATGCAATAAAGCCATTAAAGCATAAAAGAGGCTAAATTCATGGTAAACAAAAAAGCTCAGGGAATCTCTATCAATGTGATTATAATAGCGGCTATTGCGCTGGCAGTGCTGGTAGTCTTGTTTGCGATATTTACTGGAAGGATAGGGCTGTTCAGCAGAGGGGTAAAGGAAACGGAAACTGGGGCTTATAGTTGTGTCTGCTCTGAGCCCGGGAAAGGAAGGGTTTGTGCACCCACTCAGCCAGTTGGAAAGGCAGCTGTAACTATCCCAACTCAATGCGGCGGTCAATGGACAGACTGCGCATTAAACTGTTACGGATAATTCTCCATAATATTTATATACTTCTTTCTTTAGGTTTTTATTATGGCAAAAAAAGGTGAAAGGGCGCAGGGAATGCCTCTAAATATTATTATAATTGCAGTAATTCTCCTTGTTGTGCTTGTAGTCATATTGTCAATATTCTCAGGCAATATATGGAAGTTTTCCAAGGATTTGCAGAGCTGCGGGACAAGGAATGGGCAGTGCCTTGATAAGTGCGGGGATGGAGAAGTAAAGATTGAAGGGGTCAGCTGCCCTAAAGTCGGGAATAAGGAGGGGGTTTGCTGTATAAAAGTAGGAGAATGAATAACAAGAAATCAAATTTTGTCGGAAGCGATCTTGTAATGTGGATTGTCGCAATAGGATTTACAATACTGTTACTAGGTCTTCTTGTGTGGGTGATGCAAAATTCTATTGGTCCGGAGTAAAAGAGGAATTGGATTAAGCTTCTTGATTTCCATGCTATTAGTTATAATTGCAGGACTTTTGATATTGGGAGGTGTGACAAAGCTCCATGCAGAAGTCAGGGATAAAGGAGGGGAAGCTGGCTGCAAATTATTTAACATATTCAGGGCAAAAATGAGCACAGATGTTTCTGGCTTGAAAGTTGGGCTGCCGAGGGCCTGCAAGACAATACATTTAAGCGGGGAAGATGAAGAAATTCCGCAGGAAAAATACGAGCAAAGCAAGAAAGGCATCAATGAGAATATAAGAGATTTAACGATAAGATGCTGGGATATGTGGCTTAAGGGCAAAGAGCCAAATATGTTCCAGAGATTTTATGGGTTTACCACTGGAGGGATTATATGCTACACATTTCCCATTAAGAGAGAAGCATTGCCAGAGGGACAGAGAATAACAAAAGTAGAATTTGATGATTTTCTTGGGCAGCCTTATGTAGGAATTGACAAGACAGACAGGTGCAATGACGGAGGCGAAGGGGGAAATTGTGCGCAAGGAGAGCCTAACAAAAAAGATGCCTGTCTGCAAATTTCAGAAGGCGATGCTTTTGCTAGAAATATAGGAAGGTCTGAAAGATGCTCTCCTAATGAGGTTTGCTGTGTTTCGGGTTCAGATAATGAATGCGAAGACAAAGGTGGAAAATGTTATACAGAAGCTGGAAGAGAATACACAAAATTATTTGGTGGGTGGGCATGCTCCGATAAAGGTGAAAAATGCTTTTTAAAGCCTCAAGATGTTGTCACGACATTTGATTATGTACAAGGGACTGGAGGAAGCGATACAGGGCCGGGAGTGATCACGTACAGGGTCCCAAGCTGGGAGAATGCAGAAGATTTTTATTTCAAAAGCGGAGAAAGGTATGCTATAAGCTTTGTAAGCCCTGGAAAAGATATTGATGTCAACACGCTTACAGGGGTTGGCGGTTTGCTGGCAGGAGGCTATGTGGTGCTAAAAACTGTTCAAGTATTTAGCGGCCCTATAGGATGGGCTACTTTAGCAATAGAAGCTGCCGCAGGAGGCGGAATACTATACACCACTTTAAGAACAGGCTCGCTAAATGACATAAACTATCTTGTGATATCAAAATACAGCACAGTAGAAGGAGAGTACATGGAAAAAACCGATTTGAGTTTTACTTAATACTAATATGGCAAGAAAACCAACAAAAAATGGAGGCATTGAGAGAGATACCATACTTAAGCTAATCTTGATACTAGCAGCATTTTTTGCCTTGTTGGTTGCTTATGCAGCCTACTCCAGCAAGACATTTGAGCTGGGCAAGGGATTTTTGGATGACCTTTTTAAGTGGTTTTGATGAGTAAGAAAGGGGATATGCTTGGAACTATTGGAAAATGGGTGATAGGGGCAGTCGCAGTATTGATAATACTAACCATCTTTGTCAGGGGATTTTACAAGGAAATTTTTGATGTAGGGCTTAAATTTGCAGAGAAAGTAAAGCCCGTTGAGAAATACCAAGAAGGCGATTCTTCCGGGGAAGAGGAAGAGTTAAGGAGAATACAGGAGAGATTTCTTCAAGATATAAGCGGGAAAAGTGGGAGAGAATGTCTTGTTCCTTATAGATTGGGGGAACTGGGAGACAGAATGCTGGAATTTTCAAAAAGCTCATCAGGAACAAGGGTTTCCGGAGTATTGCTAGGTGGCAAAGACAGGGTAAAGAAAATCAACACGCAATTCTTTGATGGCGCGATTTGTGTTATTAATGCGCCGAATTTTTGCAAAACCTATAATTTAGGAGGGGCTTGCAAAGGAGATAATCCCACAAAGCCATTATATAAAGATATCACTGATGCAGGTTTAAGAATAACTGAAGAGGATATATTTGTGCAAACTTCTTTTGGAGAGCAGAAATTCTTAGTTAATAAGGGGTATATATTTAAACCTGAAGAAAATAAATACTGTTTTATTCCACAACATTCAAATTTACCAGGTTTCGGGGATTGTATTAACACAGCGCATACAATACATGTGAGATGCAACACAAATCTTGTAAGCGCAGTAGGCTTATGTTAAAAATAAATAAAAAAGGGCTGGAAGGACCTCTATGGATTCTGATAATAGCAATAGCTTTAATCATTTTTTTGATAGTGTATCTTGGAGTTTTCAACAAATTGTTCGGGAAAGAGGCTAAAACCATAGGAGAGCAGATTAAAAATACGCAGGATCATGATGCAGATGGCACTCCAAATTTCAATGATAAGTGCCCGTGCAAATGGGGCTCGTTAGCCAATGATGGGTGCGACAGCCCAAATCCAAGTGAAGACGACAAAAAAAGAGATTGCCTCAAGTAACTTTTGATGATTAAATGCAGGAAAAAAAGGGACTTTCAACAACAGCGCTTGTACTTACTGTAATCTCACTATCAATAGCTATATTAGTGCTAAAGGGCTGCGTTGATTATCTTTATGCGGGAGTTCTTAATGAAGATGATATTGGAGATTTCGACAAGCTTGTTGATGAATTGGAAAAGCTGCCAAGCGGGAAAAGCGTCGGCACAGTCATAAAGCTGAATTCCGGCAATGCAATCATTGGAATAAATAAGGGTGCTGATGCATTCAAATGCCATGGATGCCATCAGGATATTTATTCACCAGAAACATTAGTCTATGAGTTCCCAAGAAACAAAGCTTCTGGATGCGGCTCTGATAGCTGTATATGCAGGTGCGCTGGAATAGAGCAAAAGCCGATTGTTGGATTCGAGAGATATGAGCTTACCTGCTCGAGCATTTCATGCAGGAAAGTGAATTTTGAATTGCTGCAAAGAGTGTCTCTGGAGGAAATTTTTAAGGAAGAAGAAATAACAAAATCTGAGTATCCTTATTGGGAAAATGGATTTTTTTACGTAAGGGCAAAAAGCAAGCACTTTAAGGAAGCGATATTTAATGGCGCGGGGCAATTCGCTAATTATAAAGATGAGATTTTTGCCTATCTCGAAAAAGAAGGCAATGTTATAGCCATATGCCCGACTACTGCTTCGTATAAAAGTCTGAGATGCTTAAACTAAAAGTTTCGATAAAAATGCAGTTCTACAAAAAATCCCAAATTGTTCTGAAGTATATTTTTGTAGCTATATTAATGGTGCTTATTTTTTACAGTTTTGCAGAAGGAGGGAAAAGCAGAGGGGAAAAAATAGACCAGTTTAAGCTTGGAATTGCCAAAGATATTGCTTTGCTGGTCAATACGCTGTACAGCACAAATGGAGATGTGAAGTACATTTATCAAAATAATATTAAAGGCTATGGCGTGCAGATAAGCGACGGCACTGTGGCGGTTTTTAAAGGTGATATCAGAGACCCAACTATTGCCAAGTACAAGTTTGTTGAAATGGAGGGAAGCAGCATAAATGTGCAAGTCAATAATATAGATTACCTCCAAATAGAGAAAATTGGAACTGCGATAAAATTAAGTTCTGTTTCCAATCCGAGCTAAAATGAGGGCAGTCAAGTTGTTTAAGGATAAGTCGGGGGAAGAAGAATTGTTCACGCCTTTCTCCTTAATATCCGCCATAATGCTTGCTGTAGTAGTAGGAATTGCAGGAGTCATATTTGCTTTTTCTACAACAGATGCTATGACTTTAAAACTTGAAACCCATAATCTGGAAGAGTACTCTTATTTGAGCAGGATACTGTCATCAAACTGCATCATGGCAAATGACGCTGAAGTAATAGATTATGTGAAATTCAGCGACGAATCTTTGAATTCGTGCCTGAAAAATATAAAACAGGAGGCATTCAAGTTAAATCTAAAATCCGAAGACTTAAGCAAGAGCGCAAAGACGGCAAATTGGCTGGAATATGACAATTTTGATGAAATCCAGAAAATAGAGTATCTTAAATTGAAGTACAATGATGATATCAGAAATGCAGAACTTGAGATAGAAATCCAAAGATGAAAAATTGCAAAAAAGGGGGTGTGGATATAGGAGATTATATTTCATTAATTTTCGGAGGAGGGGTTATGACGATCATGTTAGTATTATTTCTACAGAATAATGCAGAAGCAAGAGAGAGAAAGATAGTAGAAATTGATGAGAAAAGGCTTGACATAGATTCTTATGGCATACTAAGGATTTTTATTCAAAACAACAGACAGAATATAATTGAGGATTATACGACAAGAAGCGAGCCTAGAGAGCAGAATAAACTTGACATCGGCAGGTCTTTCAATGCGGAGCATAACGACGAACTGGCTTATGCTGCTGCAGAAGTTTTCTATAAGCACTACGGCTCAAGGAACATGGAATGGGCATTGGAAATACTGGATTCGGGTGGTGTAAACAAGAACCGAATAGAGAGCATTAATTTTGAAAGGGAGTACAGGAGGCAAAGCTCAATTTCAATTGAAATTCCGACACCGAAAAAGGATTTTTTGACTTTCATATTTTATTACCGGGAAATGCAGAGATGAATATGAAAAAGCTGAGAAACAAGAAGGCATTCGGAGCAGTGGGTTATATACTCCCAATTGCAATTTTGGCAGGCTTGGCCACATTCCTTTTCTATTCCAGCTCAGAAGCCATGACTTATGATTATATAGGACAGAGCAGCCTGCAGGTGAAAGGTACGAGCAAAAAAGCAGAGTCTGCATTGGAATGGACTAAAATGTCCGCTTCTTACTCAATCCAGCAGTCCATCTACGAACTAGCCAAAAAAGGGGGCTTCAAGGAAACAGGCAGGTGCGGCAGATACTCAAGCTTTAATGTTTGGGCGGATATTAGTCTGGAGAATAAAGAAGTTAAAGTTGAAGAATGCTACCCGACTTATGAAGAGATTAAAACAAATTTAATTTCTTTTTTTGATGAGGATATAAATGAATATTTTGGGATTTATCCTTCTGCATACATTCCTGGGGAATATAGCTATAGCCTTGGTGGAAGTGTTGAAATAACCGCGGCTGCAAAAGAAAACAGCAAAATAGCAGTCCCTATAGGCGAAGGCCAATTTGATAAAATCGCAAGTTTTCCGGGCTTTGTGTCAGCGCCAGCAGACGCATTATATGTTCCTGCAAGAGGGAGAATTGACATAGAGACAATAAGGCAGTATCATATAGAAGTGCTGCAGAAATATGAGAAACTTTGCAGGAAAATGGGAGTTGAGCCTTATCCTCAAAATCCGGGGCCGTGCTATATAACAAGCGGCTACAGGCACCCTGCCTACAACAAGGAGATTGGAGGGGCAAGAAACAGCCAACACCAGCTTGGATTGGCTCTTGACATACAGGTTGGAAGGGATGTCCAAGAGCAGTTAAGATGGGCGCAGGCTGCAGCAGAAAATGATGTAGGATTTAAGGGCATTGGAATTTACCCAAGAGATTCCCATATCCATATAGACTTGAGGCAGGGGCAGGAGATTTACTACATTGGAAGCGGCGGAAAGACATTAGCGAGCTTCCAGAATTTTGAAGACCTTAACAACAGAATTACCTAAGAATGAAAAAAGACACCTTGATTGCTGCAGTTGTGCCATTAATATTAATTGCAGGAATATTGTATTCGGGATATACAAACGGCGCAACAGGATTTGTTGCAGCTGAGCCTACAAAGGCATTTGGAACTTATTATCTTGACCCTTCATTTAAGATAAAATTTGATTATGAAATGGAAAGCGAATATGAAGATACTATTGCAAAAGCAAAAAATGCAATTGGGCAGTGCAAGGCGCAAAAGAAAATAGGGGAGTGCCTGAAGCAATATGCAAAATCAGAGGGCTTTGAATGCGATAGAAATGACTTGGAGGGAATTTTCTATGGAATTTTGTCAAAATATGAGGAATGCCTTAATTTGAAGGAAGACGAGGCTGTATGCAGGCTTTCACCCTCAAGAGAAATGCCCCAAGAGAAATTTAGAAAAAATTACGAGATTTTGGCGAGAAGCCTTATTGATGAAGTTTCATTTGAATTAAAAGATTCAGGAAATGATATTATGGAGGATGCTGTCAGTTCGCCTGGGATTTATTACACGGATTTTGACAGGAAGGAAACTAAAGCAAGCTCAGTAAGCATAAAGCTCGATTATAATGGAGAGCCAAAAATAGAATCAATAACTGCCTCAGATGGCAAAGCATTAAGCAGCATTATTTTATACAAAAAAGGCAATAAGGCATATTTTATCGAGAAAAGCGTTGAAAATAATTTCCTGCTGCAGAAAGGCATAAAAAAAGCCAATCTTCCAAGAAAAAATGCAGCCAAATTCTGCATAAGAAGCGGCAAGCAGGCAAGCGCTCTTGAGAGCATGGATAATGAAGTCAAAAACAGAAATATTGTTTACAGGTTTGCAGTCAAATATCCTGAGCTTGATGTTCCTCCGCCTGTAACAAATTTTGATGCTGCTGACAAATTAAAGGCTGAAGGCTCAGCCATTCTTACATGGGGCAAGGCAAAATGGGAGGATGGAAGCGATGCCATTAACATTGACCACTACAATGTGTACTGCTCCGAAAGCGAATTTAAAAGCAATGATAAAAAGGAGATTGATTTTGAAAATGCAGCGTCAATAAAAGTATTTTCTGATATTAACCCAGAACAATGGAAAGTCACCATCAGCAAATGCGGCAGCAAAAATATTGAAGACGGCAGAATGCACTATTTTGCAATAACTTCTGCAACAGAAGAGGCTGAGAGCATTGCAACAATTTCGAAAAGCGTTGCGCCTGCTGACGACCTCGCGCCGGGAATAATGAGATTTGCACTTGTAAATGGCAAGGGTGCGAGAGTAGATTCAACGGACGGCAGCGCATTTATTGAAATGTCCGGAAGCATAAATGCAGTGCCTAGAGCGCCTGAATATAATGAGGATAAAGACAACAGCAGGCAGGGAACTAGAATAAAAGATGAGGAGAAACTGGAATACCTGCTGCATTACTCCAAGACTAAAGTTGCCGGCAGCATGGATGTTTGCGAGCAGAAGAAGTGCAGGATTATAGGCCTTAACCAGCCGACTTCTTTCAGCATAAATGATGATATTGAAAATGAGAAATTTGCAGAAGGCGGAATTTATTATTTCACATTGGTCGCAAGAGATGAGCAGAAGAATGCAATAAAAAGCATTGTTTCGCCTTATGAATTTGCAGCGCCGGAGCAATGGCGGGGGCTTGAGAATTTCAGGATTGGGCAGTGAAATCGCGTTTAATAAATTTATAAAGTTTATAAAGGTAAACTTTTGCGTTTCTCCTCTATAATCACTTCTTGATTTTTGACCTATATTCTCAAGAAGCGAAAAGCTTATATACTTTAGGATATCCATAGATA
>Ga0209211_10007074_pt1 | contig 15895 bp, 16 predicted proteins | sample RifGroA2_FD_183992 | JGI IMG/M metagenome (GOLD analysis project Ga0209211, IMG submission 183992) | Groundwater microbial communities from Rifle, Colorado, USA - Groundwater A2 (SPAdes) (version 2) | ecosystem: Environmental > Aquatic > Deep subsurface > Groundwater | place: Rifle, Colorado... | reverse complement strand
AGGCTGTTTCTTACGATTTCACAAAAAGTGAAAATTGGCGGAGAGGGGGAGATTCGAACTCCCGAGGCCCGTGAAGGCCTAGCGGTTTTCGAAACCGCCGCACTAGACCACTATGCGACCTCTCCGCATAAATATAAAGAACAAACTTTGAGACCCACCCCTACTGCGCTAAAGCTTTGGAGGGCAGGCATGCGACCTCTCCACATCAAAGTATTTTAGCGAAATTTATCCATTTTGTTAAATTTAATACATAACCCATTCGCGCGAATGGGTTATGTATTAAAATAGTGCTATAATTAGATTAGAAATATGAAAGAGAAGGAAAAAATATTTAAGGCCCTAGCCAATCATCGCAGATTGCAAATACTCATATTTCTAAATCAACGAGATTCAGTTTGTGTGATCGACATCGCTAGACATTTGCGCTTGTCTCTAAAATCAACATCAAAGCATCTCAAAATTTTGACATCAACCAGTTTTTTGGATTGGGACCAACGCGGCCCAAATCGCTTTTACTTTTTAACTTCTAATCATAGTGAATATTTGAAGCTCGTTCTTCATTAATGATTCATAACCCATTCGCGCGAATGGGTTATGAAGGAAAATATGAAGCTTGAAGAATGGAGGGGATTTTGTTATAATGAGCGAATGAAAATTTTGGCCTTTAAGAACTATTTAGCCTTTATCAAAAATAGCGTCGGCTCCACCGCTTACCGGAATATTTTGGTTAATATGAATGGTCAAGAGTTTGATATAGCCATGGATGGACAGCGCTCCTGCGCCTATTTTATTTCCAGCACTTTGTGTTCATTTGGTTTGTGCGCGGACATTCACGCGACAGTGGCTGGCGTGGAAAAAGATCTTTTGGCTTTTGGCTGGGAAGAGGTGCCGGCACCGGTTTTAGGCTCGGTTTTAATTTGGGAAAAGAAAAAACAAGGCGATATGGAAAGTTTGCATATGGGTTTTTACATGGGCAACCACACCGCTATTAGCAACGATTGGGTCACTCATGTGCCCATAGAACATCATTATACTTATGACGACACGCGCCGCACAATAAAAATTTTATGGCATCCAAAGCTTTCTTTGGATTGGATAATATAAAAAATTTTGTGGGTAGGCAAAAATATCGTCAATCTGCTATAATATAAACAGTCGTGAATTCTAGCATTTTTTATGTTTAATAGCATTTTTGGCAATTGGGGCTCGGGCGTGCCTGACGGTATGATGTGGTTGGGCGCTTTGGTGCCGATTTTAGTGGTCTGGTCGTTGTTTTGGAAGGGGTTTGCCCTGTGGCGCTCGGCTCAAAACAAGCAGGGCTGGTGGTTTTTGATTTTACTCATCGTCAACACCATGGGCATTTTGGAAATTATCTATTTGTTCGCGGTTGACGGCGGTAAATTTTGGCATGAATTAACTGCCAAATTAGGTAAGAAATCACACGAGCATTATCAGGGTTAGTAATAACCTCTTTGACAGTATTAGTTTAATTTGCTACTCTTGTCGGCAACAAGATCATTTATAGTTTTATGCGAAAAATTTGGGAGCAATATCCTCGTGAGTTTTATGAGTGGGATGAGATTCTTATTGAGCACGAGCCCGCCGCACCTGTGGTCGCATTATCTTATTTAAGAGAGCAGTGTTGAGATAATAAAGAAGTTTTGAAATTATATGAGGATTTGGAAAATAGCTTCTATAATTATGCAGATATTTTTTTCAAATTTAATCAAATATTAGTTTCTTATAATGAAGAACCTGATAAGTATAAAGTTGAATATGATAAAATAGATGCGGATAGGCACAATATCCACTAACAACGGTCAATAGACAAGCGGGTTCACATTTTTGGTGCATCCCTTTTATTTTTGTAACTGGTTTTTAAAATAGTTTTTTTGCCGCCGTGCGTATTGCCACATGGCGGCATTAATTTTAGTTATCATTTCGGGTTTGGTATTTTTGTTGTTGATAAAATCAACAATGTTGCGATAGCCGATGCCGGTTAAAAGGGGATGACGCGGGGAATTTTTCAGTAATTTTTCGACTTCGGCGATCCAGCCGTTGTTTAATATCTGGTTGGTGCGGCGCGCAATTTGTTTTTTGTAAGTTTCGGGAGATTGGTTCTGTTTTAACCAGATTATTTTCGGTTCAAAGTTCAAATAGATTCCCGCCTTCGCGGGAATGACGGAATGGCGGTCAGATACCTCGACTCTGCTCGGGACATATGAATGTTTTTCGATAGCGCGGATGAGACGGTGAGGATTTTTGGGGTCGGCCAGTTTTTTGTATTCGGCCAATGATAATTTTTTAAGTTCTTTTTGCAGTTCAGCAACGGAAAGTTTTTGCAATCTTTTTCGCTCGTTCGCGTTGGGCTTGCTGACATTCTGAAGAAAGTCTGGTTCAATTACAGCTTTGATATAAAGGCCGGTGCCACCGACTAAAATCGGCGTCAAATCGGGCGCGTATTTTTGCTGGCGAGAAATTACGCCAAGGCAATATTTTTTGAAATCCATAGCTGTGATGGCGCGTTTTTTATGCCAAGAATTGCACGCCAAATACGGCACGCCGGAAATTTCCAAATATTTATCGTCCTTAATTATTTTTTTCCAGACGCCTTTGGGCGCCACCATTTTGCCTTTGGGTTGGTTGGACCCAACAGGCGAGCCCCGATACCATTGGCGCGAATCAGCCGACAAACAATAGCCGTTGATTTTCTTTGCCAATTTAACGGCGTATTCTGTTTTGCCCGTGCCGGTCAGTCCGAAGACGCAAATTATTTTAATCATACTTGACAAAATTATATATTGATGCTATTATTAAGTCAAGAAAATGTTGTTTCATAAATAAACGCGAGAGAAAAAATGAACATTCGTCAACTTGGCAGAAGGCTGATTGCTGATCATCCTTGGTGGAGCGCTACAATAATTTTATCAATAATTACATTTATTCTGATATCGGTAATTATTGATGGAAATTGGTTTATTGTAGAGGTTTTAACGCCGCTATTATAGCCGACTATGGCTTTGAGTATGTGGGCGTTAAAAAGAACAAGCTTTTTAACATCAACTATTCAAATGGCGGGATATAATTCAATTGGTTTCTTGGTCAACGCAACTGGCCTGGCCGCCATTTTGGTAATATTTAAAATTGGTTATTCGATGGCAAAAGCGGGACTAGAGCGCCTAGGGCTCAATGAAATTTTGAAAAAGATAAATTTAGCTGATGTGATTGTTCAAAAGGTAAGCGAACGAGAAAAATTAGGCTGGGGCAAAAATTTCATCATTCTTTTAGGAAAGTGGCAACCTCACAGGTCCGTAAAATATATAATTATATTTTTACTCTGCAGTTTGCCAATACCTCTGCCACTTGCTTCTTTATGCCATTTTGGAATTTTTTACGCCGAGTCCAAATCATTGCCATTTAGAATTTGGGGGCCAATAGGTATTGCCGGTTCAATAGTTAGAGCGCTCTTGGACTCGCTTTTAGCTTATGGCGTCGGTTATAAAGTTTTGAACATGATAATAAATTAAAAGAGCGCTCAGATGAAATCCAAGCGCAAATTATATTCCTACATTCTGCAGAATGTAGGAATGTTTTTTATACTATTTTATCTTTAAGGCCGATGATTTCGTTCAGCCGTTCCAGTTTTATTTTGCGGAGCGAGAGGCGGAATTTGGGAAAACGGCGTACGCGATCGCGCGAGCGAGCTTCGTCCACCCAAACTAATTCTTGCGAGATTTCTTTATCAATCGCTTCAATTTCTTCAGGAATGGCCGATGTTTTGTCGCCAAAAAGTTTTTTCTGTTCGTAGGCCTCGGTTAGTAAAAATTCGTCGGACATAAAAAATGATAAATAATTTTCAATTTCTAAACATTAAGTCATTAAAAATTTATTAAAAATTAAGAATTAAAAATTAGAAATTACACAACAATTGAGCCGTACAGGCCGAAGGGCTCGGCACGCTCTATCTTAACGCTTATAAAGTCGTTTGGCAATTTACCGGCTTTAAAGCTGACCGTCACATTATCGCTATTTTTACCCAAAAAATAGCCGTCCGCGGTCTTTTTGTGGTTGATTGGCAGCACTGTCATAATTTCGTCCAAATGTTTTTCGTTGTGATTTTTGGCCGTGGCGCGCAGAATTTTTTCTAAAGAAGCTTCGCGGGCGCCTTTTTCATCCCATGACAAAGTGTCAGGCAATTTCCACGCGGCGGAATGAGGTCGCGGAGAAAAGCGGGCAATGTACGCCATCACATAACCAAACTCTTTAAAAACCTTTTCGCTCTCGGCAAAATCTTTTTTCGTTTCACCGCAAAAGCCGACAATAATATCCGTGGTCAGCGCCGAGTCAGGCAGGCGCGAGCGAATTTTTTTTATCGCGTCGCGGTATTGTTCAATGGTGTATGGGCGCAACATACTTTTCAAAACATTATTACTGCCGGCTTGTAGCGGCAAATGAAACAAATGCGGAATATGTTCAGATTGTGCCACGACTTCCACCAATGTGTCGTTGAACCAGTATGGGTGCGACGACATAAAGCGCAGCCACCATTTTTTTGGCAATGAATCCAAAAGCGCGAGCAGAAGTGGAAATATCAATTGTTTTTTTTCCACATAAATCGGGTCGGCTAAAAGTTGTTTTGCCATTTCAGTCGGCGGATATTTTTTAAGCCATTTAGAAATAGCCACTTCATCTTCGGGCCGTAGTTCGACGCGATACTTGTTGATAATCTGGCCGAGCAAAGTGATCTCTTTGTAATTTTTCTTCATCACTAATTCTTCCCCTTCGTTTAAAATATCGGCCACATTTCTGGAGCGTTCCCTGCCACGCGTAAAGGGCACGGCGCAATACGAACAAAAAGCGTTACAGCCGGTCATAATCGGCACAAGGGCGCGTAGCTTGTCGCTTCTTAAGGGCGGGACAGATAAGTCGTCTTGCCAGCGGGTTAGAGCTTTTTTATTTAAGTTATTAAAAATCGGACTGGGAAGCGAGGCGAGCTGGTCTTTTAGTTTGTGGATATTTTTAACATCCAAATATAAATCAAATTCCGTGGCCAGAGTTTTTTGGTCTTTGGGCAAAACACAGCCGGTTAAAATCGTGGTTAAATTGCGCTTGGCTTTTATTTTTTTCCATCCCTGAAGCTTGCCCCACAGGCGATCCACCGCTTTTTGCCTGACGGAACAGGCGACCGCAACTAAAATATCCGCGGTTTTTTCACTGGTCGCTTTTTTATAGCCGACTTCTTCCAAAACCATCGCCACGCGCTCACCATCGGCGGCGTTCATCGCGCAACCTAATGATAAAATAAAATATGTAGGAGTATTCACAAATTAGGAAGAGGGAGAAAACCGAGAAACGAGGTAGAAAAATAATAATATCAGTAAATTTGAAAATTGCCAATAAAAAAAGACGCAATAGTTGTTGCGCCTTTGACATTCTTTGTAATTTTTATTCTCGTGATTTGGCTTCTTACCGAGTAACATATGTGTTAAATATCGCGACCGTCACATGTATAGCGTACATTATTTTTAGCTAGACTATGTAGGTGTAATTCAATACCATGGGAGGGTTTGCATTTATAAGTGAACTATTGAGAATCTCCTTCATCAACATCGCAAATAATGTTTACACGATCACCTAATTTGACGGGCGTGTTTAGCTTATTCCGAAACTTTACTAAACTGGTGAACTCACCGTCATCAACATTATTGGAAACTTGTTCAATAATGAATGTATAGGTAAATGTAATCCCGCCTTCTGGCAAATTGTATTTATTGTATAGTTCGGTAAGCGGATTAATATCAGAATTGGTTCTGGTATTACATCCTGAAGTCAAAAAAATACCGCTAGCAAGTAGGCGGCAAAAAATAGAGTTCTATGCCCGATTAAAACTCGGTCCCAGAGATATTGGCCGGCGGCTTGGTCGCCATCATTCCGTCATCAGCCGCGAGCCTAAACTCGGTTATCTGAAAGATCTTGGCTATCGGGCCGAGACCGCTCAAAAGAGAGCAAAATTAAGAAGCCACAAGACCAATAAGAGCAAGCTGGAAAAGGATGATCTCTTACGCTGGTATGTTGAAAACAAACTATCGTCTGTTGAGTGGTCGCCGGAACAAATTGCCATTAGATTAAAAAACATCCGCCACCCGCCTTAGCCGGTCATACTATCAGCGCTGAAGCCATTTATCAGTATATTTAGAAGGCAAAGGCAATTGGTGGCTTTTTATAAGCATTTAAGAAGAAAGTATGTTAAAAGAAGAAAGAAAGGCGGAAGAAAGAAGGGGGTTGATATTTGTATCCCTGATAGAATTTCCATCACAATGAGACCGGAGATAATCAATAACAGAGAACATTATGGCGATTGGGAAAGCGACTCGGTTTTATTTTCTCATCAAAAACAAGCCCGGTCCGTGCAGTATGAAAGAAAAAGTCAATGGTTAAGATGGCATTTAGTGGCTGATAAAAGTGCGGTGGAAACCACGCGGGCTTTAACCCAGACCTTTAAGCCCTTGCCAGAACCGCTGAAACAAAGCTGTACGGTTGATAACGGCGGAGAAAACTATGGTTACACCATCATCAGGGATAGCTTTAAAATGGAGACTTATTTTTGCGAACCATATCATTCTTGGCAGAAAGGCGGCGGAGAAAACATAAACGGATTATTACGGCAATATTTGCCCCGCCAGACGGCTGTCTCTAAACTGACTGAAGAAGATATTCACAGCTTGCAAGAAAAATTCCATAATAGACTGCGTAAGAGCCTTGATGGACTGACTCCGAATGAAGTTATTGCCGAGTTTCTTAAATCAAAAGTAGGGCATTAAATTATTGAATTCGTCATTGAATAGTAGGCAAGAAATGGGCTATATAATAGTAACCCCCGCCCAACCTCCCCCTTGAAGAGGGGGGGGTGATAAACTAAATATATTTAATACAAAGAGATCCCTCGGCTTCGCTCAGGATAACAGGGCTGGAGTGATTGTTTCGCCTCCGTCAGCTTACTGATCCTCGCAATGACGGAAACAATGGTATTTAACTCAGAACTCAGAATTTATAACTCACTTATTTTCTATTTTTAATTTCTTCTTCAATTTTTTCGAGGAATTTGGCAGGGGTGATTTTGAGAAGTTCGTCGGTGCCGCGGACTTTAACAGCCCAATCCTCGCCACTTGTTTCTTTTTCACCGACCACCACGATATATGGAATTTTTTGTCCGGCGGCTTCGCGGATGTTGGCGCCGACGGTATTGTTGCCGCTCATTATTTCCGTACGAATTTTTTGCGCTTTAAATTCTTTGGCAAATTTAGCCGTGGCCTCTACAAACTTTTCACCGACCGGAATAAACGCCACTTGCACCGGCGCCAGCCATACAGGAAAAGCGCCTGCGTAATGTTCAATCAAAAAACCGATAAATCTTTCGTGAGTGCCTAAGGGCGCGCGGTGAATACAGAGCGGAGTTTTGGCAGTGCCGTCCGCATCTTTATATACCAAACCAAATCGCGCCGGCACCGCAAAATCAATTTGATTAGTCGCCAAAGTGAATTCTTTGCCAATCGCGCTCCAAATTTGCACATCGATTTTTGGTCCGTAAAAAGCGGCTTCATCCGCAATTTCTTCATACGGAATTTTTTCTTTTTTCAAAATATCGCGCACCATTTTTTCGGTTTTGAGCCAGAGCGCTTCGTTGTCAATATATTTTTTGCTTAAGCCCTCTTTGGAATGAATGGAAAAGCGCATCAGATATTTATCAATGCCGAAAATTTTAAAATAATTAAGATACATATCAATGACCGCCAAAAATTCATCTGCGAATTGTTCTTCCGCGCAGTAAATGTGCGCGTCGTTCATTTGCATTGAGCGCACGCGCATCAAGCCGAAAAGTTCGCCCGATTGTTCGTAGCGATAGCAAGTGCCGTATTCCGCTAAACGCAAAGGCAAGTCGCGATAACTTTTGGGCGAGTCCGCAAAAATTTGATGATGATGCGGACAATTCATAGCTTTCAAATAATAAGTTGTCCGGTGGCCGTTTTCATCCATCACCATTGGCGGAAACATTGAGTCCGCGTAATATGGCAAGTGGCCGGAAATTTTATACATTTCTTCTTTGGCTAAATGCGGGGTGCGCACGCGCGCGTAACCGGCTTCAAATTCTTTTTCTTTGGCGAGATTTTCCAATTCTTCCGCTAAAATTGTGCCGTTCGGAAGCCACAAAGGCAAGCCCGGGCCGACCAGATCGGAAAATGTAAATAATTTTAATTCTTTGCCCAGTTTGCGGTGGTCGCGTTTTTTGGCTTCTTCTAAAATTGCCAAATGTTCGTCTAATTGTTTTTGATTTTCAAAACATAAACCATAAACGCGCTGAAGCTGTGGATTGTCGGGATTGCCGCGCCAATACGCGCCGGCGATTTGGGTTAGTTTGAACGCGCCGATTTTGTCGGCTGATTCCAAATGCGGCCCGCGGCACAAATCCAAAAAATGTTCGCCCGTTTGATATAAAGAAATTTCTTCGCTGACATCCTTGGGCAGGTCAGCCTCGTCCGGCATAGTTGTGCCTTTGTTTTTGAGGGATTCTAAAAGTTCCACCTTGTACGGTTGATTTTTCTTTTCAAAAATTTTAATTGCCTCGTCGAGCGGTTTTTTGATTTGTGTGAAGGGTAATTTGGCTTTTTGATACTCGCGCATTTTATTCTCAATTTTTTCCAAATTCTCGTCAGTTAAGCGCGGGAATACATCCACATCATAATAAAAACCATTAGCCACAACCGGTCCCACGCCGAATTTGGCGCTTGGGTAAAGCTTGGTAATGGCGGCCGCCATCAAGTGGGCGCAACTATGCCGCATGGTTTCAAGGTCTTTATTCATTTTTATATTTTAGCAAAATAGCGTTTGGAATAAAAGAGGAATAAAAAAATTCTGCATTTATGGTCGATCGACAAGTTTGGTAGAATTTATGATTCCATTTTCTCGCACATACTAGATTATGGAATATAAATTTTAACGAACTAAATAGGAATTGCTTCGTCATTCGTTGCGCTCATTTCTCGCAATGACAATGTGGAGTAGTGGATCCCGTGTCGTGGCACGGGATGACGGGAAGGCGAGAATCAGATCCCTCTCCGCCGGCTGGCGGATCGGGATGACAGGTAACTTAACTCATAATTCAGAACTCACAACCTACTTCTTATCCGTATTCACCGGTGTTGGATTTTGGGTTTTTTCGATGGAGAGGTTTATATTGCCTTCGAAAGTCGGAATCCGTTTGGCCCAAAACGGCGTCAAGTCCAATTTAACATCAGCCACATCGGGAAAAGTCGCTAAATAATTTCTTAATTCTTCTTCGGACCGGCCGAGCATTTTTTCTTTGCTCAAAGCCGGATTGTCGATGGTCATAAAAGTTGACGCGGAAGCCAGTAGTGTCGCGATTAAATTCGCCGGATTATTGGCGTCTGGCGCGAGCGTCAAGCGCAACGAAGTCGGATTCAACGACACGAATTCGCGGTCATCTTTATCAGCCGCGTTTTTGACAATGTCGGTAATGGTTTGTATAAATTTGGCCGGCATCACGGCAATGGCGCGCGCCAAAAGTTCGCCGGTCGCTTCAAACGACGGCACAGTGTCGCCGACTTTGACTTTGGCGGAAATATTTGTAATTTGGCTGATAATGCTTTCGGTCCGCAACTCCTCGCCGAATTTCAATTGGCCTTTGAAAGCGGTGATTAAGTCCTTGCTTAAAGCAGTTTGAATGGAACTTTTGGCATTGTCTAAATCGGCCGGTGCCACTTTCGGAATTTTTCTATTGGCTTGAGTTAAAGCGAGCGCGGTCTCGCCATAAATTTCTGCTTGGCGTGACTTGGCGAGCGCCGGCAAAATATATTTGCCAGCCGAGCCATTGCCCACGGGTCCGGCAACATCTGCTTCAACTTCGGCCGAGACCGACCCGCCGGCTGGCACACTCACTCTTTTTTTGGTGCGGAAAATTTTGCCGTCAGCGCTTTGAAAACGAGTGGTCGCGACCAGCGGTTGCGCGGATTTTGAAGTGTTGATAATTTTAATAATGCCGCCGGCTTTGTCCGCGGGCTGGGTGTCAAAACTGGCATTAACGGTTAATGTCTTGGACAGTTTTAATTCCATTAAACGACCGGGCACATCGGGCTGGTCAATGCCGGGCGTGAACGAGTAAGTGCTTTGCGCTAAATACGCGGCCGGTTGCAAAGTGATTTTAATCGTGGCTTTAGTCAAAGCAAAATACCCGACCGCGAGCCCGCTCCCGACGACTAAAATCGCGAAAATCGCCAGCGCGATTTTAAAGCCACGGCTCATCGGCAATAAATTTTTTTTGGTTTTTTTCTCTTCATTTTTTTCTGAAGCGAGATTAACGGAATGGGACATATGAATTAGGGGATAGGAATTATAAATTCTAAATTTTGAATTTAAATTATCGTTTCAGTCCGACAGAGCAAAGAGACCTCTCTCCGCCAGCTGGCGAACTGGGATGACAAGTAAAGCAAGTTGACGCGGTAATTATAATGCAAAATACGGGAAAAGCGAGTGGATAATTATCCCCAAGGGCAGTTATAAATTCTAAATTTTAAATTCTAAATTAATACTTAAAAAGCTAATAAGCTAAGAAGCTAGCTCAAAATTTCCAGTAGTGCGGTTTTGGTCGCGTCGGTGTCGGAAACGCGGAAAGGCGTGGTAATGATTTTGCCGGAGGGAGTTTTGAATTGCAAAATGCTCCCGCCCGGATAGGCGATGAGCAAATGTTTTAAAAGTTCTAAATCCGCGCCCGCCAAAATTTCTTTAGGCCAGTCCAAAACCAAAGGCGGTTCAATTTTGGGCGCGGAATTTAAATTATTAAAAAAGCCCCGTCTGTTTGAGCTGTCTTTGCTTAATTGCTGAAGCAAAGACAGCGCCATATTTGGTTCGGACAAAAGCGCGACGCGCTCGACCGAACATTTGGTTAGGCCCTCGCGCGTGTTGACGCGGCCGAAAATACCGACCACAGCGCCGATTTGCCAGACCTCGGTATTTTCAGACAAGACGCGCGGAAAAATCGCCAGTTCAATCCGTCCCGTATCGTCTTCCAATGTCATAAATTTCATTTTTTCGCCCGCCTTGGTAGTTTTGTTTTGTTCCGCCACTAAAACACCCGCCAAAGTCAGCCATTGGTCGGGCTGGTCGGTAACTTCCGATATAAAGTCGTCATCGTCTTGATTAAAAAATTCTTCGCGTTGACCTTGCAGTTCGGCTAAAGGTTTGACAATTTTTTTTGCGGCCTCGGCAAAAGGCAAAAAGGGATGCCCGGAAACATACAGCCCCAGATGCTCCAATTCCCATGCCAATTTTTGACCTTCGGGCACGGCTTCGGCCGACAACAAATTTAAAGCAGGCGGAGCGATTTCGCCAAATAAATTCATTTGCGGAGAAAGTTCATTTTTTTGAAAAGCCCGGCCAAAGTTGGCGAGATTATCTACATTGGCCAAAAGAGTCGCGCGTTCACAAAATTTATCCAGGGCGCCAGCTTTAATTAAACCCTCCAATGATTTTTTGTTGCCGGCCTGACTCGCGGCGCGCGTCAAAAAATCTTCCAAATTTTTATACGGTCCATTTTTGATTCTTTCGGAAACGATGGCCTTGACCACATTTTGCCCGACATTTTTGATGACCAAGAGTCCAAAGCGGATTTGACCCGGCTCTTTCATAGTTTGGTGCGAGCGGATAACGGCAAATGTTTCCACGCTTTCATTAATATCGGGCGGCAGAATTTGTAGCCCCATTTTTTTGCCTTCGCCGATTTCAAACGCCACTCTTTCAATATCGCCTTCGTGCGCTGTTAAGAGCGAGCAATAAAATTCACACGGGTAATGCGCTTTTAAATAGGCGGTTTGGTAAGCGATGAAGGCGTAGCAGGCGGCGTGACTGCGGTTAAAGCCATAGCCGGCAAACGGCTCAATAAAAGCAAAGACGGACTCGGCAATTTCTTTGGGGATATTATGGCCCAGACAACCAGAAATAAATTTTTCTTTTTGCTCTTTCAAAAGTTTGGCGATTTTTTTGCCGACCGCTTTGCGCAAGACATCGGCTTCCGCCAACGAAAAGCCCGCGAGCGACTGAGCAATTTCCATCAACTGTTCTTGATAAATCGCCACCCCATAAGTTTTGGCTAAAATCGGTTTAAGCAAGGGATGTAAATAAGTCGGTTGGCGCGTGCCGTGTTTGCCGGCGATGTAATCTGGGATATATTCCATCGGACCGGGGCGGTAGAGCGCGACCATGGCGATAATGTCTTCCAGATTAGTCGGTTTGAGTTCGCGCAAATATCGGCGCATACCGTCTGATTCCAGTTGAAAAACGCCGGTGGTGTCGCCCGCTTGCAAGAGGCCAAAAGTTTTTTTGTCATTTAGAGCCAAGCGGTCAATGTCAATTTCAATTTGATGAAGCTCGTAAATTAATTTCAGGCAATGCTCAATGATGGTTAAATTGCGCAGTCCCAAAAAGTCAATTTTGAGCAAACCTAAATCTTCTACTGGCTTTAGAGCGTATTGTGAAACTATGGTTGGGTCGGAGGCAGAAGGCGTTTGGAGCGGGACAAAATTTTCAAGTGGTTCGGGCGTGATAATAATGCCGGCGGCGTGCTGGCCGGCGTGCCGCGCGACCCCTTCGATTTTTTGCGCCATATCCAAAACCTTTTTACCCTCTGGATCATGCGCGTCAATTTCTTTCAGTTCCGGAATGAGCGCGCGCGCTTGGGCGATCGTGGTTTTGAGCGGGGGGATAAGCTTGGCCAGTTTGTCGCCGTAAATATAAGGCAAACCAAAAACGCGTGTGACATCGCGCACGGCCACGCGTGCCGCCATGGTGCCGAAAGTAATAATGTGCGCGACATGGTCTTTGCCGTATCTTTCTTCAGCGTAATGAATCACTTCGTCTCTACGCAAATCCGCAAAATCTAAATCAATATCAGGCATGGAAATGCGATCGGGATTTAAAAATCTTTCAAACATTAAATCATATGTCAGCGGATCCAAGTTGGTGATGCCTAAGACAAACGAGACAATACTGCCGGCGGCTGAACCTCGGCCGGGCCCGACGGCAATGCCATTTTTTTTTGCCCAGTTGACGAGGTCGGACACGATTAAAAAATAACCGGCAAAACCCGTGTGCTTAATAATTTCCAATTCATATTCCAGCCGTTGATGGGCTTTGGCCGTCGGGGCTTCGCCGTAGCGATGAAAAAATCCTTCCAAAGCTAGCGACTGCAAATAACTTTCAGCCGTCTCGCCGGGCGGGAGCGGGTATTGCGGCAAAATATTTTCGCCGAGTTTGAGTTGGAGGTCGCACTCGCTAGCGATTTTTATGGTATTGGCGAGCGCGTCGGGTTGTTCTCCAAAAGCGGCCGCCATATCTTCAGCCGACTTCAAAGAAAAATCAAAATCGCGCATAGTCAGGCGGTCAGTGTCGGAAATTAACCGTTTGGTTTGAATGCACAGCAAAACATCTTGCGCTTCCGCGTCCTCGGGCCGTAAATAGTGGCTGTCATTGGTCGCAACCAGCCCGATGTTGTATTTTTTGGAAAATTGTATCAAGGTTGCGTTTAATTTTTTTTGCTCCGGGCTGTCGTGCGGTTGCATTTCTAAATAATAATCGACGCCAAATAGCATTTGATATTTTTGCACGACTTTTTCAGCGCGTTCTATTTGGTTGGAAGTGATGAGTTGGCCGAGCTCGCCCTGCAAGCAGGCGGTTAGACAAATCAGCCCTTCGCGATGTTGCGTTAAAAGATTAAAATCAATGCGCGGTTTGTTATAAAAACCTTCCAAGTGCGAGCGTGAAACAAGCTTCAGTAAATTTTTATAGCCCGTAAAATTTTTGGCGAGCAAAATCAAATGATACGGCTTTTGCTCTTCGGCAAAATTTTTATTGTCGTAGGTGGTGTGGGCGACATAGGTCTCCACGCCGATAATGGGCTTGAGGCCTTCTTTTTTGCACGCTTTATAAAATTCCACGGCGCCCGCCATGGTGCCGTGGTCGGTGAGCGCGAGTGCGGTCGCGCCTTGTTCTTTGCCGTATGCCACCAAGTCCGGAATTTTGGACAACCCGTCAAGCAGGGAATAGTGCGAATGGACATGGAGGTGGACAAATTGAAACATAAATAAATAAAGCTGATAGCTTTTAGCTTATAGCTTTTACAAGAGCGCCGCTAACTTAATTTTTATCTTGATTTTGGTCTTTATTTTCTTTAATAAAATGACTGGCTAAGCTGGTGGCGAGTTCAGCCAGGACTTTGATGCCGCTACCAATGTGCTCCAAGCGGTCTTGCAATAAATGCGTAACTTGCGATAGTCGTTCCAGCAGGTCTTTCAAAAGATTGATGGTTTTGGTCAGGTCGCGTAGCATTCTGCCCATGGGCCATAAAAACCACGAAACGAAAATAGTCAGCCAGACGAGGCAGACCGCGGCAACAATGCGAAGGAGATCGGATGAGGTTGAGAACATAATTAAATGAGTTAAGAGTTATGAATTCTGAATTCTGAGTTATTTCAGGTCCAGCTTCTAAATTCTAGATTCCAGACCCCGTATTGGCTAGGGGATAAAATATGACTAAAAAACCCAGTATTTTGCCATATTGACAAAATTTCAATAATGTGCTATAATTTAATCAAATAATAAACAGACTTTTTTACAATCATTTTGGAGGTTAATATGTATTGGTTGATGGTTTTTTGTGTAGCCACAGTCACAGCTTTAACAACTGACCTACGCACTGGACTGGTTTCGGCAATCATTATGGTGGTTGGTAGCTACTCCTTAAGATTAAATCATCTAGCGTCGTGCCAAATTGTTGACATATTAGATGATGCAGAGGCGGCTGAGCCGAAAGTAAATCAACACATTCGATCTGTGGCGATAGGAGTCGTAATGTTATTATCGTGGTATTTTTTACATGATATATCAAAATTGTTCGATTATGGCATTGTTGGTCGGGGGGTCATAATCATTAGTATTATAATGCCAGTAGCAACCACTATTTTCAACATTGTTGTGTGGATTGCAACCAATGTCTTACATATTGGCGTGGTCTATACGGCGTCTAAACGCTAAGAAAAGGTTCGATTTTAATTGCGGGCAAGAGAAAATCTTGTCCGCTTTTTTTTATTTCCTCTGTGATATATAATTAAATTATTAAAAATTTAAAAAACTTCGCGTCTCGCGTCTCCCAAACTCAACACTGTATTTTATGGGTCAAATAGAAGCCGGCCTGTGGTGGCTCAACCACAAAGAACACTTAAAAAAATACATCCAGTACGCGTTGTACGCGGTGGTTGGGTTAATTTGGATTTATACCTTGTTTCAGCTGGTTGCTTTTTTATTGAAGCCGTCGGGTCAAACCACGATCAATTCTTTCGGCGTGCCACCGCCAGCGACGATTCGGCCGGCGCCGGTTGAGATGAATGTTTCTTATAGCAATGGCGTGAATGGCGGGGACGCGCTGATTGAACTCAAAAATTCCAATACTAATTTTTGGCTGGAGAGATTAGTTTTAGAGCGCGGCGGCCAGCAACAAATTTTATCGCTCAAAGAAAATAGCTCGCGGCAAATCGCCTGGCCGGAAAGTTTGGGCGTGGCGGGCGACATGACTATTGCCGATATGAAATGGAGCTCGGCAGATTTGAACACGCTGAAACCAAAAGTAAATTTGACGGCCGACCAATTTAAAACCGAACTGACGGGCTCGCAAGTGGTGGCGTCGGGGTTGATTAGAAATGAAGGGGATTTTCCGCTGAAGACGATTTGGGTGACGGTTTCGGCTTATCAAAGCGGTTCGCTCATGGCAACGCGCACTTTTTCTGTGTCGGATTTGGCGCCCGGAACTTCCCGCTTGGTTTCAACCGTTTTC
>Ga0209211_10007067_pt1 | contig 15909 bp, 18 predicted proteins | sample RifGroA2_FD_183992 | JGI IMG/M metagenome (GOLD analysis project Ga0209211, IMG submission 183992) | Groundwater microbial communities from Rifle, Colorado, USA - Groundwater A2 (SPAdes) (version 2) | ecosystem: Environmental > Aquatic > Deep subsurface > Groundwater | place: Rifle, Colorado... | reverse complement strand
CAGCGGCCCGTACGATTCCGGAGTGGGATAAACAGTGGGCTCGCCATAAACTGCAGAGGAGGAAGTGAATACAATCTTCTTCACGTCAGCAAGCCTCATTGCCTCAAGCGCATTGTAGGTTGTGATTGCATTGTACTCGAAATCCATGAAGGTGTTTTCCATGCCGCCGCGTATGTCTGCGTTGGCTGCGAGATGGTAGATGATGTCGTCGAAGCCAAGCTCTGACACTGCCTTTTTCACTTCCTCAAGATGCCTCATGTCACCCTTGATGAACTTGAAGCCTTTTTTCCCCTGCAGGCCTTTGAGGTTCTCCATCTTCCCAGTGTACAGGCTGTCAAAGACCGTGACCTCGTTCCCGTCCGAGAGGAGCTTTGCTGCAAGCTCGCTCCCTATGAAACCTGCCCCTCCGAACACCAATGCCCTCATATCCTCTAATCTCATTCAAAAAGATTAAAAATGCCTTGAGCTGGATTATATGGGAAGGTGATAAGGTGAAGATATTCGCTGACACTTCAAAAGTGGAGGAGATTCACGAGTTCGCATCCTGGGGCATAATTGACGGAGTCACCACCAACCCCAAGATAATAGCAAGCGACGGAAACGAGCTGGAGCCGACCATAAAGGAAATCTGCAAGATAACCCCGGGCCCTGTTTCGGTTGAAGTAACCACCAACGATTATGAGGGAATGGTGAAGGAAGGCACTGCATACGCCGCGTGGGCAAAGAACATCGTCATCAAAGTTCCAATCATCCCATCAGGGCTTAAGGCAACCGTGGCTCTTTCAGCAAAAGGGATAAAGACCAACGTCACCTGCGCCATGAGCTACAACCAGGCTGTGCTTGCCGCAAAAGCAGGCGCAACATACGTATCGCTATTCTACGGAAGGATTGGCGACCTGGGCTATGACCCGTTCATAGTAATCAAGGACACTGCGGAAACATTCCGGCTCTGGGGCGTGAAAAGCGAGATAATCTCGGGCTCCATGCGCTCGCTTTTGGATGTCAACCGCTCAATGCAGGCAGGCGCGCACATAGTCACAGTGCCGCCCAAGTTCCTGCGCCAGATGGCGGAAAACCCACAGACCCAAAAGACTGTGGATGAGTTCCTGGACGCCTGGAAGGGCATCCCGAAGAAAAAGTAACTGCTCAATCTGGGTATAGCCATGAGAATAGCCCACATAGCGCCATTCGACCCTTTTTCCACCCTGGGCGGCCAGGAAAGGATGGTTTCAGACCTGGTAGGCTGGCAAATGCGCAATGGGCATAAAACACAGATTTTTTCCCTTTCTCCTGAACAAAGCAAAAAATGGACAAAGTTCGGCCACCTTCCTGCAATCGAACTTCTCAAGAGGAAGCTGCCTGACTTTTCTGATTTTGACATAGTGCACGCGCACGGCTGGGCATTTGAACCGGTTTTTGCTGCCAAGCCAAAGGCGCCTGTGCTTGCCACCGTGTACGGCACGATAGCGCAGTATATGCAAAACGTGAATCTTCCTGCTTGGCGCAAAGCCTATCTGTCCCTCACCCAGCTCAGATATGAGAAAAACGCCTGCAAAAACGCAACCGCCCTTGCGTCCCTCTGCGCCAAACAAAACGCTGAGATGCAAAAGCACTACGGCTGCGGCAGGGCAAAGCCGATCAACTGCGGAATTGACACAGGCTTTTTCACCAAGAAAGACAAGGCAAAATCGCGCAGGAGGCTGGGACTTGAAGCAAACTCAAGGATTGCCCTTGCCTGCGGCAGGATGAGCGTGGCGCATAAGGGATTTGACATCCTTTTGAAGCTTGCGGAAAGTATGCCACAAGGCTCGATCCTGGTGGTCAATGGCACAGTGCCTGAAAGCCTAAAAAGCAAGATGAAGCCGAACATGGTTGCCAGGACAACCAAATGGGAAGAGATGCCCTATCTCTACAGCGCTGCAGATGTTTTCGTGCACCCTTCCAGGTACGAGGGCTTCGGGCTTGCCACTTGCGAAGCAATGGCCTGCGGAACACCTGCAGTAGCATTCGACACAGGGGCAGCAGGGGAGCTCCTCTGGAAAGAAGAGGGGGGAATGCTGGTATCTGATACCGGCAATTCTGATGGATTTGTGAGGGCTGCCCTTAAGCTGCTTTCTGACAAGGAGCTTTGCGCAAAGAAAGGCAGGGTTGCCTCGAAAAAAGCGTCCAGATATACCGTGGATGCGATGGGAAAAGAATATTTTGAATATTACCAAGAAATCGTTGGGAAGTAGGTTGCATGGCAAAAAAAGCGCTTATTTACGGGATAACTGGTCAGGACGGGTCCTACCTTGCTGACTTGCTCCTGAAAAGGGGATATGAAATCGCGGGTGCCGCAAACGCAGATGCAAGCCCTAACAAGAAGGCGAAATACTTCAAGGTAGATCTCGGAGGGAAGGAAGAAGAATACATTGCACCCATTTCCGAAATTGCCCCTGACGAAGTATACTATTTGGCAGGAATAAGCAGCCATGCCGCAATCGCAGCCAACCCGGCTTTTGCATTCAGGGTCAACGCAGTTGCGCCGATCGCCATCATGGAAAGCATTGAAAAAAACTATCCAAAAGCCAGGTTTTTTCACGCTTCAAGCGCCTACATATTCGAAGGGAGAGAAGGCAGGGTGGACGAGAAAACTTACCCCAAACCAATTGGACCGTACGGAATATCCAAACTGTGCGCGCACATGATGGCAATCCATTTCAGGAAGAATGGCTTGTTCGCCTGCAACGGAATTCTTTTCAACCATGAGTCCCCTGTTAGGCCCAAGGAATACGTCACTAGGAAAATCACCCTGGCGGCCGCGGAGATAAAAAACGGGCTGAGAAAGGAACCACTTGTCTTGGGAAACCTGGATGCCAAGAGGGATTGGGGTTTTGCAGGCGACTACGTTGAGGCAATGTGGCTGATGCTGCAGCAGAAGCAGCCTGACGACTACGTGATTGCCACAGGGGAGTCGCACAGTGTCCGCGAGTTTTGCGAAGCTGCGTTTTCGCACCTGGGGATGGATTACAAAAAGCACATAAAGACCGATTCGAATCTTGTGAGAAGAGAGGAGCAGAATCTGTCGGCAAGCACCTCCAAGGCATCAATAGTGTTGGGCTGGAGACCGAAGGTCGGTTTTAAAGAGCTTGTGCACATGATGGTGGATGCTGATATGAAATTAATCAGGGTTGGAAAGGAGGGATAACGTGAAGACCGCACTCATCACAGGGATAACCGGACAGGACGGGTCGTATCTTTCTGAATTGCTGATTGAGAAAGGCTATAGAGTAGTGGGAGTGGTCAGAAGGAGCAGCAGCATAGAAAACAGAAGCAGACTCGACCACCTGCCGCCCGAAACAAGAAAGCAGATCATCCTCCAATACGGAGATATGACCGATGCGTCCTCTCTTGTGGGCATCATCAAGAAGTACGAACCTTGCGAAGTATACAACCTGGCAGCCCAGTCGCACGTAAAGGTGAGCTTTGAGCAGCCGATTTATACCTCGGAAGTCACCGGGGTCGGAGCGCTCAACATGCTGGAAGCCATCCGAATTTCAGACCAAGAGGTAAAATTCTATCAAGCCTCCTCATCCGAGCAGTTCGGCAAGGTGGAAGCAAGCCCCCAAAACGAACAAACTCCTTTCCATCCGCGAAGCCCCTATGGCGTTTCCAAGGTTTTCGCCCACTGGATAACCGTGAACTACCGGGAATCTTACGGCATGCACAATTCCTGCGGCATACTTTTCAACCACGAGTCTCCAAGGCGCGGGGAGAATTTCGTCACCAGGAAAATCAGCCTGGGCGTGGCGAAGATTAAGGAGGAGATTGACAACAAGCTATTCCTGGGAAACCTGGATGCCAAGAGGGATTGGGGTTTTGCAGGCGACTACGTTGAGGCAATGTGGCTGATGCTGCAGCAGAAGCAGCCTGACGACTACGTGATTGCGACCGGAGAGTCGCACAGTGTCCGGGAGTTTTGCGAAGCTGCATTTTCGCACCTAGGGATGGACTGGGAAAAGCATGTTGAATCAGACCAGGCTTACACTCGTCCTGCAGAAGTTGATATGCTGTGCGGGGACGCGTCCAAGGCGAGACAGAAACTCGGCTGGAAGCCCAAGGTAAATTTCAAGGAACTCGTAAAGATGATGGTGGATGCTGACCTTGCATTCGTCAAGGACAACTTCACCTACAAACACAGCGGCTTTAGGCTGAGCAAACGCTAAGGTGGGCAGATGGAAGTTAAAATAGGCGACTTTGTATTCACGCAAGAAGAGCGCGCGGCGATAATGGACCTAATTGCAAGAAATACCATTTCAGAAGGGCGCAAGTGCAGGGAATTCGAATCTACTTTCGCGGCCTTTATAGGCACAAGGCACTGCGCATCTGCAAATTCAGGCACAAGCGCGCTCATGCTCATATTGACCGCACTCAAATACCACTCGTATTGGGGAAAGCGGATTTCTGAGAACGGAAAGAAGGTTCTGACCACTCCACTCACATATATTGCAACGGCAAACTCAATTGCCACAACCGGATTCGAGCCTATATTCGCCGATATTGAACTCGATACATTTTCAATAGATCCTGAAAGGGCAAAGGAAATATCTGAAACAGAGGAAGGCACCTGCGGCATGATGCCCGTGCACCTCATGGGCTACCCTGCAGACATGGATGCGCTGAATTTGATAGCAAAAAAGCGCGGATGGTTCGTGATTGAGGATTCTGCAGAAGCCACTGGATCCGTTTACAAGGTAAACCGAACTGGCTCCTTGGGCACGGCAGGTGCATTCTCATTCTACATCGCTCACAACATACAGGTGGGCGAATTCGGAGCCCTGACCTCCAATGACGCCGAACTTGTGGAACGCGCACACAGACTCAAGGGAAACGGACGTGTTTGCTATTGTACCGTATCGCAAATCGAAAAGGGCGAATGCCCCCATCAGAACCTCGGTTTTCATCCTAGGTATCTCCACGACATGATAGGCTACAACTTCAAGCCCATGGAATACCAGGCAGCTGTGGGCATAGAGCAGCTCAAGAAAATCGACTGGATAATTTCGCGGAGGCATGAAAACGTGAGACTCTTGAACGACCTCCTTGCACCTGTTTCAGGAGACCTGAGGCTGCCAATTTACTCTGATGATGTGAGTTACCTTGGCTACCCGCTGCTGATCCAGAGCAAAACACTATCCAGGGACAAGATATGCATCGAGCTCTCCAAAGCAAAGATCGAGAACCGCCCAATATTCAATTCAATTCCAACCCAACAGCCAGCATACGCACACCTGAAGAAAAAATATATTGGCAAGCTGCCCAATGCCGAATTTGCCGGGAATAACGGCTTTTATGTTGGCTGCCACCAGTTCCTCAGGCAAGAACACATCGAACACGTGGCAAAAACCCTGATTGCCGCTGTTAAAAGTTGAATCAGGAAAGAAGTGATAGATAGGTTTTTTCAGTCTGAGCTGCTGCTTTTTTCCAGCTGAAATTTTTCAGGTGCGCTGCAGCCTTTTTCGCAAGGTTGATGCGGAGTTCGGAATTTTTCAAGAGCTTTCTTACTGCAGCAGCTATCTGCCCTGCGCTTCCTGGGTCGACTTTGAGGGCGCCGTCGCCAACTACTTCCGGAAGAGGCGGCACTTTCGAAGTCACCACCGGAGTGCCACATGCCATTGCCTCTGCAGGGGGCAGCCCCCAGCCTGTTGATGAGCATGGATAAACAAAAACGTCTGCAGAAGAGTAAAGCGAAGGCAGCTTTTCATCCTGCACAAAGTTCAGGAAAAGAACATTTTTTTCCAAGCCGAGCTTTTCCACCAATCCAAGCAATTGTTCGCGCCCGCCCTTCCACTGCGGGTTTCCTGCCTTGAGCAGGAATATGCGCGGGAATTCTTCCTTCAGCTTGCTTACCGCGGTTATCACCTTGTCTATGTTCTGCCGCGGGTCCTCTGAACCTAGCGAGAGGACCACGGGTGAGCCTTTTGCACCCCATTTCTCAGGCTGGCGCATCTTGCGGGAAAAGAATGTCGTGTCCATGCCGGGCTTGATGATGGCTATTCTGCTTGGCTCGATGCCAAGAAGGGCATGTATCTGTCCTGCAGAATAATCCGAAATCGTGATTATTTTTTTTGCTCTTCGAATTCCCGCAATATTCGCTTTGATGAAAAGTCTTGTTAGGAAAGGGAAATCGTTGTACCTCTCGATGAAGACAGTATCGTACACAGTAACTATCGATTTATTCATACCCGGAAGGAAAAGCAGGTAGGCGAGATACTGTGTGGTGAAGTGCTTGAGGTTTCCTCTCTTTGCCCTTAGCATTACCTCGAATGGGAAAATGGCCCTTCTCAAAATGGACATCATCCTGCTTTTTGGCTGTAGGTATTCTATCCTGTTTAGGCGCGCGCGCGGAAGCAGACGGTGGACCTCATCTTGGTAGCGCTTTATCCCGTAGACTGATTTGCTCGTAGGCCCGTTGATGTAGTCTACTGCATAGTTGCGGTTCAAGCTTTCCACCTACTTGTCGGGATACTCCTTTTTCCAATTTATCATCACGCTGTTTTTTTCTTTCGATTTCACCTCGTAGTAGATTGCTTCCTCAAAAAAAGAATAAATTCCGGCGCACACGGCAAAAATTGCACCACGCCGGCCATCAAAGATAAGACGGCGTCTTATCAAATGGTTGAGCACAAGAATAGGAGGGTAGAGGAACATCCTGCGAAGACCGTGTGAGCCAAAAATCATTGAGACCTTACTGTCCCGCTCACCTATGAGAATCCTGTTTTTCCCCTTCTTTGCGTACTCGGCCGGCATTCTGCAGAGATATTCGTCCATTTTCTGCACATATGCCGGAACGCTGGTGTAGGCGTAGTGAAAAAAAATGCTGGAGAGCCTTGCTGTCTTGCCTTCCACAACCGGCTTTTCGTGCGGCATCTCCTGCTCCCAGTGCACGCAGCCTTTCCTGAAGAGCCTGGGAAGCCAGGTGTTTATGGTGCTCCTGGTGGAAAAGCCATCGAAGAGGTAGTTTATCCTTTTTATGAGATAGACGTCTGTCTGGGGACTTTCAAGAACCTTCCTGATTTCGCGCTTCAGTCCTGGGGACAGCCGCTCATCCGCGTCAAGTACGAGCACCCAGCCCCCCTCATTTACCTTGGAAAGGGCCTTGTTGACATTCTGCTCAAAATAACGGTATTTTGAGGGGATGACAAGCGCGCCGTTCTTCCTGCATATTTCAGCCGTCCGGTCGGAGGAAGAGCAGTCGACAGCCACAATCTCATCAGCCACGCCGCGCACGTTTGCGAAGTACCCCGGCAGTTTTTCTGCTTCATTGTAGAAAACAGCCACCAAACTCAGTCTTTCCCCCATCGCGACACCTTTAACGCAAGTTGCTTTCATCAGAAATCTTTAATATGTTTGATACGGATTAGCACCAGTAGACCCGAACATCTTTTGACACAGAAAGGAATTTGCTTTTTCTCCTCGTAAAAGCAGGTAGCGACCAAAAGACTCAGCTTGCAGGCATCATCGTCCCAGGTCACAGGTGATAGTGTGAACCAGGAAAAACTCAAAAAGGTAGCGGCAGCTTTGCCAGGAAAGGTCAGGAAGCTTGCAGACTATGCGCTGTTCAAGCTTGGCAAGAACGCCCAGCACACCACGCAGAAATCTGTGGGCAACATAGCCGCAAATTCCAGCGTGAAGGTTCCGCTTGTTCTGATCGCCTCTTCCGAAACCGCGGTTGGCACATGCAACATTCCGATCACATTCACCTATCAGGACGCGCTGCAAAGGCCTTCTGTAGACACTCTTTACGTGGGCCCGGTGAGCGTGCTTGAGGCGGGATCGCAATACAGGCTCACCCTTGAACCAATTGCCACTGTCGAAATAGGCTCGCAGGCGGCTTTCCCGGGGGCGGACCTGGCGGCATGCCGAAGCCACAGAATTAGCCAAGATTCTCAATCAGTTGACTTACTTTCCGCTCAATCTCATCCCTTATTTCGCGGTATTTTTCAATAGGCCTGCCTTTTGGATTTTCAATTCTCCAGTCAATGGTTTTTTCCTTGGGTGTAATCGGGCAACTGTCCTTGCAACCCATTGTGATTATTATGTCAAATGCTTTGCTCTGGAGCGGCTGGAAGCCTGATGGCTTTTTGCCGTGCAGGTCAATGCCTTTTTCCTTCATCACTTCCACTGTCTTGGGGTCGATTTCCTTTGCTGGTTTGCTTCCTGCGGAATAAGCGCGCGCATCTTTTGAATATTTGTTGAAGAAGGCTTCTGCCACCTGGCTCCTGCATGCGTTTTCCACGCAGATGAAGAGAATTTTTTTCATGTCATTCACTCGTTTTTAAGCTTGATTATCGCCTCGGCAATGTCGTCGCCTAAAAGCCCTTATGTCCGCTATTCTCCTTTTAGGCGAATTATCGCCTCAGCGATATCTCCTCCGGTTTCCCGAAGGGCGTTCTGCGCCTCCTCGCGCGAGACTCCTGCGGCATCCATAACCATCCTAATGTCATCCTCGCCAGCGTCCTCCTCCACATGGACATTGCCCGAGACCTGGAAGGTTTTCTGCCCCTGCATTTCGATCTGGACGACAGAGGGCTCGAACACCACCAGGCGCCCGCCTTCTTTCAGCTCTATGGTCACCTTGGAGGCTTCAAGCTCCTCGCTTTTGATGCCCATCTGCTTCATCATCTTCTGCATGTTTTTAGGGTCCATTCCTGGTAACATTGAAATCACCTAATCCTCGCGATTATTCCGCGTATTTCATTATAATCCTGTCTATGTATCTGCCGCCATGCCTGACGTAGCCTTTCATCCTGGCCACTTCCCTAAAGCCCATTTTCCCATAAAGCTTGCGCGCAGGCCCATTGCCTTCAATATAGTCTATCCATAGGCATTTTGCCTTCAGCCTTTTCCTGGCTTGCGCCATTGCCATGGACAGGAGCTTCTCGCCTATGCCCATACCACGGTATCCTTTCCCCACAACCAAACCAAAGGAGGCATTGTGGCTTTCCTTGAAACTTCCCTTCCTTGCTTCGGCGTTGCCGGCCAGCACCTTGCCTTTCCAGCATAAGACAAACAGGCGGCTTTTGCTGTCGATTTCCTTTGCTTTTGCCATTTGAAATTTCTTTTCCTGATCAAGCGAAAATTTCTTGTCAGCCATGATGAACGCATTCTCGGCGATGAAACTGTTGATGAAGTCCCGGAGCATCCTGGAATCAATCTGCAGGAACCGCTGTCCGGAAGTTATTACTTCAAACCTAAATCCTTTGGTTTCCATGATTAATCTTCCTTGAGAAGCAAATCCGCTTTCACCAGTTTCACAAGCTTGTCAACCACTATTTTTGCCATCTTCTCCCCTTTTTGCTTTGTTTCGCCGCCCACTTTTCCAAAATAGCCGTACTTGGTGAACTGGTCCTTGGGCATTGGGATTACCCTTCCGAAATAATTGTGCGAGGCAGCCTGCTTGGACAGCCTCTTTTTCCAGCCTGTAAGCGCCATTACCATGGATGCTTCGTTTTCATCGGCGTGGCCCGCATCCGCTCCGAGCTCCTTAATGGTCCACCAGGAGACTATGCAGGCGCTGAATTTGTGCCCGTCCGCAAGCTCCTTGAGAACATGCCCTGCTATTGTGGCATTCGCGCCGTGCCCGTTCAGGAAGAGAATCCTGTCAAAGCCGTTCCGAACGAGCTCTCGCGTTATGTCACGAATTGTTGATGCAAAGGTCTGCGACTTTACGCTGACAGTTCCGGCCCAGGGGCGCAGAGTGTAGCAAAAGCCGTAGTTTAAAGGCGGGAGGACAAGCGAATTGGTGCGGGAAGCCACCCTTTTTGCCAATTCATATGGAGTGATTGCGTCGGTCCATAGCGGGAGATGCTCCCCATGGGCTTCCAGCGCGCCCATTGGCAGTATCACTATTGGCTTTTTTTTCAGCTTGCTTATTGCCGCTGCCTCAGATGAAGTCAGAGTGCCGAACAGGATTTCCCTTGCCATAAAAATCACTCATGCGAATTTTGCTATTGCAATGCCTCCTGTGACTGACACGATAAGCCCCTGCACCAGCCAGGAGAGCTGCAGCCCCAGTGGAATTGAGAACATGAGCTGCATCATGATGAAGCCTGTTACAAAGGAAACCGAGAAGAGGAACAGGCCGAATTTCGCGCCCGTGCTCACATAGGACTTTTCCCTGAAGACTTTCTTGACCGCAACATAGGCTGATGCATATATGAAGCCTGTAAAAAAGCTCGCCAGAATGGCTGTAACAAAGTATTCCATGCCAGGGGCGCCGTTGCCTGGCATCATCAGGCTGCTCCACAGCCCGGCGTTCGCAGGGTCGGTGTAATAGGGCATGTCAATGAATGCCCCCAAGGTGTAAACCACCTGCGATATTACCGTGAAAGCCGCCGCGGCCACTGCCAGGCTCTTCCAGTCCATAAAACCACCCGGATAGCGTAAAGCGCGGAAGAATAAAAAAATAGCAGGGCAGAACTCAGGCAAAGCTTTCAGCAAGCTGGCTCTTCCTTATTTCCACCCTCTTTATGGGCCCGATCTTCTTCACGCCGTTGTAAAGCTTTGCAGAGAGCTTGCCGAACACCATTTCCTGCACCAGCGTCTGGTAATCGGTCTGCTTGGAGATCGCCTTGACGTTTTCGGATAGCACCCTTCGGACGTCCGCGCGCACGGCCTCGCTCACCTTGAGGCCGGATATGCAGATTGTCTTTATCCGCAGGTGCACGCCGTCCTTGGTCACCACGTCGTCAATCTGGTTCATGACCGAGCGGCGCCTGCGCGCAAGCGTCCGCACGTATCCAGGCACCAGCTCGTGGCCTATGAATATGGAGTGCGCTGACTTGCCCCTTATCTCCTTGATCCTGAAGTAAAGGACTGTGTAGGCAGTGGACTGCGAGAAGCTGCCGGTGATTTCGCCCAGCCCGATTTTCACCTTCCTGTCCTTGAGGTTGGCCTCGTCCGCGGAAACCAGCTGCCCGATTTCGCGGGACTCGAAGGACTCCGGCGCAATTATCGAGTACCAGCTCTTCAGCTTCCACTTGTCCACGATTTTGGTTTTCTTTGAGGGTTGTTCTGCCATGGGATCACTTCACCAGGAGCGCGGCTTTCTCCGGGTCGTACTTCCAGTCAGCCGGCAGCCTTCCGCTTTTTGTGTAATACTTCACGAGCCTTCCTATCTTCGACTCCACGTGAATGAGCTTGGTCCGGTTGTGCTTGTCAGACCGGTTGGTGCGAAGATGGTCGCGCATGTTCACCGCGCGCTTGATGAGGTTGAGCAGGTCCTCAGGGTACTCGAGCTTGATTCCGCTCTCCCGGAGTATGTCGGATATCGACTTTCCGCACAGGTTCTGCACTGATGCGATTCCGTAGGTGTCGCGGAGGATCATGCCTATTTCGGTCGGGCCCTTTGTCTCCTTGCCCATCTTGGAAATGAGCTCCTCCACTTCGTGCGGGGCGTATTCTGTCCATTCCGGAGAGACTTTCACGGCAGGCCGCTTGGAGCCGGACTTGCCCCTTTTCTTAGAATGCATTCGAGCCATTTTCTAACCCCCAGATTATTCTGAAGCCCGTAAACGCAAAACCATATTAGGATTTGCCAAATTCCCTTCCAAGAGGCTGGAATCTTTGGAAAAATTTGCCCAAAGGCTTCCTTGGTTTTCCGGTTTCCAGTGGCGCAGGCGCCACTGTCTCTGCAAGTCCCTTGGACATTGCAGATCCCGTCCAGCCGAAGCGGATGTGTTGTAAGGGGAAATTGTTTAAAAGGGTTGCTATTGGCCGTAAGCCCTTAAGATTTTATTTCGGCGTAAAAACGACTTTCCACGACGTGTCTTCAGACGATAATCCCATGTCTTTCCATTATTTTTTGGCAAAAATGCATTTTTTGCTCGACGGAGAGCGTTCTTTTTCGAAAAGGTTTTTTTTTGCGAAAACTGCCGGTATCTCGCTTTTCGGGCGGCTGATTCACGTCGCTGCCAGAAGAATTTTAAGCGCTTACTATTGGCCCACCTTTAGCGTGGCGTAGAGAGAATGGTATAGAAGACAATCGAGAAGCCCACGAAAACCGCAACCGAAATGCCGAGCGTGTATGGCAGGTTCATCCCAAGAACAACGGTCAGAAATGCGGCGACCAGCGCAGTCATGATGAGTGAGGCAACCGAAGCCTTGATTGAGTTTGGTATGGGGCTCTTCTTCGGTTCGTCATGATGGCGGAACTGCTGGATTGAAAGCGGCTCCTCAGGGGGCGCCATGGGCTCGGACTTGAACTCATGCTGCCGATGCAAGAGCATGAACGACTCCTGGGCAATCTTCCTTCTTGAAGGCTTCATTGATTTGGATTTCCTGGCTGCCTTTTTCTTCAGCCTTGCAGGTTCTCTTGCTTCGTGTTTCCTGGCTGCCTTTTTCTTCATGCCTTTTTTTCCTATTTTTTTCGCCATGGTGCGCCTCATGAGAAATCAACGCTCCTTTCTCCTTTGGCTGCATTAATAACCCTTACCTTGGCGGTTGCGTGTATTTCCTCCTCGATTTCTGCAATCGGGAAATCGCAGGTGATCCTTGCCGATTCGATTTCGGAGTTGAGAGGGAGCTTGCGGTCTGCCTTGTGCTGGCGCGCCTTTGCTGCGATTTCGTTCAGGAAGAGCGCCTTTTTTTCGGATTCTGGATCGATTTCGGACTTTTCCTCTGCAGGCCATTGGGCCAGATGAATGCTTTTCCAAGGTGTCAGGGACTGCCATATTTCTTCTGAAAGGTGGGGGATTACCGGGGCGAGCATCTGGCAGCAGGAAAGCAGCACTTTTTTCATGGTGTGCTGCGCCGCGCGCTTGCTTTCCATGCCGTAAGTTTCGGGCTGGTAGAGCCTGTGTTTCACGTATTCAAGGTAGAAGTCGCAGTATTCGTGCCAGAAGAAATCCTGAAGCGTCTTGGTGGCATGGTGGAACTGGAAGGATTCGAAGTCCTGCGTGATTTCACGGAGCGCCTGCTGGAGGCGGGAAAGGATCCACCTGTCCACCAGGCGCAAATGCTTCCTTTCAACTGGCTTGGAGTTGAAATCAGCGCAGGATTTTTCCACCAGCTTTGCCGCGTTGAGCATCTTGTTGATGAAGCTTTTCGAGTACTGCATGTCCTGGTAGGAAAAGGGGCGGTCCTTTGCCATTGCGCCTGAAAGAGCCGCCCACTGGCGTACCGCGTCAGCCGAGTAATCGGTAAGGAGCTTGTCCGGGGCGATTATGTTGCCAAGCGACTTGCTCATCTTCTTGCCGTCCGGAGCAAGTACGTTGCCGTTCAGCAGTATTTCCTTGAATGGCGGCTTGCCGGTAAGCTCTGAACACCGATAAATGGTGTAAAACGCCCAGGTGCGCACTATTTCCACGCCCTGCGGGCGAAGCGAGCTCGGGTACACGCGGTTGAAGAATTTCTCATCATCCGGCCATTTACCGATCACAAGCGGCGTGATGCTCGAATCCACCCAGCAGTCGCAGGTGGAGGTTTCTGCCTCTAGCTCGTTTCCGCTCTTACCCTTTTTTGTGGGCATTGCAAGCGGGTTGAAGGGAAGCTCGGATTCCTCTGCAGCAAATGATTCGCCGGTCTTCTTGTCTATCCAGAAGGGCAGGGGGGTGCCGAAAACCCTTTGGCGGGAAATCACCCAGTCCCATTCCACGAATTTCGCCCAGTCGACAAGGTATTGAATGCCGAAATCCGGCGTCCACCTGATCTTTTGCGCGTTCGCAATTATTTCATCGGATTTTCCGGTGATTTTTGAAAACCACTGCATGGAAAGCAGGAACTCGACCGGCTTTTTGCAGCGGTCGTGAACCTTCACCACCTGCTTGAGTTTGGCGCTTTTCACCAGCTTTCCTTCTGCCTTGAATTTTTCCAGTATTTTGGCGCGGGCTTCGCTGGTTTTCATGCCGTTTAGCTCTCCTGCGTTTGTGAGCCTTCCGTGCTCGTCCATTGCCCTGATGAGCGGGAGCTTGTGCTTGTACATCCAGACTATGTCCTGCTTGTCGCCGAAAGTGCAGACCATCACAACTCCTGAGCCGAATTCCTTGTCCACATCAGCATCTGGCAGGAACGGCACTTCCTTGCCAAGTGCGGTTGTGACCGTTTTTGCATCAAGCTGGGCATACCTATCGTCCTTCGGGTTGTAGGCAACCGCAACGCAGGCGTGCATAAGCTCGGGCCGCGTGGTTGCGATCAGAAGCGGCTTTCCTGCAAGCACGAAATTCACAAAGTGAAGCTCGGTCTCGCGCTCCACATCGTCTGTATCGGTCTTGGCAAGAGCGGAAACGCAGGAGGTGCACCAGAAGACCGGGTGCTCGGAGCGGTAGATAAGTCCTTTTTCATGCATTTTCAAAAGCGACAGCTGGACGCGGCGATGATAGTCTGGGTCCATTGTGCGGTATTCATAGCGCCAGTCGGGCGAGAAGCCCAAGGACACCATCTGCGAGCGCATTTTTGCTATGAATTCATGGGTCCACTCCACGCAGAGCTTGCGGAATTCCTCAGCAGGCTTCCTGCCGTATTTTGCCTCCACCTTTGTCTCAGTCGGGAAGCCCTGGCAGTCCCATCCCTGAGGGTAGTACACGTTGAAACCGCGCATTCTCTTGTAGCGCGCCACGAAATCAAAGTAGGCGTAGGAGAGAACATGCCCCATGTGAAGCTCGCCAGAGGTAAAGGGCGGAGGCGTGTCAATTGAGTAGACCGGGCGGGTTGAATCTTTCTCGTCAAACCGGTAAGTGCCCTCCACTTCCCAGTACTTCTGCCACTTTTCCTCCACCTTCCTGTCGAAACGCTCGCAAATCGGCATATTATCACTCGTTCGCAGTTCCTATACCCATTTGTTCTGTCCAATCCATTCGCAGATTGCCATGTGAATAACTGCGGGCTGAAGCCCGCAGCTTCCGAAGAACTCTTTCTCAGGCGGAAGCTGCTGGGTGCGCTCCTCTGCTGCCTGAAGGCAAGCAGCTTCCGCGCACCCGCAGTTATTCAGTGAATTCACTTGTGGTGGTTCTATGCAGCAAGTTATTAATCTGTTCCGCATTTACAATCCCGATCCGCATGGACCTGTTGCAAGCGATAATCCTGGGCCTGGTGCAGGCAGTCACAGAGTGGCTGCCGCTTTCCTCCAAGACAATGGACACCATACTCTACAAGGATTTCTTTGGCGGAAGCCCGGAGTCGGTGCTATCCGTGCTTCTCTTTTTGCATTTCGGGACCCTTGCAGCAGCCACCCTTTACTTCAGAAGGGAAGTGATTGCTGTAATAAAGGAGGCGTTTGCCGCTTTCCCGAATCCGAAGAGGCATGCTGAGGGAAAACTCGGTTTCATTGTAGCGGCATTGTTTTTCACGGGATTGGTGGGCGGGCCGATTCTGCTGATAGAGTCATTCCTGCTTCCGACTCTCGACGGTTCGGGACTCCTTTCCGTAATGGGGGCGGGATTGATTCTGACAGGCTTCCTGCTCACCAGCCAGAACAGGCACAAGTGGAGGACTGCGGCAACGGTTGGATGGATGGATGGAGTGCACACCGGGGCGCTTCAGGGGCTGTCTGCGCTTCCTGGCGTTTCCCGCGCCGGCACGTCGACAACCGCGCTAATCTGGAGGGGCTTTGACGCCGAAAGCGCCTTCCACCTGAGCTTCCTGCTTTCAATTCCGACAGTTTTTGCAATGGAAGTGGTGATCTGGCTGTTCCAGGGGGGCGTGTCGGCAATCCCAATTGCCGAGGGAGCGATGCTGGCTGCGTCGAGCTTTGCATTCGGCTATGCCACGATTGAAGTCCTCATACGCGCTGCCCACAGGCTGAACGTTGCCTATCTCGCATTCGTTTTCGGCATGCTGATGCTGGTTTTCGGGCTTTGGGGAATCGGTTGAGTAGTGAAGAAAATGCCCTTCTAATGCGATACGCTTATTGTGTACTGCCTGTTTGCAGTG
>Ga0209211_10007065_pt1 | contig 15914 bp, 17 predicted proteins | sample RifGroA2_FD_183992 | JGI IMG/M metagenome (GOLD analysis project Ga0209211, IMG submission 183992) | Groundwater microbial communities from Rifle, Colorado, USA - Groundwater A2 (SPAdes) (version 2) | ecosystem: Environmental > Aquatic > Deep subsurface > Groundwater | place: Rifle, Colorado... | reverse complement strand
CCGACATGGCCGAAGAAGTAACAAAACGGGCAAATGTGCAATCGGGAGATTTGGTAGTAGATATCGGCAGTAATATCGGTACACTGCTTGGCGCTTTTAAAAATCTTGGGGCAGAAGTTCAAGGAGTTGATCCTGCGCGCAATATCGCCGAACTTGCCGAAAAAAATGGCATTCCAACGGTTAACGATTTTTTTAATGCTGCTTCCGCCGAAAAAATATTAAAAAAGGGGAAAGCAAAAGTTATTACCATTACCAATGCCTTTAATCATATTTCTCCTCTTGATGAATTCATAAAAAGCATTGTTTCCATTTTGGATAAAAGCGGAACTTTTATAATTGAACTTCCGTATTTTTTAGAAATTATACGGAAGAAACATTTCGACGTAGTATATCTGGAGCACGTATCTTATATTGCCATAAAACCGCTGGTGCCTTTTTTTAAAAAGTTTGGTCTGGCCATTACGCATGTGGAAGAGAACAATTATATGAGCGGATCAATTAGGATTTTTGTCGGTTATGGCCAAGAGAGTCCACTTGTAGAAAAACAAATCGTTCTGGAAGAAAAATCCGGTCTTTACGATCTGGCAATTTGGAACAAATTCAGAGACAGCGTTAGAAATTGCAAACTTAATTTATTAAAGGAATTGGTAAACGCGCGCAGCAGTGGAGGAAAAATAGTGGCGATTGGCGCCGCGGCCAAGGGTAACACCCTCTTAAATTATTGTGGAATCGATATTGCCCTTATTGATTTTGCCACAGACGCTTCGCCTCTCAAAATCGGCAAATATACCCCGGGCTCACACCTGCCGATTCTTTCAGATGAGGCCATAGATAAAAATGTTACGCACGCGCTCATTCTTGCTTGGAACATCGCGGATTTCCTGAAAGCCAAAATTTCCCCAAAATTTCCTCATCTTAAATTTATAACCCCTCATATAATAGAATAATACTTTTATATAGGCCATGCCTTTGTGATTTGTTGAAGTAAGAAATAATTATGATGCAAAAAAGTGCAAAAATTTACGTAGCTGGTCACCGTGGTGTGGTAGGCGCGGCTATTGTCAGATATTTAGAAGCAAAGGGTTATACCAATTTGGTTTTGCGTACTCGACAAGATTTGGATTTGCAAAACCAACAAGCGGTAGCCGAATTTTTTGTTTCCGAGAAACCGGAGTATGTTTTTTTGGCCGCCGCTAAAGCCGGCGGGATTTTGGCAAATAGTACTCATCCGGCCGAGTTTATTTATGAAAATTTAGAAATACAAAACAATGTTATTCATCAATCATATCTTAATAATGTAAAAAAATTATTGTTTTTAGGCTCTTCGTGCGTATATCCCAGGCTTTGTCCCCAGCCTATGAAGGAGGAGTATCTGTTAACAGGTTTGTTGGAACCGACTAACGAACCGTACGCTATTGCAAAAATTGCCGGGATTAAAATGTGCCAGAGTTACAACCGGCAGTATGGAACGAATTTTATTGCGGTTGTACTTACAAATTTATATGGTCCAAATGATAATTATGATGAGTTTAATTCCCCCCTATTCGCGGCATTGGTGCGTAAATTTGTCGAGGCAAAAAAGAAAGGTGAAAAACAAATTACTCTTTGGGGGACAGGCAACCCGAGGCGCGAGTTTTTGCATGTTGACGATATGGCCGATGGCTGTTTGTTTTTAATGAATAATTTTAATCCCAGCAAAGAACAAAATGAAAAAGGCGATGTGTTTTTCAATCTCGGCACTGGCGCGGATATTACCATTAAAGAATTAGCGGAATTATTTAAAAGCATTACCGGGTTTGAGGGTGTGCTAGAATGGGACTCTTCCAAACCGGACGGTATGCCGCAGAAATTGCAGGATATGACCAAAATGCGCGCTTTGGGGTGGGAACATAAAATTAATTTGGTGGAGGGCATAAAATTAACTTGTGAACAATATGAGTCTGCTCAAGAATAATTTTTTAAGCATTCCGATATTATGGCTATTGCGCCAAGTGTATAGAGTTTTTTTTGTCTGGCCGTTTCAGTTGGCGGTGATGGTTGCTAGTTTGTTTTGCCCCAGCGTTCCTTCTACAGATAAAGAACCGTCATCTTATTGCTTTATTATCACATCGGTAATTTATCCGAAACAAGGCAAACAGATTCAAAATAACTCGCCACGTTCTATTTTTAGCCCCGAAGAGCGCGCCCAGCAAACACTACGAACCGTTGAATCGATTCGTGTTAAAGTCCCCGGCGTTAAAATAATTTTGGTGGAAAGCGGTTTGCGAGAAATTTTGCCATTTGAATTGGAGAAAAAAGTAGATCAGTATATTTATGTTGGGAATAAAAAACCGGTTCGTTGGTCTTGTGATAGTAAGCAGAAAAGCTTAGGCGAAATAATAATGCTGTACTATGCAATGAAGAAGTTTAAATTTACAGCTGATTTTTATTTTAAGATAAGCGGACGGTATTTTTTGAATGAAGAATTTAATTTGAATGATTGGAAGCGGGGAGAGTTCGTGTTGCAATATATTAAAGAAGATTATATTTGCACTCGGTTGTACGGTTTTCGCCAATCGGCATTCGCCACCTGGAAATACGCTCTGCTAAAAGGAATCCCATTAACTATGATCGCTTATCCGATTGAAAATACGTTGGCAAAGTATATACCAAGAAAGCGGGTATATAGATTAGCCAAACTTGGAGTGTCCGGAGTAGGCGCGGTGACAAATGATATAATTAAAGATTAATAATTGTATGAATCCAAAACTTAAACAATTTTTAAAGAAAGCTTTCCCTTTGGGATTGTTGGTGGCGGCGGAAAGAACCAGAAGTAAAATAGTGAATAAATTCAGATATATTGGGTTTTTAAAAGAGTGGAAACAGTTTAAATCAGCATCAGCAAAGTCCGGGGACAGCAGGTTTGTGCTGTCGGCCAAAAATTTTTATCCAATTTTGCACGAAAAGGCGAGTACGCAAGATTTTGATAGGCATTATGTCTATCATCCATCCTGGGCGGCCAGAAAGCTCAAGGAAATTAACCCTGAAATCCACATCGATATCAGTTCCACTCTTAATTTTAGTACATTAGTTTCAGCATTTATCACGGTAAAGTTTTATGATTACCGTCCGGCAGACGTAACGCTTAGTAATTTTTCTTCAGGAGCGGCTGATTTGTTAAAGCTGCCTTTTGCGGACAATAGCATCAAATCTATTTCTTGTATGCACACGCTGGAGCATGTCGGTTTGGGCAGATATGGCGATCCGATTGATCCGACCGGCGACATTCGGGCGATGAAAGAGTTGGAGAGAGTGTTGGCTGTGGGCGGTAATTTATTAATTGTGGTGCCGGTAGGAAAACCCACCGTCCAGTTTAATTCCCAAAGAATCTATTCATACGATCAAATTGTTAATGTTTTTTCTGGCCTCCAGGTGCGAGAATTTACCTTATTGACTGATGAGGGGAAGTTGATTGCTAATGCCGATAAAGCCATAGTGGAAAATCAAGTTTATGGCTGTGGATGTTTTTGGTTTGTTAAATCGTAAAAAAATTATCAAATTAAGTTATTCATTAAAATTATGTTGATTATATTTTATATTAATAAAGTTAGACGTCGTATAAAGAGCATGTTTTTAGATAAACATAAACGCGAACTTTCTTTTTATAAAAAATTGGTGGGGAAAAATAACTTATTTTTTGATATCGGTGCAAATGTCGGCGATAAAACTGAAAAATTTTTAAATGTCGGTGTTAGAGTTGTTAGCGTTGAGCCACAAACAGAATGCGTAAAAATTTTAAAAGACAAATTTTTAAATAATAAAAATGTAATAATAGTTGATAAATGCTTAGGCTCTGAACTAAAGGAAATTAAACTTAAAATATGTTCAAAATCCAATGTTGTATCAACCGTCGCCGACCATTGGCAGCAAGGCAGATGTAAAGGGGAAGTGTTTGACAAAGAAGAAGTTGTTCAGATGATTAGATTGGATGATATTATAAAAGAACACGGGGTACCGGATTATTGTAAAATTGATGTTGAGGGGTATGAATACGAGGTGATTAGTGGCCTAAGTTCAAAAATACCTTGTTTAAGCTTCGAGTTTACGAGTGAGTTTTTTGGTCATGCCGAAAAGTGTTTGGCAAAATTAGACAAACTTGGTTTCAAATATTTTAATTATGCTTTAGATGAGAACCCTGATTTTCAATTATTTAGATGGGTAGACATTCCGTCTCTGGTAAAAGATATTAGATGGAACATAAATAGGGATGATAAACTTTGGGGGGATATCTATGCAAGGTAAGTCGTTATTATGCGAGCAATAGAATGGGTACAATCAATTTTAAAAAAAAGAGCTTTACATCAAACTGCCTTTGTGACAATTGGGTCGTTAATCAACGGTGTGTCTTTGCTGGCGCTTAATATTGTGTTAGCTAGAGTTTTGAGCCTGGAGGTTTTTGGAATTTTTTCGTTGTCGGTAGTGGCGCTAAGCACCATTGCGGAAATATCTGATTTTGGATTGAATGCCGGCCTTTTAAGATTTGGGCCGTATTATATAGCCACAAATCAAACGGATAAATTAAAACAGCTAGTAAAGACAATTTGGCGTTGGCGGGTAACGCTTACCTGGGTGCTTACGGTGGGTGGTATAGTTTTTTCATATCCTCTAGCCAAGTATTTATTTGGTCAGGCTCAAATTGCTCATTATCTAGCTTATTCTTTTTTAGGTGTGGGCGGTGTTATATTGCTTGGTTTTTTGGCTACCTTTTTACAATCAAAGCAGAGATTTTTTTATCAAGCTTCTGTGCAGTCGCTTAAGGGTTTTTTACGTTTGGTTATAGTCGTGATTTTGGCAATATTTGGCGTAAGAAATTTGTTTGCCTATTTATCCGTCTATATTTTTGTGCCATGGGTTTTGTTTCTCGCAAATTTTGGAATTTTTCCGGAAAAATTTAGGCAAGCGGAGATAGATCCGGAAGTCAAACGAAATTTACATTCGCAGTTAGCTAAATTTAGTTTTTGGCTTACCGTTGGTTCTCTCTTAGGCATTACTGGCGGTAAAATAGATCAAGTAATAATCAGTCATTATCTTGGGTTAGCAGACGTGGCGATTTTTACTGTTGCTTGGCAATTAATTCAAGTTTTTCCCATTATCTGCGGTTCTATCACTTCTGTTTTAATGCCAAAAATAAGCAGCTTGGGTAATAAAACAGAATTAATCGTCTTTGTTAAGCGGATTTTTAAATGGGTGCTGGTCGGAACGATTGGAATTGCCATCTTTATATATCCGTCGCAGTATTTAATTAATTTTATTTTTGGTCAGAAGTATGCGGCGGCGATGCCGGTTTATTTGATTTTAGCCTACAGCATGTTATTAAATATTTTGATTATTCCATTTTCAATGACTATCATTGTTTTTAACAGAACTCATATTATGGCCGTGGCTACATTTTTTCAAATAGCTCTTCTTATTGTTTGTAATTTACTATTTATTCCCCGATATGGTATTATTGGGGCAGCCTATACATATGTAATTATTCAGGTAGCTACCTTTATACTTAATCTTATGGTGGCTTTGTATTTTTTTAAGAAAAAAGATTTTAATGTAGTCTAAAAGTATGCAAGAAATTAACGATTTGAATCAGGGTGATAATTTTTCTACAAACAGGCTCTTGAAAAGAGCCGAAGTTCCTTTTGTGGGGAATTTTAACAAATACGGCGGGTTGCGTAAGGAAGGCTGGAAAAAAGAATCTACCGAGACTGAACCCTTAGTAAGTATTATTACAGTAGTAAGAAATGATGTTGTTAATATTGAAAAAACAATTCTAAGCGTATTAAACCAAACTTACAATAATGTGGAGTATATCATCATTGATGGAGCTTCCACAGATGGCACCCTGGATATTATTAAAAAATACGAAAAGTATATTGATTTGTGGGTTAGCGAACCTGATGATGGCATATTTTATGCGTTTAATAAAGGTATAGATCTTGTTACCGGAAAATGGGTGCAGTTTTTAAATTCTTGTGATTTTATTTATAGCAACACCGTATTGACAGAAATATTTATCGGACAAAAGATAGAAGCTGACGGGGTATATGGAAGTATGGTAGGTTATCTTAATGGGCGAAAGGTGCTTAGCGAAGCTTTTGAAGACATTAAAACAGAGGCGTGGAAAGGGGCGCGGTTGGTTCACGAGACGCTTTTTGTGAAAGCGGAAATAAGAAAAAAATTTAAATTCAATACCCGTTATAAAGTTTCTGGTGATGGTGATTTTGTTCTAAAGTGCATAGCCAACGGTTATAAATTTAAAAAAATTAACGTGATTGTGTTTGAGACGGGCGCTCAAGGTTACTCAGCCACTCATTGGTTATTAGCTAGAAAAGAGAATTGGCTTATCACTAGAAAGTATTATCCAGGTTTGAAAACAGACCTCTTTAATCTGCAGGGGTTAGTATATTTTGTAGTATTTCGTTTTTTTAAACACGTACTATCTGCTGTGGGGGTTTATGGTTTCTTAAAAAAATATTATCGACGTTGGTTTGGGGATAAAATTATGCGAGAAAAATATCATTATAAAGTGATTGATGATAAAGTTAAGAATGTATGAATAGTATAACAGCCCACTGTTTGGTAAAAAATGAAGAAAATTTTGTCGGTTATGCCATCAAGTCCGTAATTGATTTTGTTGACTGCGTTATTATTTTTGATACGGGCTCTACGGATAAAACTGTAGCTATTGTTCAAAACATAATGAAAGAATATCCTGATAAGGTAACCTTTGAAGAAAAAGGATTTTGTAATGGAAAACGACATACTGAATTACGGCAGGAAATGTTGGATAAAACTAAGACGGAATGGTTTATGATTTTGGATGGGGATGAGGTTTGGACGGAAAGATCAATAAAAGAGGCAAAAAAAATAATATTAGAAGATGAGAAAGCTGAGTGCTTAATCGCTCCTTTTTATCTGTGTGTCGGCGATATTTATCACACCTCTTTTCGTAAGGGAAAAATAACAATTGCAGGAAAAACAGATTTTCATTATCCTAGATTTATTAGAATTGTGCCATTTATCCATTGGCAAGGTGATTACAATAAAGATAAGTTATTAGACAAAAATAATGAAGAAATTTGCAAGGTAGAGAGTAGTCGATTTTTAGTCAATAAATATTGGCATTTAACCCATCTGCGCAGATCTGCTCAGGATGACCGCGATTATAGCTCTGGTGGCAGCCGGAAAGTAAAAAGAAGGTTGACTTATTTTATAATTGGCAAGAAAATCAAAGAGCCAATCCCCGAAGTTTTTATGTCTGATCAAAATCGGTTGTCTCTATCACCAATAAAGTCAATATGTAATTTCGTAGCTCTTTTGTTCGGAAAAAAATATGGACAGTAATACTTACCCAAAAATTTATCATCTGAGGAGTTGGTCGGTTATTATAAGCGCAATTGTCTTTTTTATATTAATTAATATTGGTATTTATTTTTTATTTCACGATGTGGATGAAAAACGCCTGCGTTTTCATATCCCAACATCGTATGAAGAGATATTGGCAAAAATAGACCAAGTAAAGGCCGATCCAAATAAAAAAATAATAATTTTTGGCGCGAGTAGTATGTGGGGGTGGGGCGTGTCAAATGTTTCCGATGTTGCCCCTGTTCAATTTAAAAAGTACGTACTACCGGGTGTTTCAGTGTATAATTTTTCTTTCGCCGGAGCTCGTGTGCTAGACGAGTTTGCGATTGTGGCATTATTGAAAAATGATGCGGATTTATTTATTGTAGGCATAATGCCTGAATCTTTAGAAAATAAATACAATATAGGTGTCAAAGATAAGTACTATAACTACATTCGCATACAAAGCCTTTTGCAAAAAAATTACAATTATTTATTTACACAGTCTCCCGCGCTTAAACAATGTTTGTTAGAGTACGGTGTTTTACCGCGCAAGGATATTTCTTTTGATTTAAGCCGTTATATTCCATCGATCCGCTATCGAAGTGATATTAATGAAGCGGTACTCGGCAGTAATTATGAGTTAGTTTTTGACGAAGTTTTGGCAAATATTCTTTATGCGGTAAAGGGTCAAAAAGTTACCCTCTCTAATCTGTTTAGTTCTCGCGAGAAAGCCGCTATGGCGGTACCACACCCATTAGTGAACTCAAAATTTAATTACATGCCCATTCCTCGTTATCAGCCCAGTATTAATAGTTGTATTTTACAGGCGTTTGCTATATATGTGGCTGACAGTAAATCACCCGTCCTTTTTTATATTGCTCCGAGCGATCCGTTGCTAATATATAAATCAGCTATTCAAACAGGAGTGTACCATGAAAATAATAGTTTCATTAAAAAAATTATTAGCCCTGCGAAGGTGGATGTTTTGAATGTGGATTCAATTAACATAAAAACCGAAAATTTTAATGACCCAAACCACATTGATGCGATTGGTCATCGGGAATTTGCGGCAGGCGTCTATCAATGGTTAAAGATATTGCCGACTTCATCCGTACCGGGTGGATTACTTAAATAAATATGCTGTTTAACTCATTTATTTATCCGTTTTTTCTCGCAGGGTGTGTTGCTCTGTATTGGCTCGCGCCGGTTCGTTTTCGGATGTTGCTGCTAATCTTTTTTTCGATTATTTTTTATAGTTTAAGCGGTCTGTGGTATTTATTACTTATTACTGGTTTAGCCGTTTTTGTTTATTGGATCGCTCAAATTATCAGAAAATCAAACGAAGAAAAAGTGGTCAGTCACATAGTAATTGGAGGTATTGCGGTAATTTTGATGGTTTTAGTCTGGTTTAAATATAGCGGTCTTTTAGTTTCGGGATTTGCCATAATTTTTTCCAAGGATTGGAAATTTTCAATAGCGTTACCGCTCGGTATCTCATTTTTTACGTTTGAATTCATTCATTATTTGATTGAATTGCATCGTCGCCAATTGCCTGAACATCGCGCAATCCATTTTTTTGCATTTGCATTATTTTTTCCTACGCTTGTCAGCGGACCCGTGAAACGTTTTCAAGTATTTTTCGAATCGTTAAAAACGATCGACCGATTTCAGCGTGATTTTTTCTTTTCCGGGTTACTATATATTTTGTTTGGTTACGCTGAAAAATATTTATTGGCTGATAGTTTTGTTTTGCACACCGCATTTATAATGGAGCCCGCCACGGCGCCGTCAGGGCAGGCGCTCCTTAGCGGAATATTTTTTTATTCATTCAGAATATATTTTGATTTTCTCGGGCTGTCCAATATTGCTATTGGGAGCGCGCTATTATTCGGTATTAAGGTACCAATAAACTTCAATCATCCATATCTAAAGCCGGATATCGCGCAGTTCTGGCGTTCATGGCATATGTCGCTGACTAATTGGATTCGCGATTATATTTTTATGCCTCTGGTTTTTCGTTTCCGAAATAGTAAACTTATAACTTTTGGAGCTGTAATTTTGATAATGGCCTTGATAGGTTTGTGGCACGGCTCATCTTTGAACTTTTTGTTTTTTGGGCTTTATCATGGTGTTGGTTTGGCTTTGTTGCAAATTATAAGATCCTTCAAAATTCGTCCTATTCTGCCAAAACGGTTAAGTTATTGCCTAGGTGTGTTGACAACCTTTGTGTTTGTTACACTTGGTTGGCCATTTTTTGTCACTTCAAGTCTGCACGATTCACTCTTGCTTTATCAAAGGATTTTTGCTATATTTGTATAAAATATGAAAGGTATAGGCATAGATATTGTTGACATTGCTCGGTTTAAAAAAATACGGAACCTCGACCGTTTTTTAGAGATAGTTTTTTCACCACGAGAAATAGTCGAGTCAAAGTCTAGAAAAGATAAATTTGCCTATATTTCTTCGCGGTTTGCCGCTAAAGAGGCAGTGATAAAAGCCATGCCTATTCATGTTTCACCAAAGGATTTTGAGGTTGGGAAAGACGGATTAAAGCCAAAAGTTATTTTTTTAAATAAAAAGTTAAGGTTAGGCAAGTTTAAAATATTGTTAAGCCTAAGCCATTGTGACGATTATTCGGCCGCAGTGGCGCTGGTGGAGTAGTATGCAAACATTACGATATCTTGAATTGGCAAACAAATACGAGCAACAGAAATCAAATGATTTTCCCGCAAAGATAAGTATCAATTTGGTTACAAATTTTACCGATGTCACTTTGCGAAAAATATTGGTGGGAGTTTGTTTGGAAAGTAATATTTATCCGCAAATATATTCTGTTCCTTATAAACAGTATCATTTTTTTTTAAACGATAAAAATAACGAACTCTATTCTAACAAAGCGGATATCACATTTATTTTTTTTGATACTAATCATTATATCACCTCGGCTTTTTCGGAAGACCCAACTCATTTTTCTGAAACTGCTGATCGGGTTAGAGAATTTTGCCAAACACAGACTGGGCAGGTAGTGTTTTGTACATTTGCCTTGCCGTATGCCGGTCCGTTCGGTAATCTCTTTGAACAAAATAATTTTTTTAGTCAAATTCAAGAATGTAACAGGCAATTATCAGAGTTAGCCAAAGACCGGAAAAATTTGTTTGTTTTTGACATAAACAGATTGTTGCATTCATTCGGAGAACAAAATGCGCGCGACCACAGAGGCATTTATGCATTTGACATTCCTTTTACCAACGATTTTTTTTCTTATGTTGCCAGCGAATGGCTCCCATATATTTATTCTTTGACAGGTAAGATAAAAAAATGCATTGTTGTAGATCTGGACAACACTCTTTGGGGCGGCATTGTGGGTGAAGTTGGCGCCAAAGGAATAGCGCTTGGTCACGAATATCCCGGCGTTGCTTTTCAAAATTTTCAGAGAGCGTTGTTGGCGTGCTATCATCGAGGGATGATTTTGGCCATTAACAGTCGGAATAATCCAGCAGATGTAGACGAGGTTTTTGCCGCCAATCCGCACATGATTTTAAAAAAAGAACATTTTGCTGCCAGTAAAATAAATTGGAACGACAAGGCTCAAAACTTGCTGGAAATTGCTAATGAGCTTAATATAGGAGTGGATAGTTTGGTTTTTTTGGATGATGATCCTGTTAATAGAGAATTGGTAAAGAACCGTTTGCCGGATGTGTTAGTGCCGCATTTTACTATTTCACCTGAAGAGTATGTTAATAAGTTGTTTTCCTTAAATATTTTTAGCCAGTTCCGGTTAACAGACGAGGATAAAGATAAAGGCCAAATGTACGCTGCTGAATTAAAGCGTAAAAATGTGATGTCGTCTGCAAAAAGCCCCGAAGAATATGTTGCCCAGCTTGGCATAGTAATTGACATTAACCTTAATAATGCCGGGCAAATAGAACGCTTAGCGCAGTTGACGTCAAAAACAAATCAATTTAATCTAACTACCCGCCGGTATTCCGAAAGCAGTATTACTGAGTTTATGAGCAATGATATGGTTTATGCCGGTGATGTTAAGGATAAATTTGGTGATTATGGGATTACAATAATGGCGATTGTTAAAGTAAAAGAAAAAAAAGCCGAAATAGATACTTTCTTGATGAGTTGTAGGGTGATGGGAAGGGGAGTGGAAAAAGCTTTTTTGGATTATATAATTCGTGAATTGTACGTAATGGGAGTAGATGTGCTAGTCGCAAATTATATCGTTACCGCCAAAAATTTGCCGGCAAAAGATTTTTACTCAGTTATGGATTTTACAATTTTACAAAATGATGAATGGAGGACGGATTACAAATTGTATATTAATGATTATTTAAACAAACATAAAAGCGCTAATGAACAAATAAAAATATTAGTTAATAATCCGATTTAAATTTATTTATGGATAAATTAAAAACAATTTTTTCATCGGTGTTGGGAATCAGCAAAGAAAGCATTATGCCTGAATTGGCTCCGCAGAATTGTTCAGCCTGGGATTCTTTGAATGCAATTGTTTTGGTTACCGAAATCGAAAAAGCGTTTGTTATTAGATTTAAATTTGACGAAGCAATGGCGGTCAAAAATTTTGGCGACGCGATAAGTCTTGTTAGATCAAAAGGAGGGAAATTAGATGAATAATAGTAAACAATTTGCGGAAATAAAAATTGGTGATCGGGCCGCTTTTAAGGTAATTGTTAGTAAAAATATGGTTGACCAATTTGCGGCATTTTCTGGCGACACAAATCCGTTACACATGGATGAAGAGTATGCCGCCACTACCAGCTTTAAGCGTCGAGTGGCGCATGGTATGATTGGCGGGGGGTTATTTTCCAAACTGGTAGGGATATATTTGCCCGGTAAATATTGTTTATACTTATCGCAAAGTCTGAATTTTAAAAAGCCGATTTTTTTAGAAACAGAAGTTGAGGTTAGCGGCGAAGTAGTAAAAAAAACAGATGCATTTAAAACGCTTGAGATTAATACTTTTATTCGGGATGCGCAAACAGGCGAAAGTTTGATTGAAGGAAAAGCGCTAGTTAAATTATTAAGATAATATGCAGGATAATAAAACAGCCGTAGTTTGTGGATATGGGGACCTCGGTAAAGCGGTGGCAAAAAAATTATCAGAACAAGGATATTTGGTTGTTGTAATTTCCAGAAGTCCCGCTTCCGGATCCAATCACGCTTTTTTTAAATGCGATATTACTGATCAGAAGCTGGTGGTTAAGACCATCGCAAGTGTCATAGAAAAAATGGGGGGCATTGACGTGTTTGTTCATACGGCAATTTCAGAAATTCAACGTAAAAATATTCTAGATCTATCCGGGGAAGATATCAAAAAAGATTTTGAAACCAACGTGTTTGGAAGTTTTAATATTTTGACAGAGGTTGGACGGGCTATGAAAGAGAAAAAGAAAGGCGCGATTGTCGCGGTCACTTCGGCAGTCACCGAACCGAATATGGCGCATGGAAAAATGGGAGGATATCTGAGCGCCAAGTATGCCCTTAAGGGGATGTTGCGACAAATGGCTGGCGAGCTGGCTCCGCATGGAGTTACGGTAAATGCCGTTGCCCCTGGGTTTATGCGCACCAAACTCAACCAAGATATACCGGGAAGAATGGATGATTTTCTAAAAGAAAAAAACCCAATGAAACGAATGGTAACTCCAGAAGAAGTGGCGGATTTGGTAGTTTTTCTATCTTCCGAATCAGCCACGCATTTAACGGGCCTATCGATTCCAGTAACGTCTGGTGAAACCCTACAATTATAATAATTTATGATGATTTCAAAAGAAGCAGTAAAAAATATCCTCCTTGGTTTGTTGTTAGCGGTCGTCCTGACAGCATTGATTGCTTTTACAAAAGGAACACAGGAAGTTTTTATTTATAATAATTTCTAAATTCGCTAAATAAAATTAAATGTTGAACAAAATTAAAGTTGCTTCTCTAGCCAATGATATGGGGATAGGCGGCACGGCCAGACAAATTATCACAATTGATAAATATCTGAATAAGGATATTTTTGAGCATTTTATAATTTCGTTGGGTTCAAAAAATGATGTTAGAGCAAAATTTATTGACAATCGAAAAATATTTTTTGTGTCTGACCCCAAAGAAGTAGCGCGTATCCTGAAAGATAATGATGTTAATATTTTATACGCGCACAGACACGGAAGAAACGAGTCTGCTCATGACGAAATTGTAAAAGAAATCGGCAAGGAGGTGGTGGTTTTGGAGTTTAATACCTTTAGCGTAAAGGATGATGGAAATTTTGGTAGGCGTTGTGATAAGCATGTTTTTATTAGTCAGACCAATTTGTTAAAGTATTGTGTTCAAAATAACATTGAATTTGATTTTAAAAAACACAAGACAGTGTACGGACTGATTGATCGCGAACGTTGGCAAGAAAACGCTCCTACAGAAATGGAAATAAAAGATTATAAAGCGAAATTAGGACTTGAAGGAAGTTTTGTGGTAGGTAGAGCGGCTAGGCCGGTAATAGAAAAATGGGATGATGAGATTCTGGTGATGTGGAAAAGGCTCAGTAAAATGAATTCTAAAATAAAATTTTTAGCTTACGGAGTTCCGAAAGCGCAAAAAAAATTGCTTTTGGCTGCCGGCACATTGGCAAATTTGATAATGCTTGAACCGACAGTTTCGGATAAGGAGCTCGCGCTTTTTTATTCAGCAATCGATGTATTTGCGCATGATAGTCAGATAGGGGAATGTTTCTGTGGAACGATCACGGAGGCGATGTTTTTTAAAAAGCCCGTTGTTGTTAAATCCACCCCATTTCCAAGATTTGTGCTGGGAAGGAGCCATACAAAGGACAATGGTCAGATAGAACAGATTAAAAATGGCGCCAATGGCTTCGTGGTTACTTGTGGAGCCGCTATGGCTGAGGCGGTCGATTACTTATATAATCACCAAGAAGAAGCTGCGCAAATGGGAGAAAAAAACCATAGAGAGGTTCTAGAAGAGTATGATGCCAAAATAGGTATAAAAACCCTCGAAAAAATATTTATAGAAAGTATGTTGGATAAAGAAAATAATCTGTCATCTAATATTTTGGCATATTATAATTCTAATAATTTTTTTCCGGACGAAGGTAGTATAGGAGGTTGGTTTAAGGAATATTATAGGCGACTTGAAGATGTTTATGGAAAGGAGTATCATGATTCTATCTTGGAGAAGAGCATGCTGTATTATTTAACATATAAAAGAAAAGTTGAAACATTATTAAATAAGATATAAACATATTGTATGATTTTAACAAGAACACCATTTAGAATTCCTCTTGGCGGAGGCGGTACCGATCTGCCGGCTTTTTATCAACAGCATGAGGGTTTTGTGTTTAGCGCCGCTATTGATAAGTATATGTATATAAGTATTGTCCGACCAATTTTAGACTCACTTGTTCGTATCAAATACTCTCGCATCGAGGTTGTAGAAAATGTGGCGCAGGTGCAGAACCAATTGGCTCGGGCCGCTTTGGAATACTACGGCATTAAAGATAAAATTGAAATTACTTCAACGGCCGATGTATCAGCAGGCACGGGTATGGGTTCGTCGGGTTCGTATTTGGTGGGACTGTTAAAAGGTTTGCAAACATTAACGCGCCGAGGTTCTGGTGTTCAAGAGCTGGCAGAGCTGGCTTGTCATATTGAAATTGATTTATTACATAAACCTGTGGGCAAACAAGATCAGTATCTGGCAGCGTATGGCGGTTTTACCATATTGAATATCGATCGTAATGGCGTCGTGCAAGTTTCCGAAGCAGCAGTGTCCAATGAAACAGTAGAAGAACTGCAAAATAAATTATTATTATTTTATACCGGTATTACTCGTGATGCCATGGTAATTCTTGGCGAACAGAGTGCTGCGGCCGAGAAAAAAGAAAGTGATGTTACAAAATCCTTGTTACAGATTAAAGACATTGGTCTGGAAATAAAAAATTCTATTGAAGCCGGTAATTTGGATAATTTTGGCCGGTTAATGGACGAGCATTGGAAAGTGAAAAAAACCATGTCCACAAAAATGTCCGATCCAAATATGGATAGGCTATATGCGTTAGCCAAAGACAATGGGGCTTTGGGCGGCAAAATTATGGGGGCGGGCGGTGGAGGCTTCTTTGTGTTTTATTGTCCTGGCGATAAAGAGAAAAAAGGCGTGCGTGAAGCGATGAAAGCAGAGGGTTTGGTGGAAATGCCGTTTAGATTTGAAAAGGAAGGCGCAAAGACAATGGTTGATTTTTAATTAGGTCCCTTGACTTTTTTGTTTAGTTATGATAAATTAATTTGTCTTCTCGACTCATGGCGGGTCGGAAGCAAATAGGGGGTAATCATGGACATCAGCAAGTTGATCTGGCCGGTAATCGCCGGTCTCTGCTTTGGCACATGGCCGCTCATCATGAAGTCGAGCGGTCTCAATGCCATCATGGCATCGTTCGTTCTTACGGTGGTGTCGCTTCTGGTTTATCTGCCCTTCTTGAAGAGTGGATTTGATCAGGCAGCGCTACTCAAGACGGG
>Ga0209211_10007064_pt1 | contig 15916 bp, 14 predicted proteins | sample RifGroA2_FD_183992 | JGI IMG/M metagenome (GOLD analysis project Ga0209211, IMG submission 183992) | Groundwater microbial communities from Rifle, Colorado, USA - Groundwater A2 (SPAdes) (version 2) | ecosystem: Environmental > Aquatic > Deep subsurface > Groundwater | place: Rifle, Colorado... | reverse complement strand
GACGCATTCAAGAAAATCGTGGAAGCGGTGAAATAATCACATACACAAAACACCTCCTGACGGAGGTGTTTTTGGTTTTTGTGAATCAGCAATTCTTCCCGACTTCCTGGGGAAAACTCGAAATCACCCGATAAACATTGGATGTGCCAATTTTCTTAGGCACTACATCTCCTACTTCAGGATGGTGGGCGTCCCTGATCGTTCGATGCCGCATACCTGGTAAATCTTCTTGGCTTCCTGGGACATCCGTGACGGCAAGGCGTAGCGCAGCTTCTTCTTCCGGTCGTACAGGATACTCGTCTGCACCCTGAGCAGGGTCTGTCTGATCCGCTCAGGACTCAGGTGAGTGTACTGTAATCGCACGCGGTGTTCGAGGTAGCGCACCAGAGCGTAGGCCGCATAGCAGATGGCGAGGTGGGCTCTCACTCTCTCGGGTTTCCAGTGGAATACCGGCCTGACTTTAAGGTCGTGCTTGGTCACCCGGAAGGATTCTTCCACCTGCCAAAGGTTGCCGTACTGTGCGAGAATGTCCTGGTGACTCAAGTTCTTCGCGTTCGTTACCACTCCATGGAGACCGTCCCAGCGGCGGTCTTCTTTGATTTTGTCTTCATTCAGGGCGATGGTGGCCCCGGCTGACACGGCGAGATACTTCTTGGCGCCCCCGTTCCCCAGGTACTCCTTGGGGTTTTTCTTTTTCTCCAGTTTCTTTTTCGTCCGTTCAATCGCCTTGTCGCGATCGTGCGCATCCTTGTCCGCTCTTCCCTTCCTCCAGCTCACGAGGAGGGTTCTTGCGCCGTAGGAAAATTGCCCAATGCGGTATTCACCTTCCTTCACGTCCGTGTAATTTTTCTCGTCAAGTATCTGCGCCTGAAGCTTCTTCGGGATGTTGTGCAATCGGCTGCCGACTATGTATTCAATTCCGCGCTCTTCAAATTCCTTGAGGTTGCGCTCGGAGAACATCGCGGCGTCGCCCACAAACACCACTGTACCGATCTGGTACCGCTCTTGCAAGTTCTCAATGAACGGGATCACGGTGTGCCCTTCATGGGTGTCGCCGGGAAAGGCCTGGTAGCCCACCGGTAATCCTTCTTTCGTGACCATGAGAGCGATCAAGACCTGCGGCTGGTTGAACGTCAAATCCTTGCTGTAGCCGTTCTTTCTCAGTTCGTCTTCCTCGAAGGCCTCGAAGTAGATCGTGGTGCAGTCGAAGAAGATGATGTCGATCTTGTCGGGAAACAGCCGTTTCGTGTGCGCGTAGGTGAGGTCGTTCAAACGGGTGACTGCCGCGTCGTCGATTTTATCCATCATCTCGTAGACCGCGTCGAGGTCAAGGCTGCGGCCGAAGTCTTCCTCCAACAGGGCGACGCTGCCCCGCTTGCTCAACGGGTTGGCGATGCGGGCCAGGACAATATCGCGGAAGAGGCTCACGGCAATTTTCTGTCGCAGGGGATTGGCGAGGATCGAGGCGAATTGGAGCTCGTCGAACAGATCGCCGTACACGTCGTGGATGCCCCGTACGATCCGCTCCTCTTCAAAGAGGTCTTTGAGGTTGACGCGGCAGTCGGCATCGCGCGCATCCTCTTTTCGCTCTTTTCCGCGCACCGCCATCCGGGCAAGCTCTTCCGGCGTGAACAACAAACCCTGCGGGCCGGCCTCCAGCCGCGTCTTGATGGATTCGGCGAGGAGTTTGAGCTGGGCAAGCTCGTGCTCGTTCCTTGCCAGCCCCACGTGACGCACGATTTTCTGCACGATCCTGCCGTCGCGGCGGATCGATTCCACGATCTGCACCATCTTCTTGGGACTCAACGGGGTGGTCTTGATTCTCACGTACATGCCTTCAGTATACACCCGTTACGCAGATTGTCCCTGTGGATTAGGCACTACAACGCACTCTCTGAATCTCAACCGCCAACCTTAGCCTCGTTTCCATAGCGGGAAGGAGGCTGAGGGGGGAAGTCGGGAGGTGTTTTTGGTTTTTGTGAATCAGCAATTCTTGAGCACGCGGTAATAATACCGCTCGTACTCCCCCACCACGGCGTCGGCGGAAAACCATGTGCGAGCGCGCACTGCTGCCTGCGTGCCGAGACGATCCTTTAACGCGCGATCGCGCGCGAGCCTCATCACGCCGTCCGCAAACCCCTTCAGGTCGCCCACCCGATAAAGGTATCCTGTTATGCCATCCCGCGCCACTTCCGGCACGCCGCCAACCCGCGTGGCAAGCACCGGCACGCCGTAGCTCATCGTCTCCAACATCCCCATGCCGAAACTCTCGTCCTCCGAAGTAAAGATCCCTGCATCCGCCGCCGGGATATAATTCTCGATATCACGCACGTTTTCGCGCATGACAAGCTGCTTCCCCACATTCAGCCGTTGCACCAGCGGAAGAAATTCTTTGAACGGCGCGCCCGCAAGCAGGAGAAGCTTGATGGATGGATGAGACTTGAGCCGTGCGAGAATGCGCAGCAGGTCGGGGATGCGCTTCACCGGCCGAAGATTTGAGAGATGGATGAGCATGAAATCGTCTGTCCGGATCCCCAATTTTTTGCGCATCGTATCGCGCCTCATGCGCGGACGGCGCGGCGTGTAGAAATTGTAAATGACTTCGATGTGTTTCTTCAATTTGAATTCTTTTTGCGTAATGGCGCGCAGATCGCGGGAAACCGCCGTCACCCCGCAGGATTGCTCGATGGAGTATTTTACGATGGGATAAAGCTTGGGGTCGTTGCCCACCAGCGTGATATCTGTGCCGTGGAGCGTGGTAACGACGCGCGGACGCGCCGACGCCTTCTTCCCCGCAATCTTGCGAGCAAGCAGCGCCGCGGTCGCATGCGGCACGGCGTAATGCACATGCAAAATGTCGAGCCTGTGCCGCACGCTCACCTCAAACATTTTGACGGCCAGCGGAAGCGTATAATCGGGATATTTGAACAGGCGATACTCGTTCAATCCGACTTGATGAAAAAAAATCCCCTTCTGTTTCAGGTCAAGCCTGAAGGGAGGGTCATAGCTGATGAAATGCACCTCGTGACCGCGCCGCGCAAGCTCGGCTCCCAGCTCGGTTGCCACAATTCCGCTCCCGCCGATGGTAGGATAACACGTGATGCCGATGCGTAATTTTTTCATGCTCTTCTGTCCCATTAAAGCAATTGTATCAATTCATCAACTGAGATTCCTAGATCGTCTATTATCCCCTTGAGCGTTTTTGTATTGAGGTCTTTCCCCTGATGAACCGGAACGGTGGTGCGCCTTCCGTCAGGATGTTTGAACTACGCATGACTTCCGACCTGATGATGCATAAAAAATCCAAGTCGCTCCAAGACTCGGACCAATTCCCTTGCCTTCACTACTGGTAATGATGGCATACCCTATGCCGCGAATGCGAGCTCCTGTTCTGAAATAGTTTGTACCGTTTCCAGCGTTTCTTCTTCAGAAGGCACTGACTCACCGTCTTTGATAAGTCCCTGAATGTGACAGCGTATCGCCTCTTTCAAATTTGCCCTCACTTCTTCAATCGTTTCACCATTCGTATGCACACCAGACAACCGCGGCACAAATCCGTGGTATCCCGTGGGATCGTCAGCCTCAATGATTGTCCTAAACGTGTAGAGTTTCATATGCTCTATTATGCAGACGTCACGTTCAAAAGTCAATCAGTTTCCCCGTCTGCTTATCCTGTCATCAGCCGTAGTGTGTCGGCATTTAACTCTGGTCCGCCTCCGGCGGAAACCCGGAACCTCTGCGTTACGAACCCGCCTAAGTTTGATAAGCCGCTTCCCGGGATCCCCGCCAAAGGCGGGTGCGCCTCTGGCGCAGAACCCACAATCTCTACGACATTTACCCCGCACAATTTTCATCATTAGCCGGCCCCGGGAATCGAACCCGGAACCTCTGCTTTACGAAAGCATTGCTCTGCCAATTGAGCTAGGCCGGCATAAGCGGGTAACGGGAATCGAACCCGTGTCTCAACCTTGGGAAGGTCGCATAATAGCCACTATACGATACCCGCAAACTATTACTGACGGAAAGAGTGACGTACCCGCCTCTCCGGCGGGTCGCTGACGAGGCGACTAAATCCCGCGCAAAATCACTTGCGTTAACTCGCGTCACTAGTTGCGTAAACTCGTTTCTATCGTTCCCGCTGCCCAAAAAAATAATAAAACCACCTGCGCGGGTACGACATGCCTTGATATTCTTCTGACAATTCATTCCCCTCGCCTGCGTCCCTTACATACGGTTCAATGACTTTACTCGGGACGATTATGACACGCTCCCCCACTCTTTTCAAGCCCAGGCGCGCGCGCGCCTCCCGCTCCACAAATTCTGAAGATTCTGTCAAATCTTTAAGCTGAAGGAGCTCTTCCCGGCGACGGGAAAGCTCGTCAATATCGCCCTGCAGCGATTGAATTCTGGTATCAAGAACCGCGCCCCGCTGGACCGTGCGCACATAGGCAAAACTCACCGCGCAGAATATGGCAATGAGTATAACGAGCGTGCGCGGGCGCAGAAGCGTGCGCCCTCTCTTGCGGCGTGTGGACATAACAATTTTGGAAAATTCGAAATCCTAAATCCGAAATTCTAAACAAATACCAAACCTAAAATCCCAATGTTCAAAACGTTTGAATTTAATCATTTGAATTGTAGATACCCACGGCTAAAGCCGTGGCACTTGCAAACTTTACAAGCTTCGCTTGCCCGCTTCGCGGGGGCTCATTCCTCCACGGGCAAGCCCGTGGATTCCTGCCGCTTCGCGGACGTTTGAATTTGTTTAATTTCGCTCGCCTCGCTTCACGGTCGAAGCGGGTGCTTCGTGCTTAGGATTTCTGATTTGTCCCTTATTTCCCTCCGCAGCAATTGAAGCGAGATCGCGCACTAATTCCTGTACCTTCTTCGGTTTTTTTATCGGCCGTATCTCGATCGCCATGCTCCCGCTCGCGGTGGTAATCGTAATGCCGCCGCAGCGCGTGAATGTTTCCACGAGCCCGTGCTGGCTCCAGGTGATGTCGAGCACGCGATCGTAGGGGACGTCGGTTACCGTCCGCTGAATCACTCCTTTCTGATCGATATCGATCACTCTCCGATCGGTGAGCAGCAGGGCGTCATTGGCCCAGACTATCCAGAGCGCCAGCACGCGCCATAAGGACACCGCGGCAAGCGCGATGAACAAAAACTGCAACAACCAATGCGCACTCAACAGCGGTACGCTCAAAAACGACGTTAGTAACACGAGCAACAGCGCAATCATCCCTTTGCCGGTATACGCCCACCACACCCGCCTGACTGCGGCGATAAGCACTTCTTTATCTCGGAGAAATTTGGTATACTTGGACATGTGAATTGAAGCTTGAGAAAATAGTTGTTGGAAATTATCAATACCTATTTTCTCACAACCAATTTCTCGCTTACCCACATTATACAATATATGACCAGAAAAACTATTCGCACCGTCTGGACCGTCATTTCCTTCATCGTGATCTTGAGCTTCATCGCGTTCATGTTCACCTCCCCGTTATAGTAGTTAGGATTTAGGGGTTAGTAGGCAGTCAGTGAATAATCACCACTAACAACTGACTACTGTTCACTAACTACTCGCCACTACGTTCTCTGCAGCAGCTTGCGGTACGCATCGGCAGGAATCTCGACTGAACCAAACTGGGCCATGCGTTTCTTGCCCTTTTTTTGTTTCTCGAGCAGTTTCCTGCGCCGCGTGACATCGCCGCCGGAGAGCTTCGCAGTCACGTCTTTGCGCATCGCAGAGAGTGTCTCGCTCGCGATAATCTTCGCGCCGACTGCTGCCTGGATTTTTACCGTAAACATCTGGCGAGGAATCAGCTCTTTCAAGAGCTCGACCATGCTGCGCGCCCGGCGCGGCGCTTCGGTGCGTTCGATGAGAATCGAGAGTTCGGGCGCGAGCAATTCGGCGATCAGGATATCGAGTTTAATGATATCCGCTTCTTTGAACCCTGCGAGTTCATAATCCATTGACGCATATCCTTGGCTTGCGCCTTTTAAATTGTCGTAAAAATTTACAATAATGGAGGAGAGCGGAAGGTCATAATGCAACACTGCCTTCCCGTCCGCGAGATACTCGGTAGTGCCGGCAATCCCCCGCTGTCCCTGCATGAATTGGATGAGATTGCCGATATACAACGACGGCGTAATAACGGTCAGATGCGCCCACGGCTCAAATACTCTTTCTATACGGGAAGGATCGGGAAACTCCTGGGGCATCTTCACCTCTATGGCTCCCATTGCGTGCAGCTGCTCGGCGGTGAGGTAACCCGTTTCACTCTCCTGCCTTAAGTGAGAGGCGCGCGGCAGTTCGCTGCGAGGACTGTTTGAGCCCCGCCGAAGCGGGGCGAGTTCCGCAGCAAGAACTGACGCACGACTCGTAACGACCCTGTATTCTACGTTGGGCACCGTCGCAATGATTTCCAGACTGTATTCGCGGCGCAGACGCTCCACCACAATCTCCAAATGCAAAAGCCCAAGAAAGCCGCATCGGAATCCGAATCCCAACGCCGTCGAGCGCTGCGGCACATACGTGAGCGATGCGTCATTTAATTGAAGTTTTTCAATCGCGTCGCGCAAATCTGCCGCTTCTCCGTCTTTGGCAAACAATCCGGCAAATACATACGGGCGCACCTCGCGATAGCCGGGAAGCTGCGTGGCGGCCTTGCGCGCAGAAGACGTGACGGTATCGCCGACCCGGCACTGCCGCACTTCCTTTAATCCCGTCACGATATAGCCGATCTCTCCCTGGCGAAGTCCGGGCGCAGGCGCAAACTCCGGGCTCAAACTTCCCGTTTCCAACACGTCGGTCTCAATGCCGGTCCCCATCAAGGCAATGGCGTCCCCTGTCCGCACCTCCCCCTCCATCACGCGCACATACGCCACCACGCCGCGATACGTGTCATATTGAGAATCGAAAATGAGCGCGGCGAGCGGCGCGCCCTCGGAGCCCTTCGGCGGCGGCACGCGGCGCACCACTTCCTTGAGCAGCGCGTCCACGCCGAGTCCCGTTTTTCCCGAAACGCGCAGCACGTCTTCATCGGGGCAGCCGATTAATTGAGCAACCGACCGCACGGTTTCCTCGACCGCAAGGTTAGGCAAATCAATTTTGTTCACAGCGGGCACAATGACCAGTCCCTGCGCGATGGCCAGCGTCAGATTCGCAATCGTCTGCGCCTGGATTCCCTGCGCCGCGTCCACCAACAAAATCGCGCCTTCCACTGCGGCAAGGGATCGGGAGACCTCATAGGAGAAATCCACATGCCCGGGCGTATCTATCAGATTGAGCTCATATTCATCATCCCCAATACTGTATTTCATGCGGACGGGAGCAAGTTTGATAGTTATTCCTCTCTCTCTCTCTAGGTCCATCTTGTCCAAAAACTGCTCCTTCATCTGCCGCTTATCCACGGTTCCGGTCAATTCCAAAAAACGATCCGCGAGCGTGGATTTGCCGTGATCAATATGCGCAATAATGCAGAAATTGCGTATGGAATGTGGTTCAGACATCCTTTTATTCCTTATTTGTTATTCCCGACGCGCGACCTTGGGAAGACAGCGATAAGCCGCGCACACCCATCCTCTGTCGCAAAAATAAATTCATCGCGTGCATGCTCGGCACTCCCGGACACTTGAAATATCGCGCAAGCAGATAATATACGACCATTCCCCCCAGCCCCGCCCCTGCGCCCTGCAAAAGTACGCCAAATCCTGTGTCCATATTCACCCACGAGGCAATCGGCTCTTTCAGCATCTGGACGACGACGGCGCCGCCCGCTGCAGCGGCCACCGTCTTTACGAATCCTTCGGCAAACGGAAGACCGAAGATGCCCGGTATCTTTTTCCGCAAGCTCGCGGCAAGCAGGCCTCCTTGTACGATTTGCGTACCGGCAAAGGCCAGTGCGATTCCTTCCACCCCGTATCCTCGCAATGACAAGGCGAGCGCGAGATTGAGCGCGACCGCCGCGAGACTCCACCTGACCGGCGTCCACGTGTCTTGAAACGCGTAAAATGCGCGCGCCAGCAAAGGGATGATGACGTCCGCGCACAGCGCAATGGCCAGCAATCCAAGCGTATTGGCCGTGAGCACGGTATCCGTCCAGTCGAATGCGCCCGCGCCCAGCAGCACGCGCACCACTTGCGCGCGAAGGAGGATGAGAAACACGGAGAGCGGGGTGAGAAAAGCGAGAATATGCGCAAGACTTGCGCGAAACCGCGCGCCGAATTCTACCAATTCCTGCCGCGCCGCATGCGTGGCAAAATAGGGAAACGCGGCCACGGCAAACGACACGCCGATAACGCCGGAGGGAAAGCTCACCAAATTAAACGCAAAATTATAGACCGCGACCGAGCCCGGCACAAACGCGGAAGCAAGCGCGATCACGACCACCGTATTGATTTGCGCCGCGGCGAGTCCGAGCATCCGCGGCCCCATGAGCGCCATGACGCGCCTGACCGCCGGATCAAGCGCCCACCGCAGTCTCATGCGACCGCGCCCCAGCTGGAGCACGCGAGGAATCTGCACGAGCAGATGCAGCAGCGCCCCCACCACCACCCCCCACCCGAGCCCGAGAGGCCCTATGCGGGGAGCAAAGATCGTGATGCCGACGATGATGCCGACGTTGTAGAGCACCGGCGCCAATGCAAGCACCGCGTAGCGATGCAGCGCGTTGAGCACGCCGCTCATTACATTGGATGCGCCAAAAAAAATGACGGAGAGGAGCATCACTCTCGTCAGGCGCACCGTGAGCTCCGCGTTCGCCTCCGTAAAACCAGGCGCGATCACGCGCACCAGGAGAGGCGCGCATACGAACGCGATCAGCGCCAGCGCGGACAGAATGACGGTGAGGATCGTGAGCACACTCCCCGCCACCTGCCATGCGCGCGCGTCTCCCTCGCCTTCCTTCACCTTGATAAACACGGGAATGAACGCGGCCGACAGCGCTCCCAGCACCAGGACGGTGAAGATGAAGTCAGGGATCTTGAACGCGGCAAAATACGCGTCAGTGATCTGTCCCGCGCCAAAAGTCGAGGCAAGCAGGCGTTCGCGCACCAATCCTGCGGCCTTTGAGAGCACAGAAAAAAAGCCGATAATAATGGCTCCCTTGCCAATATCGCTCATAAGCGCGATGCGAATCTACGAATACCTGTGAAACTCTTAATAATGCTACCTTATTTCTTCGCATACCACCAAATTAAGCCAGTCTGTCATTCCCGCCCCGTATCGCGGTACGGGTAAACCATGTCCTCGCAAAAGCGGGGCTCCAGCGGGAAAACAAAAAAGCCGCTTTCACGGCTCTATCGCCCACCCCAGCGTACAGTTGCGTTTTCGGTTGCGTAAACTCGCTTCTACGCTATAAGGCTACCGGGAAGGACATCTTGCGTCCTTCTTTTTTATTTATACCCCGCATGTGCGGGGGGAGAGGAACCAGCAGCCTTTTAGGTGCGACCTCGGCTCTCCTCAAAAGGCGGGCCCTGGTCGCCAGTTACCAAGTATATTCCTCTTTCTCAAGCAGTCAATACCCCGCGTTTTGTATGTCCTTATTTTCCGTACTGGTGACCACTCCTAAGTGCTTACCAGTACCTGAAATCCAACCAGTTCACAGAGTATTCTTGAAAATTCTTCAACGTGCGCAATTTATCACCAAGGCCGATCAAGGGTTTCTTTCCATCGACGTTACCATACCCTTTTGACTGCCGGATGCTTTGCGGCCGTTCCACCAGCACCACGAGCACGTCGCACCGTTTTTTGGCTTCCGTAAAAAATTGCAAATGCCCTGTATGGATAACATTGAAACTATCCTCTATCATCCCCACGCGTACCTTACTCTCTCTCTCTGATCATCCGCAATTCTTCGGCCAAGGATTCTACGTCAAGAAAAATGCCCTTGATGCCTTCAGGGGATTTGGGTAGCTCCCGCGATGCATGACTTTCGAAAATCATATCTGGTTTTTAGAAAAGCTCGCATGGGTTACCATCCTTTCTTGATCGCCTCGATAACTTTTTCGAGGCCTTCCATGCCCATGCCGGGGTGGGTGGGTAAAGCCGCGATCTGAAATTCAAGCTCATTCAAAACCGGTAAATCTCTCCTGCGTTCGCCGCCGTACCGAGGCGCGAGGTCGTTCCGGATCGCCGGAAGCCCGGCCCGAACGCCGCGGGACGCCATCGCTTGAATAAATTTGTCAGCGTTGTCCACCACGACCGGCGTTACATAATGCGCGGAATAAGTTTGTGAGCTATCCGGTCTTATAAATTGCAGGCCACTGTCTTTCAGATGCTCGCGATATTGTTGATCCACAAACACCCTCCACACCAGCAACTCTTTGAAATGTTTCAAACTACCCGCGATCAAAGCGCCGTTCAGTTCGCTCAGATACCCATTTTCACCCCACGTTTCCACGGCGAATTTCTTGTAGTAATCCTGGCCGTACGACTCGTCAATGCCGTAGTACCGCGAGAGGCGCAATTGTTGAGCATAATCTTCACGGCGAGTAACTGCTACCCCCCCCCCTTCCCCCGGCACTGTTTTATGGCTGTCAAACGAAAAGCACGCGATCTCGCTGTCGGCGCCGATTGATTTCCTTTGGTAGCGTGCGCCGAACGCTTGCGCGGCGTCTTCAATGACGGCGAGGTTGCGCCCCTTCGCGATCGCGTTGATCTCATCCATGTCGCACGGCATGCCGGCAAAATGGACCGGCATGATCGCTTTCGTTTTGGAGGTGATCTTTTTCACGATGTCCTGCGGGTCAAGGTTGAGGGTGTCGCGCTGAATATCCGCAAACACCGGCACGGCTCCCGCATTCTCAATCGAATTGGGTGTTGCAATGTAGGTGTATGCGGTCGTGATCACCTCATCGCCCTGCATAACACCTGCCGTCCTAAGTGAAAGTTTGAGCGCGGTCGAACAGTCGTCGGTCGTTACGGCGTGTTTAGCGCCAACAATTGACTTAACCATTTCTTCCACCTCTTTTGTGTACTTGCCCGTATCAATATTTGGGCTCTCGAGCAATTCTTGAAGATTAACCTTGGACTCCTCGAAAAAATAGCGTGCGAGAAACGGAATCGTCTCAGGTTTTGGCGCACCAGGAAACATCTCTCCGAAAAGATTGGAAAAATTGCGTTCAAAATTCTTGCGACAAGATTCTCCTGATCCATCAGTTTGAGGGCTTCTTTCTTTTTCTTGCATACGCAAAAGGTCAATGCCACACGATCGTATGTGTCTGATCGCGGTCAATAATAAGTTTCTGCTCGCTGCTCACTGCTCCCTGGTCGTCCTGCGCCGCGCCCCATTCTGCCGGCGCCAGGATAGTATCGGTAAAGGCTGCAAGAGGCGCGCCGGGCTGCCGTTGCACGGTGAGGGCATAGGAATGGGCAGCCTGTTGAGCGCCCCCACGCAAGAACGCAAACGGGCTCTTCTCCTGTACGACATCGGGAACATGATAGGTGAGCGTCACCGTGCTCGTCTCCCCCGCCTTCGTCATTATCCATCCGCCGAAAGAGGTCAATCCGTGCTCACGGCTCGCGCGCACCCCCCACCCTTCTTCAACAACGGCTTCAGTTTCTTTAAGCTCAGGGTATACGTCAAGCGTGTCATCATATTTAAACAAGGAAGGGTCGGGCGCTTCAAATCCTTCCGCAGCGATAAGCGTGCTGCCGTGGGGAGCGAACACGCGCACGTAATCCACGTGGTGCGCTTTTTCGTAAGGGTTACCCGGATCGCCGTTGTGCGTCCGCGCGATGACGAGCTTTGCCACGCCGTCGCCGTCTTCCGTGAGCGCTAATTCCCTTGTCCAGGTTTCGGTAAAAGCGCGGTCGGTCTTTCCCCCGCCCACATTGGTATGCACGACCGCAAGATAGTCTTCTCCCGCGCGCGGCGCAACGGCGCCGCCCCATCCTGACGCTTCAATGCGAGCCTGCTCTTCGGGCTGGGAAGACCAAAGCAAAATATCATGGCGATCGAGCGCACGCGCGGCCGCGGCGATCGTCTCCGCCGGATATTCGCTCAGCGCCTGCGGAATGCGCGCAATGACCAGCGGCACGAGGTCGGCGATGATTTGCTTGGGCTTGTTTTCCGCACGGTCGTAATTCTGTTCAGTCTCATCCTGCAAGATCCGGCGGACATTGCGCTCGTCAATCACTGCCTGGTATTCCGGCAGCACGGCCGGGCCGGTGAGCGCGAGCAGGTCTTCGAGGATGACCGGCGTGATCGCGATCATGCCGTCCACCGTCGGCTCTTGCGATTTTTCCAAAAACCACGCAAGGGTGCGCGCGCTGGTCGGAACATTAAAAAACCAGTTCGCATTCCACACCTGCCACGTGGGGCTGAAGAGATGAAACGGATACGGCGCATCCACCTGCGCCGTCAGGCTTCCTTTCAGGTCATACAACCCTCCACCGGGGACTGAAAGCGAGGTAATGCGCCCTTTGTCGATATCGATGAGCGCGTAGCTTCCCAGGAAGCCTCCCGTAGGCCGCAGCTCCGCGTCGTTCTGAAAGAGCACAAGAATTCTGCGGGGCTTTTCCGCACCGAAAAACGACACCAAGAGCTCCGCCCCCACCCGCGCCTGCGTGAGCAGCCGTCCGGCGGGAGGAAGCACCGCCTTGAGCGAAGACACCGCGGGCCGGTACGCTTCGGGAATGTCTTCCTCGCGCACGGCAGCGGCTGCAACCTGCGCTTCGCGGAACGCCGCCTCCCCTTTCTGAAGCTCGTCCACCGCATCCTGGAGCGGCGCCAAGGCAAGCGAGAGGAATGCAGGCTCCGCTTCAGCCAGCGCCGCAGATACGCCGCCGGGAGCGCTGCCGAACGCCGCGCGCGCGTCATCAAGATGCTTCAGGCCCACGAGCAAATGCTCCGCCGCCTGCGCGCTTTTCTCGCCCAGCCGCACCAGCCCCATTCCTGATTTAAACGGAGAAAACGCGCCGAGGACTGAAGCAAGCGAATTCCCTTCAATCTCTTCGGATACGGAGGCAAATCTCTCCTGCGCAACCAGGAACCGGTCAATGGCCGCGGGCATATCCGCGCGCGCAAACGCGTCATGCGCCGCCACCAGCGCTTCCACCCCTTCCACGGCTTCGCCCAATACCACGCCTTTGGTTTTCCCCCATGCATCCCAGGCGCTCACTCCTTTGACTACGATAAGAAGGCCGAGGGTAAGCCCAATGAGCGTCAGCACCTCGGCGCGGCGCCAGAGAATAACCGGCGCGTCGTCTAACTCATCTTCAGAAATAGGAGAGTCCTTTTCGCTCCACGCAGATTCACGCAGATAGCCAGCCGCGTCTTCTTCTTTTAAGTCCTCATGTTTCTTTCGCAAGCGGCGGGATGCAGAATAACGCAGAAATCGCCCGCATACATTCCCTATCCACCTCACTCCCCTCCCACAATTCACTCCGCAATAAAATAGTAAACTAATAAAGCCGTTCCCCACTTTCCCTGCTTTCTTCGCTATCCCTCGCGCTCCCGCAGCCATTTCCGCCACCCGCTCTTCAGGCTGACGCACTGCGGCGCGGTAAAAATTCATCTTCACTCGATATTTCTTCCCGCGCAAAATCACTCCCCGCCACAGCTGAAAGCTGCGCGGCCGCCGCTCCAGTACGCGCGGCATATGATATTGCTCCTTCATCCAATTCTCTTCACCCGCCGAGCCTTGCAGCCACGGCGCGCGCAGAGATGATTCGCTCTGCGCGTCCTTGTTCTTCCCGCCCCGCTCTTCTTTTTTTTCTACTTTTTCCACTCCTCCCTCCCCTTTTTCAATACGCGCGCGCAAATCAAGCACGTGAGGAGAGAGGACGCCTTTTCCCCCGCTCATAATGGGAATTTCTTTTTGAATCGAAGGTTTCATGAAAAATGAGAACGCTGACAGCGAGGACTCGACAATTTCCGCACCCCGTATAGAAAAAGCTGCGCTTCTCTGATGGAGCACGCGATGACCTTGCCTACCTACCCGAGTGGAGTCTACCCCGTAGTGAGCCGTAAGGCTCTACTACTGGGGCAGAAGGAAATTGCGCGAGTCCGAGCGAGCCTGTCTTACTTATTTCGGAGTAACGAAGAGTACACAGACAACAAACCACGTACGTGCTTTTCCCACGTATATTTCGCCGCATGTAGTGTACCACGTTCGCTGAATTCCGCACGCTTTCCCTCATCCGTCAAGAGCTCTTCAATCGCGTCCGCCAGTGCGCGCGCGTCATTCACTCGCACAAACCGCGCGGCATCGCCCAGCAGTTCAGGAAAACAATGCGCCCGCGCGGCGATTACGGGACACCCCAGACTCATCGCCTCGAGCACCGGCAGGGCAAATCCTTCTGCGGCAGACGGAGCAACCAGCGCCTGCGCATGGCGATAGAGCGTCGCAAGTTCTCCGTCAGACACGTGGGTAAGATAATGAAACCGCGCGCCGAATTTTTCTTTGCCATATCGCGCAAGGTCTTCTGAAAATTTCTTCGGGTGCGCAGGACCCGCATGCACATGATGGAGCGCGGGGCATTTCTCACGCAACAACGCAACCGCGTCAATCACGACGGGGATGTTCTTGTGCCGGTAGACATTGCCCACGGTCAACACGAACGAACTCGGAAATGAGAAACGACCTGCCTGCGTGTGCCATTCAGTTTCCTGTGCGCGACTGAGCGATTCTGCTCCCTCATGAATAACTTCGACGCGCTTCGGCCGGATGCCGGCCACCGGTGCGATTCTGTCCGCGACCCACTGCGACGGCACGATGCAGGCTTCACAATGTTTCAAGGCGTGCCGCACTGCCATTTTCATCCCCTGTTCCTTGATCGCTGACACCAAGGGTATGCGCGTCGTATCGCGCTCTGAACCGCGCTCCCACATTATGACGTCATGCAACGTGAAGACAAACGGATGCGGCATCCGCAAGGGAACGTTGAAATGCGGCACATGATAGAGGTCGCAGTGCGCGCGCCGGAACAACCGCGGCATCTCTATCTGTTCGCGCAGCCCGTACCACGGCACGTCCGCAAAAATTTTATGAAACCGATTATCCAACGCACACAAGTCCCAGTTTGCGCGCCTCACAAACAGAGAAACGGAAAACTCTTCGCGCATCCTTCCCAGCGCCTTCACCGCTTCTTCCGCATATCTCCCAATCCCCCCTTGCGCCACCCCTGCAAACCGTGCGTCAATGCCGATGTGCATATCAGTCATTTCGATGTACTATTTTGTAATCCTCCCTGCTCCCAATAATTCTCACATAGTCTTCACAGCCATCAATTTCAATGGTACCGCATGAGCACGGGATCATTTTCTTATGAGTATTCCCATACACCTCATCTCCGCACGCGCGACAACGGATATATACTTCTTTTTTCTTTCGCGTCTTATTTTTCATAATATTATACCACAATCCGTAACAATCCATTCCGATCTGTCTAACCAATGTGCATCATAGACTAAATTCCAACAAAGCTAAGAAATCTCTGCTTATAGTCCCTTAAAGTTCCATTTGATTATTGTGTCCGTTTTTTGCCATGGCAAAATTATGACACAAACATTCTTTTTTTGATCCTTACTCCTTGCCACCACCGCGTCTTATCCCTTATCTATCCCTCCATTAATCCAAAATATTCTCTTACCTCACGCTCACGCGGACCCAACGTCGACGTCACTAAAAGACAGTAATGCGATGGAGTAAAACCAAAAAAATCACTCAAGAGACCGAGCTCCCTATCGCATGGATACGGATGTACCCAAACGCTTTTTTGAAATTGATAAAACCCGAACTCCTTGAGCTTGCCCCGCAACGCTTCTCGTTTCACCCGCACGACATGCGGCACATCGAAAAGCAGGATGCGCCATTGGTGGTCCCACACCGGCGGTTGCGCAATGGCGAGATCGTCAATCTGAAACCGTCCTGCATATTTTTTCCCTTCCCTCGTGAGCGAAAT
>Ga0209211_10007062_pt1 | contig 15919 bp, 18 predicted proteins | sample RifGroA2_FD_183992 | JGI IMG/M metagenome (GOLD analysis project Ga0209211, IMG submission 183992) | Groundwater microbial communities from Rifle, Colorado, USA - Groundwater A2 (SPAdes) (version 2) | ecosystem: Environmental > Aquatic > Deep subsurface > Groundwater | place: Rifle, Colorado... | reverse complement strand
CACCTGCTTCATTGAAGGGTGGTACAGAGGAGCGAATAAAAATACCATTCCGGCATTTTTAAATACTTCTTCCGCCTGTGTTGGTGTCAGTTCAATCTTCACGCCGAGGGCTTCAAGCACATCCGCGCTGCCGCAACGGCTACTCGCCGCGCGGTTTCCGTGCTTTGCGATTTTCACGCCCGCTCCGCGAGCGACAAAAACGGAGGCCGTTGAGATGTTAAAAGTTCCGGAACCGTCGCCGCCAGTGCCGACAACGTCCATCGCATCATCCGCGCGTATAGAAACCATTTTCTCGCGCATTGCTTGTATCAAGCCGCGCACTTCGTCGGCGCTCTCCTCCTTCATCCGAAAGGCAGTAAGAATTGCGCCACACTGCACTGGTGTGATAGAGCCCTCCATCACGTCAATAAGAAACTGTCGCGATTCCGCAGATGTCAGGTTTTTCTTTTCTACTAACGTGTTCAGTATTTCTGTGGCAGTTTTCATAGGATAATTCTAGCGCATCATTCTTGGCGTAAGAAGTTGGCGAGTAATTGCTTCCCACCCTCTGTTGCGAATGATTCCGGATGAAACTGTATGCCCTCTATCGGATACTGCGTATGGCGCAGTCCCATAATCTCTCCCGTGTCGGTTGATGTGGCCGTTACCGTCAGACACTCCGGCAATGTTTCCTTTTCCGCGATGAGTGAATGATACCGCATAACTTCAAGTTTTTGCGGTAAGCCCTCGAACACGCCTTTGCCGTCATGCTCTATGATACTCGTTTTTCCGTGCATAGGCTTCTGTGCGCGCGTGACTCCTCCCCCGAAATAATACGCCATCCCCTGCATCCCCAAACACACGCCGAGCACGGGAGTCGTTTTTCCTATCTTGATGAGTACGTCCGCGCATACGCCGAAGTATTTCGGGTCGCGCGGGTCTCCCGGGCCCGGGGAAATAATAATCCTGTCGTATTTGCGCTTTTCTATTTCTGCGAGCGTTATTTCATCATTCCTCACTACGTCAAGCGTAAACTTCTCACCGCTCGCCGAAAGAATCTCTCCCACGTACTGGTAGAGATTGAATGTGAACGAGTCGTAATTATCTAGGATTAGTACGCGCATAAAATTATTGTTCTAGGACTCGCCTCATTGCCGCTGATTTGTTTTGAATCTCCGTGTATTCTTTTTTAGGCACTGAATCGTAGACGATGCCCCCACTCGTCTGCGTGTATGCTTCATTGCCCGATATGAAGACCGAACGTAAGGTAAGAGCAAATGTGCAGTCTCCATTAAATCCAAAATGCCCTACGCCTCCGCCATACGGGCCGCGCGCCTCCTTTTCATTGGCATCTATGATTTTGATGGTCTCTATCTTCGGGGTTCCGCATACGGTTCCCATCGGAAATTGGCTCGCAAAACCGGAAAACATATCCTCTCCGGGGCGAATCGTCCCGACCACCTCGCTGGAAATGTGCTGGACGTGGCTGAACTTCTTCACCGTCATTAAATCGCGTATTTTTACTGTCCCGAATTTCGCCACCTTTCCGATGTCATTCCTGTGCAAATCAACGAGCATATTGTGCTCCGCCCGCTCTTTCTCGTCGTTCACGAGCTCGCGGGCAAGTTGTTGGTCTTCTTTCGGGTTTGCACCCCGCCTAATAGTTCCCGCAAGCGGCCGCGTCGTCATTTCCCCGTCTCGCAAGGAGAACAGCAATTCCGGACTCGCCCCGATAATCCGTTTTTCGCCGAACTTGAGATAATACATGAATGGGGACGGGTTGATTTCTCTTAATCGTCCGTAGATATTCAATGTGTCGCCCGTTATTTTGTATTTCGTTTTGAATCCGACTTCGCATTGGAATGTTTTTCCTTCTCTGATTTTCTCCTTCACATCCTCAACGATTCTCGCGTGCTCCTTTTCCGAAAGCCCCTCGTACACGCACTCTGCGACGAAGGACTCGTGCCGGACTTTTGAGCCGATGATTTCCTTCAGCAACGCGCTTCTGTCCGTTGCGTAATAAAAATAGGTTAGTTCGTCCGTAAGTTTGTCCAAAATAACCCCGTCCGTATAAGCGCCGAAAAGAAACTGTTCAAATTCATCGTGTGTTTTTACTTTGAGCGACGGCTCCATGTAATTAAGCGCCTCGTAACTCAAGTACCCGACCAATCCTCCGTCGTAATTCCTGCCAATCGTGCGCTGGGGCATGACATCGCGCAGGGCGTAGTATGGATTCGAGACTTTGTAATCTTCGCCGTCAACAGTGAGAACGTTTTTCCTTGCTCCGATGATGTGCGATGGGTCAAACCCGATGATTGAGTAGCGGGAAAATTTGCCGTCTTCGCCCAATGATTCAAAAATAAAGCATGTCTCAAATCTGCGCTCAATTTTCTTGAACAAGGGAAATATGTCCACGCCTTCCGCGATTTTCACGTAAGTGGGTTTTTGCAATATCTTGATTTTGGGTAGCTTTTTCATATACAAAAATCGCCCTAACTGCACAAGTATACCTTGTGCGGTAAGGGCGATTTTCATGTCGCGGTACCACCTCACTTCATCTCAAAACCGTGTTATCAGTTAGGAGATCTTGTTACCCCTATTACGGAGGAGTCCGGATTTCCACTAGTGCAGAAACCACCTTGCCCTTACGGGCGATTCAGGCCCAATCCCGCACAAAATGCGAGACCCGAATCAAAGGATTTGTCTAAAAAGAGCATAGCAGTATTGGCAGATTTGTCAAGGAAGGTGTTCCCTGAGATAATACCAGCATGGAAAAACGGGATGAATTGCAGGAATTGCGCACGGAAATAGACATTTTAGACAGGAATATCATCACTTCCCTTGCGGAGCGCATGGAACTCGTAGAGGAAATCGGACGATACAAGGCCGCACACAACATGGGGGCGCTAGATGAGGACAGGCGCGACGCGCTCCTGAAGACGTGGATTGAAACTGGTCGTGCGCTATCGCTCCCGGAAGACTTGCTCCGCGAGATATTTGAAGCTATTCACCGACATTCTTTGTCCGTTGAGGAAAAGAATAAACAGCTATAGTGGGGTTGCGGCAATAAACGTCGTGTAATTGGTTTTGAGGTCCTGGATAGCTTTTCCCAAGATATTCAGCTTGTAGAGCCTCGCCGCGGCGGCGGACGCGATGACTGCCGTCGTCTCCGGCAACTTTCCAGCCGCCAAATCCTCGGCTGCTTTTGCCGTATCTTCGTATTCTTCTATTTTTGCTTTCGGCCATTTACTTTTTAAATATTCCCGGCACTGCTTTAGCGCCTGTTCATGCGAAGTAATCGTTTTTATCTCCTCTTCCTTCAAACCCTCGCGCGCCATAAGATTTTGATGGATATCAATATCAAAAATCTTTTTGATATTGATATTGTGCTTGGCCATAGCGTGGACCGTCTCGGTGACAACACCGCCTGTAGAATTCTCAATAGGAAAAATGCCGAGGTCTATCGTTCCCGCTTCCAGCGCAGAAAGCACGTTCTCTACCGAGATAAGGTAAACGAGCTTGCATTTCTTGAGCTTGCCATCCTCAATGTATTTTTCTGCGGCCTCTTGCGAGAAACTGCCCTGTGCGCCGGATATGCCAATTCTCATGCCGTCTTTTTTCGGGGCATCCGCTCTCCTCTCAAGCGAACCGCGTACTTTCTCTTCGGCCTTTATAAGCCGGTGGAGAACATCCTTGCAGTACGGATTATACCGGAACACATCGCGGAATAATTTCTCGTCGCGCCGAACGCTCTCAACGGCGTCCATGAGGTAGCTGAACGACACAGTGTCTATGTCTCTGCGCCCGAAGCCGCCGTGCAAAACTGTTTGCCCGATAAGATGTGTCAAAAATAGAGTGTCTGCGATTTGTTTGTCATGAGCTTCAGCCGTCATTTCAACAACATCAAATCCGCACTGTTTCAGAAATGTTGTGAGAGCCGTGTACTCCTCCACCGCGAGCGTGCCGTCCGTCATCACTATGCGAAATCCTTTCACGTCGCCCGCTCGCTTCTCGTAACTCTCCGGGCCGAACATAGGATGCGTAGCGATGTAGCGATGGCCTTTTGCCAGTTTTTTGAGAAGCTCCACCGTGTGCACTTTGACCGTCGCGATATCAACAATAACCGTATCTTTTGCCGCAAGCGACACAATTTTCGCAAGCACTTCTTCAAATACATGAATAGGTGCTGCAAGAATAACAGCATCGCACTGTGCCGTCTCTGCAAGCGTGAAGAATTTCTTATTATCCGGTTCCTGCTCGCGTGAAAAAACCCGCACTTGAATTGAGGGCGCGAAACGCTGAAAAAGGGTGTAAGTAAGCGCCCCAAACGAGCCGTATCCTACGATTCCGACAGTCTTGATATCCATGAACGGATTATACTACTTTAGATTGCGTTTCCCGATAGCCACTAAAAGTTTAGCTGCCAGAAATCAATAGTCCCCAAAAGCCATCTCCACTAAAAGCCATATTCTTTTTTGTATGTACTTATGTTAACCGACCGGTTAATATAAGTACATAAAGAAAAGACGTGTAAGATTACCTCCGCTTTGCAAAATAACGCTCCGTGGTGACGAGTAACGGCGTGGCGAGAAAGATCGATGAGTAAGTTCCGGCGATGATGCCGACCAAGAGCGTCAGCGCAAAATCCTTCGTAGATTCCGGCCCGATAAAGAAGAGGGCGAGAAGCGTGATAAGTACGGTGAGAGATGTGTTTATGGAGCGCACGAACGTCTGACCCAAGCTACGGCCGGCGGTGATCTCAAAACCCTCTTTCCGGTTGTGCTCCTGATTTATGCGCAGATTCTCGCGCACGCGGTCAAATACGACGATGGTGTCGTGTATTGAAAAGCCGAGCACGGTGAGAATCGCGGTTACAAAAAGCGTGTCCACTTGCGCACCCAGGAAATATCCGAGCGCCGCATAGAATCCAACGGGGACTATGACGTCGTGCACAAGTGTAACGAGCGCGATGAATCCGTATATCCATGAAGACACGGGTTTAGAAACTTTGCGGAACGCAAACGCGATAAAAAGCAGAATGCAGAGAAGCACCAGAGTAAGCGCTAACAATGCTTTATTCCTAAGCTCCAAACCGATAGTCGGCCCGACTTCCGTAAGCGTATTTATGGTAACGGGATTGTTGCCGCCTACCGACAGAATCTCCGGCAAGTTCGTACGCTCTTCGTCCGTCAGATTCCCCGCCCGCAGAATATAATCATTGGTATTGGCCTCGCGAAGCGAATATCCCTTGAGCCCAGATGTGTTAAGTGACTCCTGCAAAACTGCCGGCGCGGGTCTGCCACCCACATAAGTCATCTGCACGAGAGTACCGCCGGTAAAATCTGTCCCAAGGGGCAATCCGTACGCAAAAAGAGAAACGAGAGAGGTAAGCACGATTGCTCCCGTTATGCCAAAAAATATTTTTCTGTATTTGACGATGAGCATAGTGAATTAGTTTGTAGTACGTAGTACGTAGTACGTAGTTATACGGGATGTGCAATACAACATACTACTTGCTTGCTCCGCTACTGAATAAGAATCGGGAGAAACCGGTCTTTGCATCAATTCCGAGAGCGAAAAGAAACGTTCGCGAGACGGAAATTGCCGTCAACATTGATACCAAAACACCGAGCCCGAACACGAGCGCGAATCCTTTTATGAGGGACGTGCCGAACCAGAAAAGAATAACCGCCGTAATCATGGAAGAGATATTAGAATCTCGAATGGAAGGCCATGCTCTGGCAAATCCGTCATGAATGGCATCTGCAGAGCCCTTGCCACTCTCCAACTCCTCTCTTGTTCTTTCAAATATCAGCACATTCGCGTCCACTGCCATACCGATAGAAAGAATAAAGGCTGCAATACCTGCGGCAGTCAAGGTAACGGGAATGAGTTTGAAAAGCGCTAGAATTGCAACGACATAAAGTGCGAGTGCGACGACTGAAATAGTTCCCGGAAGGCGGTACCAAATAATCATAAAAAGGGCCACTAACCCAATACCCCAGAGACCGGCAGAAATTCCGCGCGCGACAGCTTCCCCGCCAAGAGTGCCCGAGACGGTCTGCGCGCCGATTAATTCAATCGGAACCGGAAGTGCGCCAAAGCTTAAGTTTCTCGCAAGCTCCTTCGCGCCAACGGCGGTAAAGTTGCCGGAAATTATCGCGGTGCCGTCTGGAATAGCTTCTCGAATAACCGGTATGGAAATCGGTACACCGTCTAAGAACATCCCGAAGTAGCGTCCTACATTCGCCTTCGTCAAGTCACCAAAAATCTTTCCTCCTTCAGAATTAAAGTTGAGTGCCACCACTGGCTCGTTCGGAATCCCGCCCGGATTTTGATTGAATTGGATTTGTGCGCTAGTCAAGTGTCTCCCCGTAATGGAAGCGGGTTCAAAAAGTTCATTTACATTCTCGGGGGTCACTCCCGTTTCCGGCGGAGTTACCCCTTCTTTCAACATACGAAATTCCAGAACTGGGGTCTGACCTATCAAGTCAATTGCTTTCTGCGTATCTGTAACTCCCGGCAGTTCTACGATAAGACGCTCCTCCGAAGTTCCTGCGAGCGTTCCTCCGTGCTCCGTCTGCACAATCGGCTCTGACACGCCGAAAAGATTTACTCGGCGTTCAATTGTGTCGCGCAAAGAGGACATAGAGTCAGCAACTGTGCTCCCTGTTATTGCATCCAATTTCGCACGGTATGTGAGCTGTGTCCCGCCGGAGAGGTCAAGACCGAGCTTGAATGGTCGCGACCCTGTGATTTGCGAGCTGTAAACAAACCAGCTAATGGCGACTCCAATCAGGAGAACAATAAGAGCCGTAAGCCGTCTTTTCAACATTGAGGCATTCTACTGTAGTTTGTGGTTTTCCCAAAATTGACATCTTATAGCCCCCTGTTATAAAGAAGGCAGGTGTCACGACTGTTCGTGACCAAACTTGCGAAAGGAGATGCAAATGTTGCTGCTTCTCGCGTCATTCTTCTTCCTTCTATTCGTGACGGGTGGCATTGTTTCTGGCGTTGTTGCCCATGACGCATTGAAGGGCAATAACGCTATCGTTGGTCGTGTCGTAAAAGCAGTTCTCTACATCGTCTTGGTCATTTTCGTGGTAGCTTTCGGTGATATTTCCATGGGTCTTAGGAACGACTACATGGAAGGAGCCTATACGCGAATGACCCTGCTCACAAAAGCCCTCATGTCTTGTCTGTACGTACTTTGCTTCATGTACGGATGGGAAAAAAAGAAGAAAAGCTTCACAAAGGCCTGGTGGGCGTGAGTGCAGGAGGGGGGTTGGTGCTTGCGCCAACCTCCTGCAGTATTTTTGCACCTGTCTTTTTACAAATTCAAGAAAATTTATTAATATCATCGCTACTTCTGGAAACATGCAGACCTAAGGAATTACTTCCCGAACACCGATGCGTGCGTACCGATATCTACAAGAAGCAGAACTAGAACATCGTCTTTCTTTTGATAGAGAAGCAGAAGGTCATTACGGATGTGGCACTCTCGAATGCCGCGATATTCACCCTTCAATTCGTGGTCGTAATGTCGTTGGTCAAGTGGCTGGTTTGTTCGCAAAAGATCGATAATTCTCTCGAGTTCATCGCCATCAAAATTCCGGTATTGAGAAACTCTCTTGAGCGAGCGCCGAAACTTCGCGGATTGTACCGCCTGATACATAGATTATCTATTTTTCCCAAGTACATCATCTAGTAATTCTTTTGCGGAATTGTAGCGCTTCCCATGCTTAAGCGCATAGTCAGCTTCGCGCATCAGCTTCTTCATAAACGACGCCGGTGCATTATCGTAGGTAAACATCTCCCGCGGGACTTCGCCAGTTCTGCCTATATGTGTGAGGAACAGGCGCAGACCGCTTGAGAGATCTATCCCCGCGGCTCGAAATGCTCGCCGTGCGCGTTCCTTGGTCTTTTTGTCAATACGTACTTGCAACGTTGAATTCATGCATCTATGTTAACAAACGTAATTACATTGTCAATACAACCTTCGGTGCCCTAAAAGAGCTAGAAGATTCCTGAATATCATCGCGACTGCCACCGGCCCCACTCCGCCGGGAACAGGCGTGAATACGCTCGCTTTCTCCGCACATGCGGAGTCTGCATCGCCGGCTATTCTTTTCTTTAGTTCGCTTGTGCCACCGTCAATCAGGGCCACTCCATCCTTAATATGCTCCGGCTTTATGAAACCAGGATTGCCAGCGCCGGAAACGATGATGTCGGCATCTTTGAGGTCGTCGATAGTGCCCTCTTCAAGAGAAAATACCGACACATTCGCGCCCAGTTTTTTCAAAAGCCACGCCGAGGGCGCGCCGACGAGCCGGCCAGCGCCGACGACAATCGCACGCGCATTCTTTATAGGGACATGAGAGCGTTCAAGGATTTCAACCGCAGCAAGCGCAACTGGCGCGTGGACAAGCCGCCTTTCTTCAGGAAGCGTCGGGTTCAACGCATCAACGTCTTTTTCATTCGGCACGGCGGCAAGAACATTATTGATATTTATTCCCTTGGGCAGTGGCAATTGGGCGATTATGGCGTCCGCATTCCCGTTCAGTGCATGTATGGCAGAAATAATTTCTGTTTCGCTTGCCGATTCCGGCAAATCTTTCCGGACCATTTCAATATTGAGACGCGTGGCCGAGCGCCCTTTGATGCGGACGAACGACTCTATGACGGGATTCTCCCCGACCACGACAATGCCGAGCTTGACCCTCCTATTGAGCGCCGCAAAACGCGGCGCGAGACCGGCGTATATATCCTCCGCGATTGCTTTGCCGTCTATTATCATTGTAGTCCGGCCTCCTTTTTTAATTCGGCAATGCCGTCTTCAAGTGTGATAGTTGGCTCCCAGCCCAACAAACTCTTGGCGCGCGTGATATCTGCGAGCGTGTGAGCCGGTTCAAGACGCGGCTCTATGTGCACAACGGGTCCGCCTATCATGGCGGCAACCTCATTCACAGAGACATTCCGCCCCGCGCCGATATTGATGACTTCTCCTTTCTCCACTTTGTCCGACTCCATTGCGAGCATGTTCGCATGAACGATGTCGCGCACGTTCGTAAAGTCACGTGTGTGTGTGCCGTCGCCAGTGATGGTGAGCGGCTCCCCTTTGGATTTTTGCAAAAGGAATTTTCCGATAACGAGCGCGTATGGACCGTTCGGATCAAAGTTCAGCCCGTATACGTTGAAATATCTTAACGACACCGTGGGTAGTCCGTATACCTCGCTCCATAATCGACAGCTCAACTCTCCGATGTATTTCTGCAATCCGTAGGGGCTTTTCGGCTGGGCGGGAAAATCTTCCGAAAGCGGCATTGTCTCCTGGTCGCCGTAGGCAGAGCTTGAAGCCGCATAGACGAGGCGTTTGACTCCCCCTTCATGTGAGGCTCGTAGCACCGAGACAAGGCCATCGACATTCACCGAGAATGTCTCTTGCGGATGCTCTATGGAAAACTGCACGCGCGGGAGCGCCGCCTCATGAAAAACGTACGAAGCGCCGGCGACGATGGGCGCGAGCTTATTGTAATCGCGAATATCCACTTCGTGGTACGCTGCTTTTGGATGTATCCTCTTCTCCATCCGTCCGCCCGCAAAATTATCAACGACGTGCACATCAAACCCGCGCGTTACGAGCTCGGAAACAAGGTGAGAACCGATAAATCCGGCGCCGCCTGTAACAACCGCTTTTTTCATGTCTTATATATTACTCGCAATTCCATCTCTAGGCGAGCGTGCTACCATACAGTAATTATCTTTAATGATTAAGTTTACGCTATGTCTTTCTATTTGTTGGGTGTCTTTGTTCCACTAATCGCTGCTCTCCTGCCTGTCTTTATACACAAAGATTCCGCCAAGCCCCGTAAGTTTGTGGTTATCAACTGGGTAATCATCGCAATCACGTTAATCTTTGCGATAAGCTCTGCTATTTCTATTGCAAAACCTGTTTCGGCAGTACTAATGAATCCCGTTCCTCCTCCCTTCATAAGTAGTTCTGCAGTTCAATTTTTCTCTTTTCTTGGCGGATTCTTTTTTTCGCTCATTGGGTCAATAATGGAAATCGCAGATAAAAGAAAGAGGGGGCAAAGTATTGGAAATGCAATGTGGTCAACGTCTTTTCTGTCATTTCTTTGTATGACTATCCTCATAGTCTTTATAGTCTTTGACGCTGTTAATTCTCAAATTTGGAGCAAATCTTTATAGAGTGGCGCATATGCATTTCCCAACTTTAGAGAAAAGACCTAACGGTTTTTAACGGTTTGAGTGACTCGTCCCGTCTACAGGTGCCTATCAAAACCGATAGGCCGTTAAAAACACCCCGACCTTTGAGCGCCCCTTCATGAACCGCGAGCCGTAACCATTATGCGCACGGTTTGTAGAGTAATGAATAAATCAAGGGATAGCGAACGGCGTTCCAGATAATATAAATCGTACGAGAGCTTCTCCTTTGTTTCCGCTACATCGGCGCCATGGTGCGGATGCCTGTCGTGATGAAGCTGTGCCCAACCCATGAGGCCCGGGGAAACTAGGTAGCGCGCGTTGTAATACGGAATTCTTGCGCTGTATTCTGCCGCCAAGGCGGGCAGTTCAGGGCGGGGCCCTACAAGCGATAGATCTCCCTTGAGCACGCTCCACAACTGCGGAAATTCATCAATCCGCAGAATTCTCAGCCACTTACCAACGCGCGTCACGACAAGTTTGGTTTTCCCGTTTTTGCCGTAAACGCCCTCATCATTTCCGCTCATGCTTCTGAACTTCGTTATATATATCGGCTCTTGAAATCTCCCGACTCGTTTCTGCGTGATAAAAATGCTCCCGCCGTCGTCTAATTTTATGGCCAGACACACAAATGGATAAAAAACGAGCGTGCAGATTCCGATGACAATGGCCCCTATTATATCCGACATGCGTTTTAGAATGTCGTATGCGCGCGAGGCGGCGACAACTCCAAGCACCCGTTCATAATTCACGAACGAGAGCGGTACGCGGTCAAACACATCCTCGTACAAATCGGCCGCGTCAATAAGCGCGAAACGGCTCTTGCGAAAAGCGGCCTCGTAAATAATCGGGAGGGCGGCAGACACCGCTTTGTCCCTGAAATCAACCACCAGAAACGTGATGTCGTCATCCTCGGCAATACGGCACGCGCGCTGTATCACCTCGTGCGTGGGCGCGGTCTTTGTATCAACGACGTAATCAAAAGCGAACGTGGCATGCGTATCATTTTTAATCTCCTCTACCAGCTTCGCCGCGTCCGGTCCCGAGGCAATCAGAACGCCCCTCAACTTTCGGGTGCGCGGGATATATGGAAACAGAACTGCCCGCCATAAAAAAATAAGCGCGAATGACACAATCAAGTACAGAACGAGGATTGTTTTGGGAGCCAGTCCGAATGAGGGAACAAAAAAGAAAAAGAGGGCCGCAACGCACATGTTTACGATTTGCGTATAAAAAATCGTTGAGCTTAGGCGGCTTCTGAAAATGCGCGAATGGCGGCTGTAGAGCCCCGCGAGAAAGAAGACCCCAAGCCATGCGACGAACAGGAAGCTGAACGGAACCAGGTGCAAAATGAAGAACGCCTCGCTTGGAAATTCCAAGTAGCGTAAAGCAAGCGCAAGCCAGAGGGAAGCCACGAATACGGCCACATCGCCGAGCAGAAGAAAGACGTATTCCCGTTTGGGTACAAGGGTCATTTGACGTATCATGGCATTGTGAATGCAATCAATCAAGAAGGCGCAGACCGCCGCAAAAAGGTGCTTTTTCTCATTACCAAGGCCACGTGGGGCCGGTGCCCCTGGGAAACCCTCGGTTTTCCCATTCCTTCCTCCACGAGAAAACAAGTGTTTTCCCGACCCCTTTCCTCGCCCCACCCCAAGTCGCTTATTGTATGAAAAAGAAAGTCCTCTATCTTATTACAAAAGCGACTTGGGGTGGGGCGCAGAGATACGTCTATGATTTGGCAACCCATCTGGACACGACCAAATTCCAGCCAAGTGTCGCATTCGGTACCGCGGGCAAGCTTTCGGACGACTTAACGAAAGCAAACATAAAAACGTATGGGATCAGCTCTCTTGGCCGCGACATAGCGTTAATCTCCGATATAAAAAGTTTCTCCCAAATAATCCGCTGTATCAAAAATGTGCGACCTGATGTCCTCCACGTGAATAGTTCAAAGGCCGCTACGCTCGGAGCGCTTGCGGGTCGTCTGTGTGGAGTACCAAAAATAATCTTCACGGTACACGGCTGGCCGTTCAAGGAAAACCGCAATTTCATTTTTCGCACATTCATCTATTTCGTGAGCTGGTTCACGGGAGTGCTAGGCCACAACATCATCGTAGTTTCCAAATCAGATGAGGAAATAGGAAAGAAAATGTGGAGCATAGGCAATAAAGTGCGCTATGTTCCGCTCGGACTTGAGATACCGGAACCGTTGTCTCGTGAGGAGGCGCTAATTTCTCTTAAAATCACGACGGCCTCCCCGCGAATAGTTACGATAGCGGAACTAACACCTAATAAAGGCATCCGCTACGCGCTAGAAGCAATTGCCCTGCTCAAAAAACGAAATATCGGTGTTTCCTACTTCTTCATCATCGGCGATGGCGAACAGCGGCCTGAACTCGAAAAGCTCGTCGGAGCAAAAGACATCGCAGACCGTGTGAAATTCCTAGGCTTTGTCCCCGATGCATCGCAATACCTCAAAGCGTTTGACATCTTCCTGCTCACTTCAATCAAAGAAGGCATGCCATACGTTTTGCTTGAAGCGGCGGCGGCAGGGTTGCCGATAGTCGCGACCGATGTGGTGGAAGAAGAAGCGTCAAACATTCCCAACATTCATTTCGTTCCTCCGCAGTCAGGGCAGGCATTAGCAGATGCAGTGGAGAAACTCGCACAGAATTTGCCGGGTGGAAAGCCGTGTGCGATTGGGTCGTTTGCAGACATGCTAAAGAAAACAGTGGAACTGTACGATTCTGGCAGTCAGACTGCCAGATTAGCAGTCTGACTGCCATTTCCCCGCCGTTTCGGAGATGGTATGCCGAGGGCTTTCAACACTTTTTGAGTCTCAACGAAACTCGATAGTATTATATTGGCTCCGGCTTCTTGAAACTCTTTTTTCGGATGACGAGGACCGACCAACCCAACCCTGTTAATAACCCCTGCCTCGACTGCCGCTTTGGTATCGCGCCACGTATCGCCGATTACATACACGCCCTGGTCATCCGTTTGAAAGTCTGCCCTTTGACACGCGAGCCGAACCAGATCACTTCTTTTTTCATGCGGATCGTCTCCATATCCGCCGACCGAAAAATAGCGCCAAATATCCACGTCCTCCAACTTCAATCGGGCCAAAGATTTGCGGTTGCCCGTTATGAGCCCGAGGGTAATGCCTCGGCGTTCCAACTGGTCCAATAAATTCTTGACCCCTGGCACCAGCTTAACCGTTCCTTTTTTGAACGCCTCATGTATAAAAGGAACGACCCCGTTCATAAGATTTGGTAATGCTGCTTTGATTTTGATATCGTCCCAACCTACAGACTACAGTAGCAGCGCTAAAATTTGCGGTTCCGTCATACCACCGGTTCGTATCCCCTCAAAACTTACCTCAAGACCATACAGGCTGCGGATTGCGGCAACAGGAGCAGTGTCCGGAGGACAATTCACGAGCGTACCGTCAACATCAAAAAGAATGAGGCGCTTCACGAGCATATTATACCCCTCTCTGTGTGGAGAGGCGTAAATGAAATGCAAACTGTTTTAAGCTATGTGCTTATTCGCGCGAATAAGCACATAGTTAATGACTAAACCACCCCCGACCATCTCCGTCTCATCGCGTGATTGGATTACAGAAGTTTCAAGAACTCATCGCGCGAGAGTTTCGCCTGTTTAAGAATATCGCGCACATCGCGCGTCGGGAGATCGCCAGGGTGCAAAGAAACCGTCGTCCGACGAAACGGATTGTCCGTATGCACCAGATAGTGATGGCTCCCCTTGACTCGCCGAATAGCAAAACCCGCTCGTGCGAGAGCGGCCATCATCTCCGAAGGTTTCACTTGAGGCAACCGGCTCATGCCATCGCCATCCTTCTCGGCATCTTAACTGGTATGAATTCCCTGATCGTCGTGCGCGGCTCTCGCGCGGGTGGCGGAAGCCGTCGTCCTTCGTCTTGATATACCTCGATGCACAACTCGAGTGCTTCGCGCGCCATTGCGCGTGCTTCGGCAAGCGTTTTGCCGTTCGTTACCAGCTCTGGAAACGCGGCGCAACGCACGCTATAGCCGCCCTCGCGATTGGGAAGGAACGCGCACAGGTACTGCGCATCAACGACTTTTACTTTTTCCGTTCGCTTCATATGGAAACTATATCATATCGACGCGCAAAAATCACAGACGCTTCTACACAACTCCCACCATCTCTGTTTCATCCCGCGCCTGCAGTGTGGGCCGCGCATGCCTGCGCATTCCCATCAAAATCCCGAGGGCAAGATATTCCGTAACAAGATGCGACCCGCCGTAACTCATGAATGGAATGGTCGTTCCGGTAACCGGCAATAACCCCATGTTCATGCCTATGTGGATAATAAAATTGCTTAAAAACATGACGGCTACGCCGGCCCCGAAGAGAGTGTCAAAGTTGTCAGCTCCATGCGTTGCGATTATGAGCGTCCGAACTATTACCACTCCGAAGAGTCCGAACAGAATCAGGACCCCGAAGAATCCCCACTCTTCCGCATATGCCGCAAAAATAAAGTCGGTCTGGTATTCCGGCAGATACAAAAGCTTGCTCTGCGTCCCGTATCCGACTCCGCTCCCGAAAGCAAGTCCGGAACCTATCGCAACGGTTGACTGGTACGCGTTGTACCCGCTTCCCTGTATGTCGGCAAGCGGATGCAGAAATGTAAGAATGCGCTGTTTTTGATACGTCTGAAGTCCGTAATTCCATAACCCTCCAGCTAGTATGGCTCCTAGGACCATAAGGGCGGCAAGATGCTTCCATGAGATGCCGGCGATCAAAACCATGCCGAGCCAGACGGACGCGATAATAATTACAGAACCGAAATCCGGCTGAAAAAATACAAGCGCACAAATTATGAGCGTATACGCCCCGGAAACAAGAATATGCCTTATGTGCGCGATTTCTACGTGCCGCCGCGCAAAATACTTTGCAAGAATTATTACAAGCGCCAATTTAGCAAGGTCGGCCGGCTGTACTGCGAAAAGTCCAAGATAGAAACGGCTCTGCGCCCCCTTTATAACGGTCCCGAAAAGGAACACGAGCGCGAGCAAGGAGATGACGACGGTATACAAAACAATAACAACCGAAGTGCGCCGTAAGAATCTGTAATCCGGAATGGCGGTAACGAGAAAAACCGCGATAGCGACTCCTATCCATACTATCTGTTTCTCAAAGTACGCATTCTCCGCCGCAAATCCATACATCGTGGCCAGCCCGAGGAGAGATATGGCGAGCGCGGAGGCAAAAATATACCAATCTACGTATGAAAACCAGTTTCCGGACTTTCCTCCAGACGCACTCATGTAAGCGGACATATTAGATTTAATCCGCCTTATCCGCGACAGGGCTCATAAGCGCGAAAATGTCCACTCGGCCGACTCGCAGAGAGAACGGTTCGGGCCATGTAAATATGATTTGTTGTTTGGCGCCTGAATCAAGACGGGCGACGGAAGTCATGGATGCGGCATGGGCGGTGCCCGAGGGGTCAAAAACAACGACGATAAAGGAGGCGTCGGAAATAGGGGCGGTTGACGTGTTTTCAATCGTGGCAATGGCGCGCGCTCCATTGCCATCTTTTGTGACCTCTCTGTTTGTAATGGAGATTACTGTCGCGGGATTTTTCGCCCGCTCCCACACGCGAGATTCGCTTAATTCCAGATAGGTATGGGCGACAACACGATTCCCCACCTCTATGTTGGCCTCA
>Ga0209211_10007058_pt1 | contig 15925 bp, 14 predicted proteins | sample RifGroA2_FD_183992 | JGI IMG/M metagenome (GOLD analysis project Ga0209211, IMG submission 183992) | Groundwater microbial communities from Rifle, Colorado, USA - Groundwater A2 (SPAdes) (version 2) | ecosystem: Environmental > Aquatic > Deep subsurface > Groundwater | place: Rifle, Colorado... | reverse complement strand
ACAACTCAATCATTTATCCATGCATTGATTTCTGAACCAATTCGGCAGTTTCGTGATGTGGCTTTAGAAAAGATGCACCATAAAAACTGCTCTAATGTTGTAAAGGAAGTTATTAAAACTGTGTATGAATATATGCAGGAAAGTCTTGATTCGGAAAATTATGAAGAATAACAGTAATAAATACAATCTGGTTGCGCAGAATCCACAAAGCACAGTCGTAACGGAGTATACATATACACCGGTCAAAAAACGATCTGCGCATTACCAAAGCGAAGCGGAGCTTGAACGTGCGTTCATTGAGCAGTTAGGCGCGCAGGCGTATGAGTCACATCTGAAACCGATCTGGTACACAACCTACGCAAACAGTTGGAAAAACTGAACGACTTTGAATTTACCGACACCGAATGGGAGCAATTTGTTTTATCAGCAAAGGTGTTTTCTCCGCTCCGCTACGAAAACGATTTATTATAAGGGGAAAACGGATACAATACAGTCGCATTACTTGAATATAAATTATGATGTCTCAAACAACGCTATTTGGCGAAAAATACAAAATACACCAATTCCCAAGAACCCAATACTTAGGGAGTAAAGAAAAACTTATCAGGTGGATTCTTGAAATTGCACCGAAAGATATTGAAACTGTTTTTGACGCTTTTAGCGGAACATCTGTTGTTGGGTATTATTTTAAAGATAGCGGTTATAAAGTATATAGTAATGATTTCTTGAAATGCAACTATTTAATCTCTAAAGCCCTAATCGAAAATCAAAACATTACTCTTGATAAAAATGATATAGATATTTTACTGGATGAAACTACAAAAGCAGATAATCTAATTGAAAAAATTTTTACTGGAGTTTTTTTTGAAAGAGATCAATCCAAATTTTTAGACATATTCAGGGCAAATGTTGAAAAATTAGACAATGAATATAAAAAAGCATTAGCTTTAGCCTTGATGAATCGTTCTCTAACAAGAAAAACCACATTAGGGCATTTTGCACATTTAAAAGCGATTGAATACAGCAAAAATCCCGATAGAGTCAAAAGAAATGCTAGTTTAACGAAACATGTTAAAGATATTTTTCAAAATCTTGTTCATTCATACAATCATTCAATTTTTGATAATAAAAAAAAGAATAAAGCTTTTTGTGAGAACACAGTTTCTTTGCTTCCAAAACTTAAAGATATTGATTTGGTCTATTTTGATCCGCCTTATGTCGGTTGTCATCCTGACTACCAAGCGTTTTATCATTTTTTAGAAACTTATGTGCAGTACTGGAAGGATAAAGAATTTGTAAACGGCACAAAGATGTATTATCCAAAAAAAGAAGGCGGTTTTGTTCAAAAATCTGAAATTAAAAATTCATTTCAGAAACTTTTTGAAAATAGCCAGCACATTCCTTATTGGCTTATTTCTTACAACAGTAAAAGTTACCCAGAAAAAGGCAGAATGATTGAACTTATAAAGCAATTCAAAATGGTAAAAGTATATGAGCAGAAGTATGCCAATCATTACGGCGGGAAAGGAAGTCGCAAAGGAACAAATGAATATTTATTTTATTGCTATAACTAAAACATTATGAATTATAAAATTTATCAACAGCTCAAAAAACTTTACGATGCAAACGACTTTGAAAAATTACTGAAAGATTCAAATAGCTTGCTTTTTCTAAAAATTCGCTCAATTACCAGAAAAGTATTGCTTATTGAATTTGCTGATAAAATCGGATTTGACCCAAGCCAAGGTACGAACGATTTAATTGAACAAATTGTTGATAACATCAAAACAGAAAAAACGATTGATAAATTCATCAATGATAAATTTCAAAACGAAAGAAAGGAGCGCAAAAGCTATGAAGACAAACTTATATCTGAATTGTATAAGTTAAAAATCTTTGATTGGGGTGGTCTTTATCAAAACAATCTTGAAAGAACAATCGTCGATAACTACATCAAAAAAATCAAAAATTATGATGTTTTAATGGACGAAATCGATAACGAAATACATGAAAGTCTAAAAGGCTATGTTTTGTGTTCTTGGTTTAACCACTGGACTTCGATTTTGATTGAAGACATTTTTAAAGAACATAAAAGAGTATTGCCAACAATTGGCTTGATCAAAAAAGTTGATTTTTTTGTTGATCAGATACCTTTTGATCTTAAAGTAACTTATTTTCCTGATGGTTTTATGGCATTAAAACGAAAAGAAAAAGGCCTAAAGCCAGAACTTACCGAACTTAAACAAATTGCCAAAGCAAACAAAATCAAATTTGATTCAACACAAAAAAATAAATTTTTACTTTCCGAATTATTAACCAGGCTATCAGAAAGTCACCTTGAACCAGTCAAAAAAGCTATATCTGAATTTCATAAAATAAGGTGGGAGATTATAGAAGAAGCCATGAAAAACAAAAAAGAACTTATTAAATGGCTTTATGAAGAACAAGGAGAAAGACGGTTTGATTCCGCCAATCGTTTATTCTTAGTGTTGATAGAGAAGAATAACCTTGAAGAAAGCTGGAAGCTAAAAAGGAATCTAGATTTTTTGAAAGAAAGTATTGGCACTTATCTTGATAAATTCAAAATCACCGATGACTTAAAAATTCATTTTGACTGGAAAGACAAAAAGTACACATCCATTTCGGATGCCCTGTTTATTGTAAAAAAATAACTTCTATGGATAAATCCGAAGAAATTTTACTTCTTGCAGAAGAAATTCTAAAAAATATAGAGTTGCAAGAGATATCGCTCAGTAATATTGTTTTGCGTTGTGCGAGACTGGCACGTATTACGGGAAATCAACCTGCAATGGATTTATTTAAATATGAATTGACAGGATATCCTACTGACGATCAAAGTTTTGTATTGGCTAAGGCTTTTCAACTTGCAAGATATGCAAATAGAACTTTTCGCCAAAAAGATAAAACAGGAATTATAAAGGAATATTTATTTCCTCAAACTGTTGCGGAATTAGAAAATGAGTTAGAAGCCGCAAAAGAGCAGATGAAGGTCGCTTTTGACAGAGATGTTTCAGTTTCTTCGGCAAACCCAACTCAATGCGTGTGGTCGCCAATTGGAAACGGCATAGAGAGAGCTGGATTAAGGCAAATTATTACTGAGAAATCAAAAAAACTAGACCAATTGAAATCAGGTTATTATAATTATGTGCTCGGTGTTTATTATGAGACGAGATTTAAAAATATAGCAGAAGACATATTTGGAAAAAGGAAACTTATTGTAGATAAAGCTTTGTCTGATTTACTGCCAACGGCGTTTGAAAAATTTGTATCTGTAGATAATAATCTGCAATCAGAAAAGCCAGAGGATTGGGCAAATGCAGTTCATTCTTGTAGAAGAATATTAAAAGATGTAGCAGACTTTTTATATCCAGCCGCCGATAAAAAAATCGATATTGGAAGTAGCAAAACGATAAAACTTTCAAACGAAAACTATATTGCTAGATTAAAGCAATTTATTAAACTTAATTTAAATAGCAATTCTTTCACAAAAGTTATTGGTAGCAATTTAGAATTTATTGGAGATAGAATTGATTCTATTTACAAATCAACGACGAAAGGATCACATGCTAAAGTTGAGCAAAAAGAAGCAGAAAGCTACGTGATGTATACTTATATGCTTATTAGAGATATTTTAGAACTATATAAACCAAAAGAAGAATAAAAAGTTTTCGGTCGGGGCAATTCACCCCTTTAATTCCCATCTGCCCTTCGCCCAAAACAAAAAAATTTAGGTAATTAGTGGTATTCGTAACCAAACTCGGAAAAACATGCAAATTGCTTACATTTATAACAACAAAAAAATCGGCACTGGCGCAGATTATATCAATGATTTTATTGTTTCTGAACTAAAACAGCATAATGTTACTGTAAAAAATTTTTATCCGCATTTTTTATTAACAGATACTCCTATACACTTTAAGGGAGTTAATAATATCCTATTTTTTTATTCATTACTAGAAAAACGTGATGAAATATTGAAATGCGATATTATTCAGGGCACAACATATACACCAATTGCTTTTATGCGTTTTTCAAAGCCAGTCATATCGCACTTTGGTTCAACTACCATTGGATTCTTAAAAGCAGTACATCAAACTAATCATATAGAAAACGAATGTGCAGATATTCTTTATACACTCAAATGGGCAGGGGTAATTTCTGCGGTTAATATAAAAACCCGTCGCCCGCTCAATGATATCGTAACAATTGAGCATTATGCTGCCGAAAAAGCAGATTTTATCATCGCCACATCCAAAATTGTAAAAAAGAATCTTATTGAAAATGGGATTGAACCAAATAAAATTCAAATTATTTATAATGCGATTGAAAATTATTGGTTTAATGCGAAAAACTCAAACTTTTCATTAAATCCAGCAATTATATTTTTGGGTAGAATTGGTGAAGATCCATTTACATTAAAGCTTAAGGGCGTAGATCGATTAATTTATTTATATCAAAATTTTCCTGATGTAGAAAAAATATCTATTGTCATGTCTCGCAATAAAAAATTGATTTCATGGATGAAAAATAATATTACAAATCATCAAGTAGAATCAAATGTAACTAAAAAAGACATTCCGAGCAAATTAGCTAATTATGCTGGGAGTATTATGCTGATAACATCAAGATATGAAGGGTTCTCCTTAAGTTTGATTGAGGGAATGTCACAGGGTTTAATTCCAATTAGTTTTACTGTTGGTGTTGCACCGGAAATAATTCGTAATGGTGAAAATGGTTTCCTTGTTGATAGTATTTATGAAGCGAAAGAAAAAATTTCTATCTTACTTAAAGACACTGATTTAAGACAAAAAATGTCAAAAAATGCGAAAGAAACATCGCAACAATTTCAAGCGGATATTATGACAAATAAAATGATTGATTTATATAAAAATATTTGCAACAAGAGATTTTAAAAATATGATTACATACGTACTATTTATCATCGGATTTTTTCTTCTCATCAAAGGAGCGGATCTTTTAGTCAATGGCTCGGCCTCAATCGCAAAAAAATTGAAAATTTCCAGTATTGTAATTGGCTTAACTATAGTGGCCTTTGGCACTTCCGCACCGGAATTTATTGTTAATATCTTTGCGAGCGCCCAAGGAAACAGCGAAATTGCCATCGGCAATATCTTGGGTAGCAACATCGCAAATATATTATTGATTCTTGGAATATCAGCCATTATTTACCCAATAACTGCAAAGAAAAATACCGTCTTAAAAGAAATTCCACTGGGCCTTTTGGCTACCATTGTATTGGGCATTATGGCTAATGACATGATTATTGATGGAGCGGGCTTTTCCGGTATCACCAGAATAGATGGTTTTATTCTTCTGTCTTTTTTTATTATTTTTCTTTACTACACTTTCGGGATTACAAAATCAGATAAGGATATCGTCGAAGAAGAAATAAAAGTATTTAGTTATTCTAAAGCAGTAATATTTATTATTCTTGGTCTTGCGGGTTTGGTGATTGGTGGAAAATGGATTGTTGATGGTGCTGTTCAAATCGCCGAATTTTTCAATATTAGTCAATCGTTGATTGGTCTAACAATTGTCGCTATTGGTACGTCGTTGCCTGAATTAGCTACTTCAGCCATAGCTACCTACAAAAAACAATCAGACATTGCGATTGGAAATGTGGTCGGGTCAAATATTCTCAACATATTTTGGATTCTTGGCGCAAGTGCCGTTGTTCGTCCTTTGCCCTTTAATACCAGTTCCAACGGAGATATAGCGATGACAATATTCTCAAGCATTGTGTTATTTTTAGTGATGTTTATAGGCAAAAAAACAGTTATAGAAAGATGGCAAGGTGTATGTATGGTTACTGCATATGGAGGATATGTTGTATTTTTAGTTTTGACTAAATAAGTTGAACCAACGAGAAAAAATTAGAACGTAGAAAAATTTATATACTCCTTCCAATACTCATACAGATCGCGCGTTGCGCGGAGATCGCCCCTATTGTAATGCGCAATATCAAGAAATTTCCCTGCCTTAAACATCGGTGTCACTTCGTCTCCGCTGACGCCTCCGGCTTTGGGGCTTTGAATGCCAAATGCCCTGCTCCACAAATGCAGACTGCCCTTTTTGCGCACCGCGCCGTAAAAAGTTAATTGATCAAAAAGATCAATATGCGAAGAATTTTGGAGGTATCGGTTTGGCATGAGGTTCACGGTGGGCTTTATTTTATGAATTGCGGATCGGACAAGCAAAAAAGGAGCGTCAAACGCGCGGCCGTTAAAACTTACAAATTGTTTATACTGCCTTGCTCCTTCCCAAAATTTCGCGAGCATCTCCATTTCGCTCATCGCTCTAAATTTGAATCCGTCTTCTTCAAAATCCTCTATATCAACATTTGGAGCCTGAAAATATATCGCCCCTTTTTGTTTTTCATAATCCAACATGCCTATCACGACAATTTCGCCGGTTAAAGGCGAAAACCCCATGCCGCTTTTTAGAAACTCCATTTCCCTGGCTTTTTGATCCTCATCAAAAGACTGATCATCAATCCAGTGAGATAAATTTTCTTGCGTTGTTTTATCCAGCGCGTCAAAATCTTCCCCAATTGTTTCAATGTCAAAAATAAGTTGGGACATAGTTTTAAAAAATTATTTTACAAAACGAATCTTCAGCGTTTCACCGTTAATGTCTGCCTCGTCGCCTTCTTGCGTACTTCCCTTTTGAATAGACTTTGCAAGCACGCTCTTTTTGAGTTCAGCGTCAAACTTTTCTATGATTTCAATAATCTTTAAAGACGATGTCTCATAAGTAATGCCTACTATGTCTTGAATGCTTAATCCTCTTTTTTTGCGGAGATTATTGATTTGGCGCGTTAGTTCGCGAAGGATACCTTCGTCTTGTAGACTATCATCAATAACCGTATAGATGGCTACGTCTTCCTCTTGCACCCACCCTTTCCCTACTGAAAGTTCTTGCACAAATTTCACTTCTTTTACATTAAGCTCATTCTGAATTAAAGCTATATATTCACTGTCTTTACCGCCCCATACCCCAGTTAGTGTTGGAGGAACTACATATTCAAATTCTATTATCCCAAGCGGCTGTCGTACTTTAACATTTGATAAGGCACGAAAACGATGCCCGGTTTCACAAATTTTCCGTACTAACCGCATCGCATCTAGATTATCTTCTTGATTCTTGATGCTTGATTCTTGATGCTCAATACTCGGCCATTTCTCTAAATGCACGGACTCTTTTCCTCCACCAACAGCTTCATAAACATGCTCGGCTAAAAATGGCGTGATAGGAGCTATCAACTTTGAAAACTCTCTCAAGACAAACTCAAGCGTCGCGATTGCCGTTTCTTTGTCCTCTCCTTCATTTTTAAACCGCTCCCGACTGCGGCGCACATACCACGTTGATAAATCATCTATAAAATCCACAACAGGGCGGCATGCTTTGTCTATTTCATAATCATCAAGGGCTTTTGTAACCGCTTCTATAAGCTGATGCAGTCTCGCCATAATCCATTGATCTAAAATATGTGTATTTGTAATTGGTAATTTATAATTGGTAATTCGTAATTCATCAGCGTACATCTTCCAAAAATTCACCACATTCAGCGTCAACAAAATTACTTTTTTATACACCTCATCAACTCCTTTTTCGCTGAAATTCAGCGAGTCCGCGCGAACTGCAGGACTGGACATCAAATAAAACCGCATTGCGTCCGCGCCGTATTTATCCATAATCACTTGCGGATCCGGATAATTTTTAAGGCGTTTGGACATTTTCTGCCCATCTTCCGCCAAAATAATGCCATTCACAATAACATTTTTAAACGGCGATTCATTGTAGAGCGCAACTCCTAAAACCATGAGCGTGTAAAACCAGCCGCGCGTTTGATCGGTTCCTTCGGCGATAAAGTCCGACGGAAAGGCGATATGCTTTCTTAACTCTTCTTTCGTGGTTTCATTCGTAATTTTATAATCAGAAAAAACTAGCTCGCTCGCATACGGCATCGCGCCAGACTCAAACCAACAGTCAAACACATATTCAACACGTTGCATGTGCCCGCCGCATTTTTTGCACGGAAACAGTACCGCATCAATGTATGGACGATGCAAATCCTCTAAATTTTCAGATGATTTATTATTTTTATCCGTTCGTTCATAAAGTTCCGCAATGCTCCCGACAACCGCGATTTCTCCGCACTCCGAGTTTTTACATCGCCAAACAGGCAAAGGCGCTCCCCAATACCGCGAACGGGATATTGCCCAATCCCGGGCGTTCTCAAGCCATTTGCCGAACCGTCCGTCTTTGATATGTTCAGGAATCCAATTCACCTTCTCGTTTGCCTCAAGCAGACGCTCTTTTAACGCCGTTACTTTCACAAACCACGAGCTTGAGGCATAGTTTAAAAGCGGCGTGTCGCACCGCCAGCAATGCGGATACGAGTGGCTATATTTTTCTTTTTTGAAAAGCAAATTATGCTCTGCAAGATATTTGATAACCTCAACATCAGCGCCATTTGGGTCTTCTTTTGATTTTACTTTCTTCCCCGGCGCAAAAGATACATAATCCTTAAACGTGCCGTCGTAATTTACATGCTGTAAAAACGGCAGATGCTCTTTCAATGATAATTGATAATCGTCTTCGCCAAACGCCGGCGCCTCATGCGCAATACCTGTCCCTTCATCGGTATTTACAAAATCCGCCGCGTACACTTTGAAGGCGTTTTTAAAATTTGGATCGTCTTTTATCTGCAAAACAGATTCCTGAAACAACGACTCGTATGCAAGCCCCACAATATCTTTGCCATTAAGTTCGCCGATTAAAGTATATTCCTTGCCGTTTAATACTTCTTCTAATCGTCCCTTTGCCGCAAGATAATATGCGTCTTCAATTTTAACGATGCTGTAAATAATATCCTCCCCAACCGCAAGAGCGATATTTCCCGGCAGTGTCCACGGCGTAGTTGTCCACGCAAGCATATATACCGAAGCGCCTTTGGGTATATTCGTAATTAGTAATTCGTAATTAGTAATTTTAAACTTCACCGTTACCGCCAAATCTTTTACTTCTTTATACCCAAGCGTTACCTCAAAATTTGAAAGCGTTGTTTCACAGCGCGGGCAAAGGTGCATTGATTTATACCCCTCATACACCAACCCATCTTTGTAGAGTTCTTTAAAAATCCACCAAATAGCCTCAATATAGCGGTTATCCATTGTTTTATAATCCCGCTCCATATCTACCCAACGCCCGGTTCGCGCCACTGATTTTTTCCACTCATCGCGATACCGCAAAACCGACTTGCGGCATGCAGAATTAAACCCCTCGATATCCTCCTCTATATCTTTTTTCGTTTCAAAGCCTTTTTCTTTTTCTATTAAATTTTCTATGGGGAGTCCGTGGCAGTCCCATCCCCAGCGCCTCTGCACCCTAAACCCCTGCATTGTTTTATAGCGCGGGATCACGTCTTTAATAGTGCCTGCGATAATATGCCCGTAATGCGGCAAGCCTGTTGCAAACGGCGGCCCATCGTAAAACACAAAATCGCCTTTTGATGAAGGTTTTTTAAGAGTCTTTTCAAAAATCTTTCTTTCCTGCCAAGATGCGAGAATTTGTTCTTCGGTTTTAGGAAAGCTGGTTTGGGTCATTGATAATCAAAAAATCTTTTGCTCTTTTGTTATTTTATACATCTGTCTTGTCTTCTTTACATTCACACTTATTGCATACTCCTTCTTTCTTCTCTGATGGACGTATGCCAAAGAGCGCGCTTGAAATTTTATACATAATTCCATCCAATGGGATTTTGCATTTTGTGCATTTTTTCATAAACCACATAAACCATAGGAATAAATCATCTGTCATCATCTATCCATATGGCATAGTAAATAATAACCCAAATAAGCCTATTTATTGTACTATATATGAATTGTGCCTATACTGCAAACATGGCAAACCGGAAAAAAAAACTAGCGACAAACTTCAACAACCTCGCAATCAATAAAACCGCGCGGCTTGAATATGAAATCCTTGATACCTTTGAGGCTGGTTTGGTGCTGGAAGGGCATGAAGTAAAATCATGCAAATTAGGGCATATTAACTTACGGGGGAGCTACGCGAAATTTGATAAATATGGACAAATTTGGCTAAAAGAAACGTATATCGCACCTTATAAACCTGCAAATCTTCTCCAGTATAGCGCCACGAGAGAACGAAAGCTTTTGCTAAAAAAAAAGGAGTTACGCAAACTTTTTGAGCTTGCGTTAACTGCTGGAACAAGTATTATTCCCCTTAAAATATACGTACAGCGAAATTTTGTAAAAGCTGTTATAGCGCTTGTGCGGGGCAAAAAGAAATACGACAAACGCGAAACAATCAAAAAAAGAGAGATTGACAGCCAAATTCGCCAAAAAATGAGAATGAGATAACCGGAAGCAGAATCTTCTGCCAGTACCAAAAAATCCTTGACTTTCAGGCACTCCTTCCCTATACTATACTACGCATTTGACATTATGGCTTTGGGCCTTTTTTCATGGGGATGTTCATATTTGACGTCCTAGAAGTTGATGAACGTGCAAATTGGGGCAATGCCTTTTACGTCCCACATAAAAACCTTAAAGGCAACACAAACGGCAACTTAGCCAATGCGATTAAGACACGAGTAGCCGCGCTTATAAACGCAGTGAAACTGCCTGCACTCGCACCTGCTTTTGCGTAATTATACGCGGGAGCCATCCAGCGAGGTCATGCTCCATAGCCTCGCTCGGGTGCCAAACTCATGGAGCGTAGGGCTTTCTCGCGTTAACCGTCACTGCCCGAAACCTCTTTTGTTAACTCGGCAAGAAATATTGCGCTCTGGCTTATGATTTCTCGCCTAAACAAAAAGCCGCAGACAAGTTTGTAGACCGTTTATCAAAACCTAGGGCAGACAGGGGTGCAATACCCCTCATCTCCACCAATTTTAAATACGCTCACGAGGCCTGCTTTTAAGGCATTTATTGGTTAAAAGCGGCGTCAATCAATTCACATTAGAAAGTCCGGTTATTACAAAAGCAATAAACGATCAGCGCCAAAATACAAAATCAACAAGTTCATCACTGCGCCAAACATACGGCTCATTGACGAGAACGGTGAAATTCTTGGAATAGTAACTATTCAGGAGGCGCTCGCCATTGCTCAAGAAAAAGGATTAGATTTAGTTGAAGTTTCGCCTTTGGCGAATCCTCCTGTGTGCAAAATTCAGGATTTTGGGCAAATTAAGTATGAGCAGGAAAAGCTCAAAAGAAAGCAAAAAGCAAAGCTGAAAAAGACATTAGTAAAGGGCATACGGATTACCTTTGGCATGGCAGAGCACGACATGGATTTGCGCAAAAAAAATGCCCTCAAATTTTTAGAAGAAGGGCATCGAGTCAAAGTTGAAATGGCGCTTTCCGGCAGAGAACATCAGCACGCGGCGCGGGCACTTGAACGCTTGAAGATGTTTGCAGAAAGTGTTGCCCATATAGCCACAATAGAAGAAGGTCCAAAACGAACCGGAAGAAAACTGCATCTCCTGATGAGGCCAAGCCAAAAACAGACAAGTGAAAACAGTGCCACATCACCAACCACTCATACAACGTAACCATATAACCAATGTCAAAATTGAAGACCAAAAAATTTATTGCAAAAAGAGTGCGAATTAAAAAATCATCAAAGATAATGAAAAAACAATCAGGGCAAGATCATTTTAATTCAAGAGAGAAAGGGAAAAAAACTAAAAATAAGCGCGTCAACAAGGAAATCGTGCCCGAAACAGCACTGTATAAATCAATTAAACAACTCGTTCCTTATCATTAAAACCCCTGCATTGTAGGGGGTTTCCGCCTCGAGTGCGGCGGGCGGAACTATCTTCATTTCTATGTCGCGAGTAAAGCGAGGAGTACAGCATAATAAACGCAGGACGAATATTCTCAAAGACGCAAAAGGCTTTCGTTGGGGGAGAAAGAATAAAATTAAGCTTGCAAAAACAGCAGTTACCAAAGCAGGCGCCCATGCGTATCGGGACAGAAAAGTAAAAAAACGCGTGATTAAGCGCGTACAGCACATCAATATCAGCGCCGCGGTAAAGCCTTATGGGTTCTCGTACTCCACCTTCATGGGGCTTCTTAAAAAGGCCGAAATCAAGCTCAACCGCAAGATGCTCGTTGAGCTTGCCACGCATCATCACTTTGCCTTTGAGGCGGTGGTGAAAAAGGTAAAAGGGTAATGAAATGAATCAAAATCAATCATTGAATAAGAAAGAGCCCCCGCTTGATGCGAGGGCTCTTTTAGTTTGGTGAAAAATAAACGCAAACATTGTGTTTTTTCCTTTACTTCACGCTCTCCTCCTCCACTCTAATGAAGCCTAACACAGACTGGTTCACGTTGGAGTAATCATACGCGCCGGAAACGGTGAACTTCTGCTCATACGTTCCGCCCGGAAGAATCAAAGCGCTTATTGCCTGCCCGCCCTGCGGGACAACAATGGACTTGAGCATCAGTTCAGAAAGAGTAGAATCGTTCTTAAAGCGGACGGTTACGCCTTTTTTGATTGAAAGATACTGCGGAGTAAACGCGCCGTTTCCAAACGACACAATTACGGTGAATTTCTCTTCAACAACATTTTGATCTTCAGTTACCTGCTCTTCTATAACGCCGTTGCCTTTATCAATTTTGGTCGTTGTGCGCACAGTTACAATTTTACTCTCTTTTACAGGCTCCGGAGACACCCACTTATTCTCTTCTTCCTGCACTTGCAAATCTTCAGGCGCCTGCACGTTTATGGTAATTGAAGTATTTCGGTTTGAGTTTTTGCCGATGACGCGCACAAACATGCTTTTTGGATAATCTTCTGTGCTTTTTGCATCCCTTGCTTCGGGCGTTAAGATATTGCTCGCCACAACATTCCCGTTCACGTCTGCATTGGCGGTGACTACTTGATTCCGATAATCCGGCGCGACTGCCTCATTTGACGGACCCAAATCACCACCGATAAAAACATTTCGCACGGGTATAGCTGAAAGGTATGGCCCAACTTCTACATACACCGGCTCGCCAGACCAGAATCCGCCAGCCTGCACATTCAATAAATCTTTTTTTGCTATCGGGCTGTATTTATTGACCTGTACATAAAGCGGATTTCCAGAAAGAGACGCTGATGCGATTGAAACTGAAGACGCCGAGATTCTATAGTTTGGCGCTTCTTGATACGTATACACCGCAAGCACATTGAGCGCCGGATCCATTAAATAAATCCGATCAGAAGCGGCAACAATCACGCGTATGCCATTTGGCGTTCGGATAACTTTCAAGCCGCGCACGGTTCCGTCTTTTTTGTTAATCTCTAAGACAGCAATCTGGTTGAGTTTTTTATCAAATTTGCGAATACCTACTCCATCTACCGCATACACAAATTCATCTTGAGAAATTCCGTCAACAAAATAGCCGTTTTTAGATTCAAGCATAAAGGATGTTTGTCCATCAATGCCTATAACAGAAGCATCCGCCGCCACAAATGTGTGTGAAAATTCGTCAATGTAGGGCTTTCTCATTCGCGGCAGTATGCCCGAAATCGGATACTGGTTTGTTTGTCTGCCGTTTTTATCAAAAAGAATCGCGGTGCCGGTTCCAACGGCAAGTATCTCGCCATTTGGGGACACCGAAACTCCGTACGCGGGCAGTGTGTATAAATCACGAATTTTTCCAAGGCTCTGTCCGTCTAGTTCAGCAATGCCATTTAACCCCGCAACAACAATGGCGGTACCGTTTTCATATCCGCTCACAAAAAAATTGGTGCGGGCTGGAGACGGTTTTTTCAGTTCCATGCTTGGCCAGTCAACCTTGCTGATGTCATATTTCTCAATTGTTTCGCTTGAAACAGAATATGCAAAAAATGTATCGCCCTCACGTCTTAAAAAAACGCTTCTTGGTCCGCTATCATTACCAGGGCGAACCTCGCTCACCTTTTTAAATTGATCTTTTGACGTAATTTCCAAAAACTCTACGCCTTCATAATTAGGCGCCGCGACAATTTGCCGCGAGCCAATTTGAATATAATCAAGGCTCTCATAAGAGCGCGCCACGCTTCGCGCGTTTTTTGCCAAACCAACAGCGCCGATAAGTACCGCAAGCGCAACCGCTACGGCAATCACGCTTTTTTTCTTTAAAGGCTTTAAAATAGCTTGTATAAACATACTGTTATCATCGTGCCCCTCCCATTCGCTTGATGCAAATCAAGAGGTGCGTAAAATTATTATTATGAAATCTATAAAATAAAATTTATGTTCTTTAGGAAAGCACTCTACAGTAACGCCATTTTGAAAGAAAGTCAAGAATATAATTTCGTAAAACAATAAATCATAACAAAGATTTGCTAAATTGTCAATAGTGGCGTCTGTAACTGCTCACTGATACAATCTGATAATAAAAACGCCGCGCTTTTGACAGAGTGGCGTAAAAAATTGCTATAATATGCGTAAAGATATAAAATTAAACAAACATATACTTAAAAAAATAAATATCTATGCGATACATGATTGCAATCATAGGTTTTTCTATAATCATTGGCGCTCTCTTCGCCAACCTCATAGCGCTCATTTTAAAGTAACGAGAGAAGAACATGCTACGATCATGCAGATCCTAAATTTGCTTGTACCAGCTCTCGCCCTGCCCTAAAATTTCAATCTTTTCACGGCCTCCAAATTTTTTGTGATCAAACCACGGAAGCGCTTTACTCAAAACCTCCGCATTCGCATTTTTAAAATTCTGTGCCCCTTCGCTACGCAAGAAAGAAAAAACAGCATCCATATCAGGATATAACCCAAGCGCTTTTTTCCAAATAGCGCGGCCGCATAAAAATCCGGACGCGCCGGCAAAAACCGCCAATTTCACTTGCTCAACAAATTCTCTTATATCCACGCCGGCGCTTAAAATAACCCACGGGTGCGTTGCCGCACGATCAACTGCCCTTAAAAACTCTTTTACGTCTGCAAGGGTATATACCGGCGTTCTCTCCTTTTCGTCAAACACAGCTTTTGCATACTCATTTGTATATTTTAAATCCGCTGGAAATTCAAGCTTTAAAAGATCTACTTTATATTCAGGCTTTGAAAATTCCTCAACCGTTCTTCGCACAATGCCAGGCTTTGCTGACGCATATTCAGCCCGATCCGCATCGCCTCCGTCTGTAGGGTAACTGACCGGCTCAAATACAAATGCCATATCGTGTTTTTCACATTCTTCTCCCATCCGCCGCACAAAATCGTGCTGATAACGAAGCGTTTCTTCTGAACAATCAGGATTATAATAAATGACAATCTTTGCCGCGTCCGCGCCGCATTGTCTCGTTTTTGCAACTGACCATCCCTTCACAAGCGTTGAACGCCGTTCAGTACCTACCTGCTCGTATCCTGATTCTTCCTGCGCAAGTAAAATCCCTGCGAATTTTGGAACGTGAACAACGCTCTGCGAAAAACCATACACCGGATCCATCAAAACGCCGGATGCATAGGGCGCTAAAACTTGTGTAATTGCCGCTTTCATCTTCGCCATGTCTTCGTGCGTTACGCGGTCTTTTTCCACGCCAAGGCTCTGCGCAAGCGCTTTTTGCATTGACCCGCGCTGATCAATCGCAAGCATGGTAAAACGGCCTTCATAATCTGCAATCATTGAAAGCCCTCTGAATTTTCCGGGGGTAATATGCATAGAGTAAATGATAAATAACTAATGCCTATGATGCGCCTCTATAAAGCGGACCGTGCCGGTAGAAGAGCGCATTACCACTGAATGCGTGGTAATACGATCCGGCGAGAAATGCACTCCGCGTAGCAAAGGGCCGTAGGTAATGCCGGTTGCCACAAACATTACTTTTCCCTTTGCCAAATCTTCCAGCCTAAATACATGATCTTCA
>Ga0209211_10007057_pt1 | contig 15925 bp, 14 predicted proteins | sample RifGroA2_FD_183992 | JGI IMG/M metagenome (GOLD analysis project Ga0209211, IMG submission 183992) | Groundwater microbial communities from Rifle, Colorado, USA - Groundwater A2 (SPAdes) (version 2) | ecosystem: Environmental > Aquatic > Deep subsurface > Groundwater | place: Rifle, Colorado... | reverse complement strand
GCGGCCAACCAGCGTTTCTGCCTGCTTGCCGGGCACCGGGTAATAAACCCGGTACCAGTAGGCGTAGCCGGTGCCACGGCGCAGTTGCAAAGTACCCGGAGTGCCGGGCAGCAAGGCGCCAGCGGTGAGTGACCGCTCTCTAAGTGCGGTGTATTGCTGGCGGAAAGCGGGCTGGTTCGGGCGAAACAGGACCGGGGTTTTCATGGATTACCCAATAAATACGAATATCGTTGGGTAAGTGTATATCAGGCCAAAACGGTTACCCAATAAAAATTGATGTTGTTGGGTAAATTCGGGGAAAAAGGCTGTCGATTTCCCTGCCCGACCCGATGTTTGATGGTGCTCCCCGTGCCGAGTTTCTCGGCGGCGTTCGCGCCGAATTGCCGCTGCTGCTCGGCGTGGTCCCGTTCGGACTGATTTTCGGGGTGCTCGGACTGGCGGCGGGTTTGCCGGGGTGGGCGGTGGTCCTGAGTTCGTCGCTGATTTTTGCCGGCTCGTCGCAGGTGGTTTTCGCCCAGCTGTGGGGCGGAGCAACGCCGCCGCCGGTGATGGTGGCAACGGTCGGCGTGGTCAATCTGCGCCACCTGCTGTACAGCGCGGCGGTGACGGAATACTTGCGCGAATTGCCGTGGCGCTGGAAATTGCTGCTGGCTTACCTGCTCACCGACGAAGCGTTTGCCGCGGCCATCGGCCGCCTGCGCGACGGCCCGGCGACGGCCCATCGCCACTGGTTTTTGTGCGGCACGGGCTTCACGCTATGGTCAGGCTGGCAGTTGTCGACGCTGGCCGGGGTGCTGCTCGGAACGGCGATTCCCGAGCGTTGGTCGCTGGACTTTTCGATTGCCCTGACTTTCCTGGCCCTGCTCGTCCTCTCGGTACATAGACGTAGCGATGCGTGGGCCGCGATTGCCGCGGCGGCCGTCGTGCTGCCGGCGCTGGCCTTGCCGCACAAGCTGGGCCTGCTGGTGGCGGCCGGGGTGGGCATCGCCGTCGGCATGTTCATGCGCCGCTTCGACCGGGAAAAGCCATGAGCACGACAGCGCTGCTGCTGACCATGGCGGCCTGCGGCCTGGTGACTTTTCTGATCCGCCTGTCGTTCATCGCCTTCGGCCGCTATTTGCCGGACGATCCGCGCATCGAAGCGTTTTTGGGCTACGTCCCGCCGGCCATCCTCGGCGCCTTGATCGGGCCGGAGATTTTCATGCTCGGCGGCAACCTCAACGCGACGCCGGATAACCCCCGGCTGTGGGCGGCGCTGGTCGCCTTGCTGGTCGCCCGCCTGACGCGCAGCGTGTTGCCGACGATTGCGGCAGGGATGGCGGCGCTGTGGGCCATTCAGGCCTGGCTCGCCTGAGCGTCCGGTGGCCGGGATTTCAATTTTGGGCGTTTTTCCCGGTTGACCGTAGCAGCCAACCGGGGTGGCTTTTTCAGCCCAAAAACAGCTTGTAAGCCGGATTCTGGCTCTCGTCCCAGTGGGCGTAGCCGAGCTTGGTCAGGAAATCCTTGAACTGCCCCATGTCACCCGGCGGTACCTGCATGCCGACCAGCACGCGGCCGTAGTCGGCGCCGTGGTTGCGGTAGTGGAACAGGCTGATGTTCCAGCCGGCGCTCATCTGGGTCAGGAAATTCATCAGGGCGCCCGGCTTTTCGGGGAATTCGAAGCGGTAGAGCAGTTCGCGCATGCCCTTGTCGCAGACCGCCGCGGCGTGCCCGCCGACCATATGACGGATATGGTTCTTGGCCATTTCGTCGTCGGTCAGGTCGAGCGTCGGGTAGCCGTGCTTTTGCAAACTATCGACCAGCTTGAGCGATTCCTTGCGGTCGCTGACCTGGACGCCGACGAAGACGTGCGCTTCGCTGGCGGTGTGGTAGCGGTAGTTGAACTCGGTGACGTTGCGCTTGCCGATCAGGGCCAGGAATTTCTTGTAGGCGCCCGGCTTTTCCGGGAGCGTCACGGCGAAGACGGCTTCGCGCTGTTCGCCGAATTCGGCCCGCTCGGCGACGAAGCGCAGGCGGTCGAAATTCATGTTGGCGCCGGAGGTGACGGCGATCAGGTTCTTGTCCTTCAGCTTGTGCTGGCGGGCATATTCTTTCGCTCCGGCGACGGCCAGCGCACCGGCCGGTTCGAGAATCGAGCGGGTGTCCTCGAAGACATCCTTGATCGCGGCGCAGATGGCGTCGGTATCGACCAGGATGATGTCGTCGAGGTATTCCTTGCACAGGCGGAAGGTTTCCTCACCAACATATTTGACGGCGGTGCCGTCGGCGAACAGGCCGACCTGGTCGAGCCGCACGCGGTGGCCCTTGGCGATGGATTGCTTCATCGCGTCGGCGTCGAAGGTCTCGACGCCAATGACCTTGATTTCCGGACGCAGGCGCTTGATGTAGGCAGCAACGCCGGCGGCCAGCCCACCACCGCCGATGGCGCAGAAGACGGCGGTGATCGGGCCGTTGTGGCGCGAATGCTGACGGAGGATTTCCATCGCGACGGTGCCCTGCCCGGCAATCACTTCGGGATCGTCGAAGGGGTGCACGAAGGTCAGCTTCTCGGTTTTTTCCAGCTCGACGGCGTGGGCGTAGGCTTCGTCGAAGGAGTCGCCATGCAGCACGACTTCGCCTCCCCGCGAGCGGACCGCATTGATCTTGATGCCCGGCGTCGAGGTCGGCATGACGATGACCGCCCGACAGCCGAGCTTGTTGGACGACAAGGCGACGCCCTGGGCGTGATTGCCGGCCGAGGCGCAGATGACGCCGCGCTTGAGCTTTTCCGGCGAGAGGCTGGCGATCTTGTTGTAGGCGCCGCGCAGCTTGAAGGAGAACACCGGCTGCATGTCCTCGCGCTTGAGAATGATCTTGTTGCCGACCCGGGCGGAAAGGTTGCTGGCCAGGTCGAGCGGCGTTTCGATGGCCACGTCGTAAACCTGTGCGTTGAGAACTTTTTCGAGATAATCCGGGTGCATTGCGCGCAACTCATTAAGGCAAAAGGGAGATTCTACGGGTGGAGTGGCTAAACGTCACGGCGGAAAGCGGGTTGTGGGGCCTGCTGGCCGCCAGTTTTCTCTCGGCCACGGTGCTGCCCGGCGGTTCCGAGGCGCTGTTGTGGGGATTTTTGCGCCTGCACCCCGCTGAATATGCTCCGGCGCTGGCCCTCGCCACGCTCGGCAACACCGGGGGCGGCATGGTGTCGTGGTGGTGCGGCCGCTTTCTGCCGCGCTGGCAGAAGTTCGACAACCTGCCGCAGCGCGCCCGGCTCGAACGCTGGGGCAGCCCCGCCCTGCTCCTCGCCTGGGCGCCTTTGATCGGCGACGCGCTATGCCTCGCGGCCGGCTGGCTGCGCCTGCACTGGTTGCCCTGCTGTCTGTTCATGGCCGTCGGCAAATTCGCGCGCTATTGGCTGGTCGCCCAGACGGCCGTGAGCTAGGGTTTCGCACCGAAAAGAATCGATTCCCACGGTCAACCCGAAAAAATGGCCAAAATTGAAATGCCGGCGTTGTCGTTGCTCGGCAGCGGCCAGCAAAGCTGAACCTTTGAGCAGCGGTGCACGTCTACCTGTCCCCGCGTCCTGCCCCGCAATACGCTAAAATCCACCTTTTGACGGACCCCGGCTGCTTCCATGACTGCCCGCCTGCGCGAAATACCTTACAACTACACCTCGTTTTCCGATCGCGAGATCGTCATCCGCCTGCTCGGCGCCGACAATTGGGCGGTGCTCGACGAACTCCGTTCCGAGCGCGTCACCGGCCGTTCGGCCCGCATGCTCTACGAGGTGCTCGGCGACATCTGGGTCGTCCAGCGCAACCCCTATCTGGAAGACGACCTGCTCGACAACCGCGAACGCCGCGACGCGCTGGTCAATGCCCTGCACCACCGCCTCAACGAGGTCGAAAAGCGGCGCGAAGCGACCGAGGGCGAGGACGCCGAACGGGCCGCCAAGGTCAAGCGTCTGGTCGACGCGGCGCGTGACGCGGTCAACCGTTTTGCCGAGCGTTTCGGCGAAACCATCGACCTCCGCCGCAAGGTGCTCAAATATCTCGGCAAGCACACGCGCAAGGACAACATCGCTTTCGATGGCCTGGCCCGCGTCTCGCACGTCACCGATGCGACCGACTGGCGCGTTGAATACCCCTTCGTCGTCCTCAATCCGGACACCGAAGAGGAAATCGGCCACCTCGTCCGCGGCTGCATCGAAGCCGGCCTGACCATCATCGCCCGCGGCGGCGGCACCGGCTACACCGGCGGCGCCGTGCCGCTGACGCCATACGCGGCGGTCATCAACACCGAAAAGCTCATCGACATCGGCCCGGTTGAAGAACTCGTCCTGGCCGGCCATGAAACGCCCTACGCCACCATCCGCACCGGTGCCGGCGTCGTTACCGACCGCGTTTCCGAGGCGGCCTCGGCGGCCGGCCGTGTTTTCGCCGTCGACCCGACTTCGGCCAGTGCCTCTTGCATCGGCGGCAACATCGCCATGAATGCCGGCGGCAAGAAAGCCGTGCTGTGGGGTACCGCGCTCGACAACCTGGCCTGGTGGAAGATGGTCGACCCGGACGGCAACTGGCTGGAAGTCGAACGCGTCAATCACAATTACGGCAAGATCCACGAGCAGGAAAACGTCGAATTCCGCGTCAAGCGCTTCGACCCCAGCGGCAAGACGCTGCTCGGCGAGGAAATCCTGACCATGCCGGGCGCCGCCTGTCGCAAGATCGGGCTGGGCAAGGACGTCACCGACAAGTTCCTCGGCGGCATTCCCGGCGTCCAGAAGGAAGGTACCGACGGCATCATCGTCGCCGCGCGCTGGGTGCTGCACAAGATGCCGCCCGTTTCGCGCACGGTCTGTCTCGAATTCTTCGGCCAGGTCCGCGAAGCCGTGCCGGCCATCGTCGAAATCACCGATTACTTCAAGCCGGGTGGCGCCGGACTGGCCTCCGGCGTGCAACTGGCCGGTCTCGAACACCTCGACGAACGCTATGTGAAGGCCGTCGGCTACGCCACCAAGGCCAAGCGCCACGGGCGGCCCAAGATGGTCCTGCTCGGCGACCTCGTCGGCCACGACGAAAAGGCCGTGATGGCCGCCGCCTCGGAAGTCGTCCGCATGTGCAACCTGCGCTCGGCCGAAGGTTTCATTGCGGTCGACGCCGAAACGCGCAAGAAATTCTGGCTCGACCGTTCGCGCACCGCCGCCATTTCGCGCCACACCAACGCCTTCAAGGTCAATGAGGACGTGGTCATCCCGCTGCCGCGCATGGGCGATTACTGCGACGGCATCGAGCGCATCAACATCGAACTGTCCACGCAGAACAAGCTGGCGCTGTGCGATGCCCTGAGCGAATTCCTCCAGGGCGAGCTGCCGCTGCATGCCGGCGATGCCAACCTCGACAAGGACGTGCTGATCGGCGACCGCCGCCAGGCGGCGCTCGATTACGTCGAGGCCGTGCGCCTGCGCTGGGAATGGTTGCTGGACAATCTCGACCTGCCGCTCGCCGAGGCCGAAACGCGTTTCGCCTCCTACGGCGTGGTGGCCGGCGAACTGACCAACAAGGCGGCCAATCCGAAGCTCTTCCATCGCCTGCAGGACTACTCCGTGCGCACGTCGTGGAAGCATGAACTGCAGGCCCGGCTGAGCAAGATATTCGACGGCGGCGTCTATCGTCCCATCGTCGAGCGGATCGAGGCCATCCACAAGGAAGTGCTGCGCGGCCGCGTTTTCGTCGCCTTGCACATGCACGCCGGCGACGGCAACGTGCATACCAACATCCCGGTCAATTCCGACAATTACGACATGCTGCAAACGGCGCACAAGGCCGTCGAACGCATCATGCATCTCGCCCGTTCGCTCGACGGCGTCATTTCCGGCGAGCACGGCATCGGCATCACCAAACTCGAGTTCCTGACCGAAGAAGAACTGGCGCCCTTCCGCGCCTACAAGCAGAAGGTCGATCCGCAAGGCCGTTTCAACAAGGGCAAGCTGATGCCCGGCGGCGACATGGGCAACGCCTACACACCGTCGTTCAGCCTGCTCGGCACTGAATCGCTGATCATGGAGCAGTCCGAAATCGGCAAGATTTCCGACATGGTCAAAGACTGCCTGCGTTGCGGCAAATGCAAGCCGGTCTGCTCGACCCACGTGCCGCGCGCCAACCTGTTGTACAGCCCGCGCAACAAGATTCTCGCCACCTCGCTGCTGGTCGAAGCCTTCCTCTATGAGGAACAGACCCGGCGCGGCATTTCGCTCAAGCATTTCGACGAATTCAACGACGTCGCCGACCATTGCACGGTCTGCCACCGTTGCCTGAAGCCGTGTCCGGTCGACATCGATTTCGGCGATGTTTCCGTGGCCATGCGCAATTTCCTGCGCAAGCAGGACAAGAAGCGCTTCAGCCCGGGCACCATGGCGGCCATGACCTACCTGAACCTCAAGGATCCGGCGACCATCAAGCTCATGCGTGGCGTCATGATGGACTTCGGCTTCAAGGCCCAGCGCCTCGCCCACAAGGCGGCCAAGGCCATCGGCCTGGTCCAGGGTAGCCGCGCCCATCCGCCGGCAACGGTCGGGGCGCCGACAGTCAAGACGCAGATCATTCATTTCCTCAACCGGCCGATGCCGGGCAATCTGCCCAAGCGCACCTCGCGCGCCCTGCTCGACATCGAGGACGACAAGGTCATCCCGGTCATCCGCAATCCGCGCAAGACAACGGAAGACTCGGATGCCGTCTTCTACTTCCCGGGTTGTGGTTCCGAGCGCCTGTTCTCGCAGGTCGGGCTGGCCACCCAGGCCATGCTCTACGAAGTCGGCGCCACCACCGTCCTGCCGCCGGGCTACCTGTGCTGCGGCTATCCACAGACGGCCTCGGGCGACGAAGAAAAGGGCGTGAAGATCACCACCGACAACCGCGTGCTCTTCCACCGCGTCGCCAATACGCTGAATTATCTCGACATCAAGACGGTGATCGTGTCCTGCGGCACCTGCATGGACCAATTGCAGAAATACCAGTTCGAGAAGATTTTCCCCGGTTGCCGTCTGCTCGACATCCACGAGTACCTGATGGAAAAGGGCGTCAAGCTGGAAGGCGTCAGCGGCACGCGCTACATGTACCACGACCCTTGTCACACGCCGATGAAGGCCTATGCCCCGCTCGCCGTGACCAAGGCCCTGATGGGTCAGGAAGTGCCGCTGACCGACCGCTGCTGCGGCGACGCCGGCTCCTTCGCCTATTCCCGCCCGGATGTTGCCACCCAGGTCAAATTCCGCAAGCAGCAAGACATCGAAAGTGGTGCCGCCAAGCTGCGGGCCGACGGTTTCACCGGCGACGTCAAGATCCTGACGTCCTGTCCGGCCTGCCTGCAGGGCCTGTCCCGCTACGATGACGATGCCGGTACCCAGGCCGATTACATCGTCGTCGAACTGGCCAAGCATCTGCTCGGCGAAAACTGGATGGCGGAATACGTCGGCAAGGCCAATACCGGTGGAATCGAGCGGGTACTTCTTTGATTTTTGCCCATTTTTTCTGGTTGACCGTGAAATAACAGGTTCTTTTGCCGTCGCGGCTTGTGATATTTATTCTTCGGTGTAATCCTTCACGGAAAACCGGAGTCAGATAACGTGGGTAGCGACAGTCAGTCCTGTGAATTGTGCAGTAACGCCGGCGGGGCCATTCTCTGGCAGTCGGCGCTTTGCCGCGTCGTCCGGGTCGACGATCCGTACTACCCGGGCTTCTGTCGCGTCATCTGGAGCGATCATGTCCGCGAGATGAGCGATCTCGAGGCGAGTCGCCAGATGTTGCTCATGCGCGTGGTTTTCGCCGTCGAGTCGGTGCTGCGCCGTCTATTCAGTCCGGATAAGATCAATCTCGCCAGTTTTGGCAACATGGTTCCCCATGTTCATTGGCACATCATCCCCCGCTGGCTGGATGACCGGCATTTTCCCGAGCCGGTGTGGGGAAATATCCGCCGGGAGGGAGCGGTATCGCGGCCTTCGGTCAGCGATGCCGAGCTGGCGCAGGCATTGTCCGTTGCCCTGAAAAATATCGAATAAGGCTGGATGGATCATGAACACCACCGCCATGGAAGTGCCCGTCATCTCCGATCTGCAAAGCGGGATGGACTATCTCGCGCAGCTATCGCTGGCCAACCCGGTCGTCGCCGAGCGACAGTTGATGAGCTTCGTGGATTCGCTACTCGTGGCCTCGCCCGAGCCCGGTGTAATGCTGACGCTGCTTGAACAGGCAAGAGCGCCGATGTGCTTCGTCGAGGAGGAAATGGCCCGGCGTTACCACAACAAGGCGCTGCCGCTGGCCGGCGAAGAAGAGTCGTATTTTCAGCAGGTTGTTGCCGCCTGGCGCAAGATGGGCCGGGCTTACGAACGGTGCGCCCGCCTGGAAGAGCCGGATGCGGAAAACGCCCAGTACGTGTCGATGATGGTCACCATTCTGCATCGCTGTCTTTACTACACCGGCATGGTCATTCTCGAGCACTACCGCGCCCGCCGCGATCTGCCGCCCGGCATCTGGCTCGACCTGCATGGTTACTACGAAACGGCCGAGGAATGGGGTATCGCCTTTACGCCGGTCGAGGATGTCCTCGAGAACAGCCTGCAGGCAACCCACTGTGCCGCCGCCTACACCACGCTGCTGCTCATCGATATTGCCAGCCCTTACAGCAACAGCGTGCGCAACCTCAATCTGATTCGGCGCTGGGCCGGCATGTGGGCGCCATTGGTCTCCATTCACAAACTGGAAGACGACCTCGAGGTTCCGGCCTACGTCATCGAGCTCATGAAGGATGCGCCACTTCATTCGACCGCCGTCACCGACGAGCCATCCAACGATACGCGGCGCCTCGATACGACGCGCCTCGGGCTGCAGATCGATCATATGCTGAGCCAGCTCAGGCAACGTATAACGCCCTCCCAACTGGGCCTTGGCGAAGAAACCAGCGGCCACGTCATCGCCTTGCTCGAGCACCTTTCCCGCCCGTGGACACAGTCGGCCTCGCCCCGTCGTTTCCGCCGTTTTGCCACCGAAGGCATTGCCCGGGTGGCCGTTGGTTTCGAGTCCATTCACTTTTGCATAAGCGGCAAGGAATTTGAACAGCCTGATTCGGCCGCTACTTTTTCCCGTGGCGAGTTCGATCAGTTATTCACCTTTGGCGAACGAGCCGAGCCGGGCCAGAGCCTGGCTATCAAGCCGCAAATTTCATTTCCGGTCGATGAGTGGTCGGTCATCAACCATTCTGCCGACGGCTTTCGTCTGAGTCGTAGTTGCGCCGGCATGCGCATATCGCATGGCCAGCTCATGGCAATCTGCCCGCACGATGGCGAACATTTTCTTCTGGCTCAAGCCACCTGGCTCATGCAGGAAGACGACGGTGGTCTGATTGTCGGCGTCGCCACCCTGCCCGGGATGCCTACCGGCGTTGGCGTGCGCGTTGCCGCCTTGAAAGCAGGCAACGCCGAGCGCTTTGTGCGCGCTTTTCTTCTGCCGCCGGTATCGGCGATCAAGGAGGAGGGATCGATTGTCCTGCCGCCAGGCCTGTATCAGGCAAGTCGCATACTCGATATTTCTTCCGGTGAAGACACGCCGTGGCAACTGCGCATGAACCATATTCTTCAGCGTGGTACTGATTACGACCGCGTCAGCTATCAGGTGATTTGACCTATCCCGGTATCGCCGGCCGATGAGTGCGCTAAACTAGCGTCCTCATTCCGGAGAACACTATGGCAGGTATTGATCGAGACACACCGATACCCAGCGAAATCAAGCTGCACCAAAAATCCCGCAGGCTCGAGTTGATCTATGGCGAAGGCGAAAGCTATTCGCTGGACTTCGAATATCTGCGGGTCTATACGCCATCGGCCGAGGCTCGCGGGCATGGTCCGGGCCAGGAAACCCTGCAAACAGGAAAGCGCGACGTCGACATCGAGCGGATAGAACCCGTCGGTACCTATGCCCTGCGTCTTGTTTTCTCCGATGGTCACGACAGCGGTCTTTATTCGTGGGACATGCTCTACAACCTGGGCAAGCACCACGACGAACTCTGGCAGGACTATCTCGCGCAAATCGAAAAGCGTGGGCTGTCCCGCGATATCGACACCTCAACACGGCCCGCCGCGGGAAGCTGCGGCCACCATCATTGAAATCATGAACAACGATAAAACCCATTTTGGCTACGAAACCGTTGCCGAGCAGGAGAAGGCTCGTCGCGTTGCCGACGTGTTCGACTCGGTCGCCAGTCGTTACGATCTCATGAACGACCTGATGTCCGGTGGCATGCACCGCCTATGGAAAGCCTTCACCATCCAACGCAGCGGTGTTCGCGAAGGCTCGCGCGTACTGGACGTCGCTGGCGGGACGGGTGACCTGTCGCTGGCCTTTGCCAAGCGGGTCGGCAAAAGTGGTCAAGTCTGGCTCACGGACATCAATAACGCGATGCTCGCCCGCGGCCGCGACCGCCTGCTAGACAAAGGCTACATGCTGCCGGTGGCGCAATGTGACGCGGAAAGGCTGCCCTTCCCTGACGACTGGTTCGATTGCGTCACCGTTGCCTTCGGCTTGCGCAACATGACGCACAAGGATTCTGCGCTATCCGAGATGCGCCGCGTCCTGCGTCCGGGAGGCCGCCTGTTGGTTCTGGAGTTCTCTCAGATCTGGAAGCCGCTGGCGCCACTCTATGATTTCTATTCCTTCAAGGTTATTCCGCGCGTCGGACAGCTGGTTACGAACGACGCCGATAGCTATCGCTACCTATCCGAGTCCATTCGCGTCCATCCTGGACAGGAGGAACTTAAATCCATGATGGAGCAGGTTGGCCTCGAAAAGGTAGAGTATTTCAACCTGGCCCTTGGCGTTGTTGCCCTGCATCGCGGATTCAAATTCTAGGCATTGAGCCAATGGATGCGCTCAACCGGCTGGCTGTTGTGGTCTTGAATCATCTGATCCAAGGTGAAAGTTGGGCTCAGGCAAGGCTGGTTGGGCATTCCGGTGCCCAGGTACTGATTGATTCCGGGATTATTGCTATCAGGCTGGGCATCGATGAACGAGGTCTGTTCCATTCCGGCGACAAAACAGCTGAACCCGACGTCACCATCACCCTGCCATCTGATTTGCCAGTACGCTTTCTCTTCAATCGCGATACGTTGTTCTCATCAGTCAAACTTGTGGGTTCGGCGGATATAGCCGAGAGCCTCGCATTCGTGTTGCGCAATCTGCGGTGGGATACCGAGGCGGACCTGGCTCAGCTGATTGGAGATATTCCGGCCCGGCGCCTTGCCCGGCTTGCCGAGACGCTCGCTGCGGCAATTCAGGATGCCGTTGCTCGCGTCTCAAAGAATATTTCTGAATATGCTCTTGAAGAGTCGGGGGCGCTGGCTACAAACCGCGAGGTGAAAGCATTTGGCCCCGCTGTAGCAGATTTGCGCGATGAAGTGGCGCGACTGGAAAAGCGTATTTCCCGCCTGTAATTCTTGGATTAAAAAAAAGGCAGCCTAGGCTGCCTTTTTTTATCCGGATTTCCCGAATTAGTGCGTGTGTTTGCGCAGACGCTGGATCGCTTGCAACTGGGCAACCGCTTGCGCCAGTTCTGCTTCAGCAGCGGCGTAATCCATTTCGGCGTTCCGATTGGCAAGTGCTTCCTCGGCGTGCTTCTTGGCTTCCAGTGCCTTGGCTTCGTCCAGATCGTGCGCACGAATCGCAGTATCAGCCAACACGGTAATCATGTCGGGCTGAACTTCCAGCATGCCACCGGAAACATACACCAACTCAAAATCGCTCTGGTTCGGCACCTTCAAACGAATGGTGCCGGGCTTGATGCGAGTCAGAAGCGGTGTGTGACGCGGAAGAATACCGAGTTCCCCGGCTTCGCCGGGGAACACTGCGATTTCCACCAGGCCGGAGAAGATCGACTCCTCCGCACTGACGACATCACAATGAACAGTCATAGCCATTACTAGCTCCTATACGGCGTTGCGCTATTACAGCGTCTTGGCCTTTTCGAGGACTTCTTCGATACCGCCAACCATGTAGAACGCTTGTTCCGGCAGGTGATCGTATTCGCCGGCACAGATGCCCTTGAAGCCCTTGATCGTGTCCTTGAGGGAAACGAACTTGCCCGGCGAGCCGGTAAAGACTTCTGCAACGTGGAACGGCTGCGACAGGAAGCGTTGGATCTTGCGAGCACGGGAAACGGCAAGTTTGTCTTCAGGAGACAGTTCGTCCATACCCAGAATCGCAATGATGTCACGCAGTTCCTTGTAGCGCTGCAGATTCATCTGCACGGCACGGGCAACGGCGTAATGCTCTTCACCAACGACCTGCGGGTCGAGCTGGCGGGAGGTGGAGTCGAGCGGATCGACGGCCGGGTAAATACCCAGCGAGGCGATGTCACGCGACAGCACGACCGTGGAGTCGAGGTGCAGGAAGGTGGTAGCCGGGGACGGGTCGGTCAAGTCATCGGCAGGTACGTAAACGGCCTGGATGGAGGTGATCGAGCCGACCTTGGTCGAGGTGATACGCTCTTGCAGACGGCCCATTTCTTCGGCCAGCGTCGGCTGGTAGCCCACGGCGGAAGGCATACGGCCGAGCAGTGCGGACACTTCGGTACCGGCCAGCGTGTAGCGGTAGATGTTGTCGACGAAGAACAGGATGTCACGGCCATCGTCACGGAAACGCTCGGCCATGGTCAGACCGGTCAGCGCGACGCGCAGACGGTTGCCCGGCGGCTCGTTCATCTGACCGAACACCATCGCAACCTTGTCGAGAACGTTGGAGTCCTTCATTTCGTGGTAGAAGTCGTTACCTTCACGGGTACGCTCACCCACGCCAGCAAACACGGACAGACCGGAGTGCTGTTTGGCGATGTTGTTGATCAGCTCCATCATGTTGACGGTCTTGCCGACGCCGGCGCCACCGAACAGACCAACCTTGCCGCCCTTGGCGAACGGGCAGATCAGGTCGATAACCTTGATGCCGGTTTCGAGCAGGTCGACGGAAGAAGACAGTTCGTCGAACTTCGGAGCCGGCTGGTGAATCACGCGCAGCTCGTTGGAATCGATCGGACCGGCTTCGTCGATCGGGCGACCCAGCACGTCCATGATGCGGCCCAGGGTGCCCATACCGACCGGCACGGAGATGCCGGCGCCGGTGTTGTTCACCTTCATGCCACGACGCAGACCGTCGGAAGAACCCATGGCGATGGTGCGGACGACGCCGTCACCGAGTTGTTGTTGCACTTCGAAGGTCAGGCCGTCTTCTGCCATGCCGTTTGCTTCGGAAGCATCCAGCTTGAGGGCGTCGTAGACCTTCGGCATCGCGTCGCGCGGGAAGTGGATGTCCACAACGGCGCCGATGCACTGAACGATTGAACCTTGACTCATATTCAAATCCCCAAAAATAAAAATCTACGCGTCACACCGCGGCGGCGCCGCTGACGATTTCCGAGAGTTCCTTGGTAATCGCAGCCTGACGGGCCTTGTTGTAAACCAGCTTCAAATCGCCGATAACGGTCTTGGCGTTGTCCGAAGCCGACTTCATGGCAACCATCCGGGCTGATTGCTCGGAGGCCATGTTTTCGGCAACGGCCTGATAAATCAATGCTTCGACATAACGGATCAGCAGATCGTCGATCACTGCCTTGGCATCGGGTTCGTAGACATAATCCCACTTGGTCTTGGCTGAGCCGACAGCTTCTCCGGACAGCGGGAGCAACTGCTCGAACACGGGTTCCTGCTTCATCGTGTTGATGAAGCGGGTGTAACCGATGTACAGAGCATCAATCTCGCCGTTCATGTAAGCATCAAGTTGAACCTTGACCGGTCCGATCAGCTTTTCCAAATGAGGAGTGTCACCCAATGCCGTTACGTGCGAGACGACCTTGGCGCCAGCACGCTGCATGAAGCCGAGTCCCTTGTTGCCGATGCAGGTGGCCTGAATCTTATTACCCTTGGACTCGAACTCCTTCATCTTGGTCACAGCCAGACGAAGAAGATTTGAGTTCAGACCGCCACACAGCCCTTTATCCGAGGTGATCAGAATCATGCCGACAGCGGCTTGTTCACGATTCACCAGGAAAGGGTGGCGGTATTCGGTCAAGGCATGAGACAGGTTACCTGCTACGCGCCGGATCTTCTCGCCATAGGGACGGGCAGCCCGCATCCGGTCCTGCGCCTTGCGCATTTTGGATGCGGCCACCATCTCCATGGCCTTGGTGATCTTGCGCGTGTTTTCGACGCTCTTGATCTTGTTGCGAATTTCCTTGCCGCTAGCCATGTAATTCTCCTAGCTAATCAGGCCCAGCTGCTCTTGAATGCAACGATGCCTGCGGCAAGTTGCTTCTCGGAATCGGCGCTCAGGTCGGCTGTGGACTCCATCGTGTTCATGAGGTCAGCACAGTTGGCTTTCAGATAACCAATCATGGCCTTTTCGCATTCCAGGGCACGCTTGACTTCGACATCATCGAAGTAGCCCTTGTCCGCTGCGTACAGCGTGACGGCCATTTCAGAGATGCTCATCGGCGAGTACTGGGCTTGCTTCATCAGCTCGGTGACCAGACGACCACGTTCCAGCTGCTTGCGGGTTGCTTCGTCGAGGTCGGAAGCAAATTGGGCAAACGCTGCGAGTTCGCGGTACTGGGCGAGGGCCAGACGGACACCGCCGCCGAGCTTTTTGATCAGCTTGGTCTGGGCTGCGCCACCGACGCGGGACACGGAGATACCGGCGTTGATTGCGGGACGGATACCGGCGTTGAAGAGGTCGGTTTCCAGGAAGATCTGACCGTCGGTAATCGAGATCACGTTGGTCGGAACGAAGGCGGAAACGTCGCCGGCTTGCGTTTCGATAACCGGCAGAGCAGTCAAAGAACCAGTCTTGCCCTTGATTTCGCCATTGCTGACCTTCTCAACCCATTCTTCGGAAACGCGAGCGGCGCGTTCGAGCAGACGTGAGTGAAGATAGAAAACGTCGCCGGGATAGGCTTCACGGCCTGGCGGACGGCGCAGCAGTAGAGAAACCTGACGGTAGCCCCAAGCCTGCTTGGTCAAGTCGTCATAAACGATCAGTGCATCTTCACCGGTATCGCGGAAGTATTCGCCCATCGTACAACCGGCATACGGTGCGAGGTACTGCAGAGCAGCTGATTCGGAGGCTGGAGCTGCAACCACGATGGTGTTTGCCATTGCACCGTGCTCTTCGAGCTTGCGCACGACGTTGGCAATGGTGGAAGCCTTCTGGCCGATTGCGACATAAACGCAGAATAGACCCTTGTCCTTCTGGTTGATGATGGCGTCGACAGCGACGGCGGTCTTGCCGGTCTGGCGGTCGCCAATGATCAGTTCGCGCTGACCACGGCCAACCGGCACCATGGAGTCGACACACTTGAGACCGGTTTGAACCGGCTGCGAAACCGACTTACGCCAAATAACGCCCGGCGCGACTTTTTCCAGCTTATCGGTCAGCTTGGCATTGATGGGGCCTTTGCCGTCGATCGGCTGACCGAGGGAATTGACCACGCGGCCGAGCAGCTCACGGCCGACAGGAACTTCCAGAATGCGACCGGTAGTCTTTACCACGTCGCCTTCGGAAATGTGTTCGTATGCACCAAGAACCACGGCACCGACGGAGTCACGCTCGAGGTTGAGCGCCATGCCAAAGGTGTTGCCGGGGAATTCCAGCATTTCGCCCTGCATGACATCTTGCAGGCCGTGCACGCGGCAGATACCGTCAGTGACGGATACTACGGTGCCCTGCGTGCGCACTTCCGATGCGCCTTGCAGGTTCTGGATCTTGCTCTTGATCAGTTCAGAAATTTCGGAAGGATTCAACTGCATGAAATTCTCCTAGTTGTTCAGCGCCGTAGCCATGGCGTCGAGCTTGCCGCGGACTGAAGCATCCAGCATCTGGTCGCCAACGATTACCTTGATGCCACCAATCAGGGTCGG
>Ga0209211_10007056_pt1 | contig 15926 bp, 10 predicted proteins | sample RifGroA2_FD_183992 | JGI IMG/M metagenome (GOLD analysis project Ga0209211, IMG submission 183992) | Groundwater microbial communities from Rifle, Colorado, USA - Groundwater A2 (SPAdes) (version 2) | ecosystem: Environmental > Aquatic > Deep subsurface > Groundwater | place: Rifle, Colorado... | reverse complement strand
CTGGTGACCAGGGCGGTGATGTGTTCGATGTCCTGCGGTTTTTCTCCATAGGCGGTGATTGCGCTGTTGATGGCCCAGACCAGCTCCTGCTCCAGGCGGGACAGGCTGTTTTGGGCGGTAACCAGGGAAAGGGCTTGCTGCAACAGGGTGGTTTCGGCAAGGGGCGCAGCATACACGGAGGGCAGGCGGGTGACCGCGCTGTCCAGCGGCTCCTGTGGCCTGGGCATCGGCTGACTGCTGGGTGGTTTGGAAAAAAGCGCGATTGCCTCGCTCGGGGTGGCGAAACCTAGATCCTCCATGCGGCCGCTGCGGAAGCGCAGGGCTTCTTCCTCGATCTGGGTGGGTAGATCCACGCGGATCTCGCTCAGCAACCGGTGCGTCGCCCCAGGGTCGTATTGGTACAGGGCATCCAGCAGGCTAAAGGGATGGACCTTCAGGGCAAGGTCGGGCATCTTCAACTCCAGGAGATAAAAACCGTCCGGAGTCATGGCCCGGGCCGTGTCACGGCCCTCGTCTTCCGGCGGCACCTGATCCGTATCCGGGTCGTAGACCGTGACGGTCTGGGTGAGGAAGAGAAGCTGGAGCACATAATCCAGGGAGAGAAAGGTCTGGGCCAGGGTTTCCGCGTCGATGGAGGCAAAGGGCGCCAGCCATTCATCCAGACTGTCCACGGAGAAATCGTAGCGGTTCCAGCAATCCAGGTCCAGGCAGGCCTGCAGTTGTTCGTGGCTCAGCTCCCGAAGGATGGGCAGGGCTTGATCCATTCCCAGCTCCCGGACAATGTAGTACGCTTCGAGAGGCTCCAGAGCCGCGACCTCCTCGGCCAGATCGGCTGCGGCCAGAAGCCTTTCGCCCCGGCGGGTAAGGGCCCGGGCCAGATCGGCACGGAAAGGGGTCAGTTCGATAATATTGTTGTCGGTCATTTTCTCGTCTGTTCGTTGATGGTAAGCGCAAGGGTTCCAGCGGGGAAAACATGGAGCGCAATCATGGATTTCAGGAGGTGATCATAACATTTTTATTTTTGTTTGTCAGACAATCTCAGCCAGGTTCTTTGGCAGCTCCTGGCTGAAGTTCGATGGTAATTAGAAAAAAAGAGGGCACCAAATGGCGCCCTCTTTTTTTTAGCTCAGTCTGGCAACGGCCAAGCGACGGAAGCAAGCCCCGTTGCTTGGCCGCCGTGCGATTACAGCTTGAAAAGCAGATCGCTGTAGGTCGGCACCGGCCAGAGATCCGCCGGCAGGATGGCCTCAAGCGCGTCGATATCGATACGCAGCTCGGTTACGGCCGGGAATACCTTGTCGCGGTAGGCTGCGCCCTGCTTGGCCACGTCGCCGATGGCCTGAGCCTTCTTGGTCTCCGCCTCCAGCTTGGCCACCTTCTTGCCTGCGGACTCAAGATGCTTGCCAATCTCCTCCAGCAATCCCTTCTGCACTGCGCCGTATTTGCCGGCTGCGGCCAGGGAGGCGCCAAGTTCGGCGACAAACTGGATGGCCGCCGGAATAAACTGACGCTTGGTCATCTGGATGGCGGTCAGGGCCTCGATGTTGATGTTTTTGGCGTACTGTTCCACATAGATATCGTAGCGGGAATGCAGCTCATCCTTGGACAGAACGTTGTACTTGCCGAACAGCTTGATCGCCTTGGGGGTGACAAAGGCCTTCAGCGCGTCCACGGTGTTGCGGATGTTGGGCAGGCCGCGTTTCTCGGCCTCCTTGGCCCACTCGGCGGAGTAGTTGTTGCCGTTGAAGATGATCCGGCCATGCTTGGTTACAGCCTCCTTGAGGATGGCCTGGATCTCCTTGTTGACGTCCTTGGCCTTTTCCAGCCGGAGGGCGATCTCTTCCAGAGCCTCGGCGGCAATGGTGTTCAGGGCCACATTGGGGCCGGAGATGGACTGGGAAGAGCCGACCATGCGGAACTCGAACTTGTTGCCGGTGAAGGCAAAAGGCGAAGTCCGGTTGCGGTCGGTGTTGTCCTTGGGCAGCTCGGGCAGGGAATCAACCCCGATTTTCAAGGTCTGGCAGGCGCCCTTCTTGCAGATCTTCTCGCCCTTGGCCAGTTTTTCCAGGACGTCGGAGAGCTCCTGACCGAGGAACATGGAGATGATCGCCGGCGGGGCCTCGTTGGCGCCCAGGCGGTGATCGTTGCCGGAGCTGCCGCAGGTGGCGCGCATGATGTCGGCATGGGTATCCACCGCCTTGATCAGGGCGGAGAGGAAGACCAGGAACACGGCGTTGTCCTCTGGGGTCTGGCCAGGATCGAGCAGGTTGATGCCGTCGTCGGTGGAAAGCGACCAGTTATTGTGCTTGCCGGAGCCGTTTATTCCGGCGTAGGGCTTCTCGTGCAGCAGGCAGACCATGCCGTGGCGCAAGGCCACCTTCTGCATGGTCTCCATGACCAGCTGGTTGTGGTCGGTGGCCATGTTGGTGGTGGTGAAAACCGGGGCCATCTCAAACTGGGCCGGGGCCACCTCGTTGTGCTTGGTCTTGGAGGAGATGCCCATCTTCCACAGCTCGATGTCCAGATCCTTCATGTAGGCGGAGACCCGGTCCTTGATCGCCCCGAAGTACTGGTCTTCCAGTTCCTGGCCCTTGGGGGCGGGGGCGCCGAACAGGCTGCGGCCGCAGGTCATCAGGTCGAGGCGTTGCAGATAGTACTCCTTTTCCACCAGGAAGTATTCCTGCTCCGCGCCTACGGTGGAGGTAACGATTTTGGAGGTGGTGTTGCCCATGGCCTTGAGCACCCGCAACGCCTGTTTGGAAACGACGTTCATTGAGCGGAGCAAGGGGGTTTTCTTGTCCAGAGCCTCGCCCTTGTAGGAGCAGAAGGCGGTGGGGATGCAGAGGGTCACGTCACCGGATTCGTCTTCCTTGAGGAAGGCGGGGGAGGTGCAGTCCCAGGCGGTGTAGCCGCGGGCCTCGAAGGTGACGCGCAGGCCGCCGCTGGGGAAGGAGGAGGCATCCGGCTCGCCCTGGATCAGCTGTTTGCCGGAGAACTCCATGATCACCCCGCCATCGTCGGTGGGGGAGATGAAGGAGTCGTGCTTTTCGGCGGTGATGCCGGTAAGGGGCTGGAACCAGTGGGTGTAATGGCTGGCGCCTTTTTCGATGGCCCAATCCTTCATGGCGTTGGCCACCACAGAGGCGACGTCCGGCGGCAGGGTTGAGCCGGTGGTTATGGTTTTCTGCAGAGCCTTGTAAGTCTCCTTGGGCAGCCGCTCCTTCATGGTTCTGTTGTTGAACACATTGGAGCCGAACATCTCGGGCACGGTCATCATGGTCTGGTCGTAGTCATTGCCGCAACCGCAGGTGCAATTGTCACTCATTGTGTTTCTCCTCATTTTTTGGGTGCTAAAGGGTAAGGTTAAGAATTTCCCAAGCCCTGAAAAAAGGGGGTGGGTATTAATTAAAGCCAGCCGTTGATGGTTGGCGCTGTTTCCGGGCGCTGTTTTTGCTATTGTTTAACGGCTCCTAAGTTTTCCGCGATATGGAGAAGGGCCTGGGAGACCTCTTGCTGGAAAGAGGGGCTGTTGATCTTGGTGGCAAAGGAGTCCAGGGTATAGAAAACATCCACCACCTGATCGCCGTCCGAGCTGATTCGGGCCCGGTGGATGTTGAGCTCGAAATCGGCCAGGGTTCGGGTGATGTCATAGAGCAGCCCCGGCCGGTCATTGGCGAAAACCTCGATGATCGTATATTGTTCCGAGGCCACATTGTCTATAACAACCCGCGGGGCTGCCTGCACGTTTTTTTGGCCGGGGCTGCGCAAGGCGGTGCGGAATTTATCGACCAGCCGGTGGCTGAGGCCGAGCCGGTTTTTCAGGGCCAGATTGAGATCCTCGCCCAGCGCTCGCCAGTCTTGCTCTGCGTATGTTTGCTCCGCCGCGGGGCGAACATTGAGCATATCCACCGCCGTGCCGTCTTCCCAGGTGAAGATCTGGGCGCTCACCACATTGAGGCCATGCAGGGCCAAGGTGCCGCAGATCTTGGCCAGCAGGCCAGTGGAGTCGTGGGCCATGATCAGAACCGACCAGAACAGGGTGCTGTCGGCTGGTTCGATGACGGCCTGTTGTTTATTCTTTAGGTCTTCGCGCAGTTTGAGGTGGTGGGCCACCTCTTCCGGGGGAAAACTCAGCAGGTATTCCTCCGGCAGGATCCCGTAATCGGCCGGAGCCTCTTTGCCCAGCAGCGCCCGAACCTGTTCGAGCATCCAGTCGGCACCCTGGCTTTTGTCGGGGAGAACCGTGTCTTTTCGTTCCAGCAGGTGGGCGATTTTGAGGGAGATCTCCAGGAGGAGAGCCCCTTTCCATTCGGTCCAGGCCGTGGGGCCAGTGGCCTTGGCGTCGGCGATGGAGAGCAGATAGAGCATGGTCAAACGCTCCGGGCTCTGAATCTGTTCGGCGCATTGCCGGAGAAAGGCATCATCCTCAAGATCGCGGCGCAGGGCGGTCACGGAGAGGAAGAGATGCTTCTCCACGAGAAAGCTGAGGCAGGCGGTTTCCGCCTCGGTCAGCCCTAACCGCTTGCCAATTCCGGCGGCAAGTTCGCTGCCGCGTTGGGAGTGATCCTCGTGGTATCCCTTGCCGACATCGTGCAGGAGCGCGGCCAGGGAGAGGACATGGGGAGATTCGACGCCTGCGAAGGGGGTTTTGCTCAAGGAAAGCTTTTTCAGCTCCGCCACGGTTTGCAAGAGGTGGCGATCAACCGTGAAGACATGATAGACATCGTGCTGGGCCAGGGCGCGGATCTGTTCAAATTCAGGAAGGTAGGCGGTGAGCAGGCCGGTGTCCAGCATGACCGAAAGGACACTCTGTACGTCCTGTGCGTTTTCCAGGACGTCGAAAAAGGCTTTGGCCATGCGTTTTGAGTGGCGTAGTCTGTCGTCCACCAGATGCAGGTTGGCGGTAACGATCTTCCTGCTGCGATGGTGGATTTCAAGGCCGGTTTTCCCGGCCTGGGCAAAGAGGCGCATCAGCAGGTGGGGGCGTTTTTCGATCAGCGCCTGGTCGGTGAGGTGGAGGCGATCCTGACGTACGGTGATTCCCGGCTCAAGGGTCTGTTCGACCGGATTGGCGCGCGGTGCGCCCAGGGTTTCATCGACATGTTCGAAAAACAGGTCGGTGGTGGTGGCGATGGTCTGCAGATGCCGGTAGATATCCTGCATGAAACGCTCAACCCCCAGGGCGCCTCTGGTGTCCGAATATTTGAAGGCCTTGGCCATTTCCTCTTGATATTCGAAGAACATCTGATCGTTTTTCCTGCCGCTGAGATAATGGAGTCGGTTGCGGATTTTAATCAGGAAATCCCTGGCCTGGGCAAAGGCTTCTTTTTCCTGGGGCGAGATCAGGCCTGCTTCTTCGATGTCTCTCAGTTCCTGCAGGCCGAAGAGGGCGTGGCTAACCCAGAGCATGGCCTGGATGTCGCGGAAGCCGCCACGGCTTTCCTTGATGTGCGGTTCCAGCTGGTAGCTGTGCATGCCATAGCGTTGATGGCGTTCGTTGCGGTGCTGCATCATATTCTGCAAGAATTCCTGCCGGTGCCCCGCTATCAATTCCCGGTGAAAGGCCTGGTGCATTGAGTTGAAAAGCGGCACCGAGCCTGCAAGGTAGCGGGCGTCCAGCAGCGCCACCTGAAAAAAGAAGTCCTGCCTGGCATCCGCCAGACAGGCCGCAATAGTTCTCACCCCGTGGCCGACCTCAAGGCCTGCATCCCACAGGGGATAAAGCAGGGCCTCCGTCACCGGCCCGAGGAGTTTCTCTGCCTCGGGCGCATGGAGCAGAAGAAGGTCGATGTCTGAATAGGGAAACAGCTCTTTTCGGCCATAGCCGCCCAAGGCCACGAGGCTCATGTCCTCGTTCGCCTCCGGGCAGTTGTTGAAGAGGCCGACAAGATAGTCGTCAATGAGCTGCGAATGGCGGTGGAGCAGAGGTTGGCCGCTTAATCCTTGACGCCAGAGATACTCCAGGGCGTCTCGTTTTGCCCTCAGCTCAACATCCACCACCCTAGATGGCCTCTTTTCCGGTTTCCCCAGTGCGAACGCGGATGACCTCGTCAACCGGCAGGACGAAAATCTTGCCGTCCCCGATCTTGCCGGTGTTGGCGGTTTCCCTAATCTTGGTGACCACGGCATCTACCATGCCGGCATCCACGATGATCTCGATTTTGACCTTGGGGATGAAATCGACGATGTATTCCGCGCCGCGATAGATTTCCTTATGACCTTTCTGGCGCCCGTAGCCCTTGACCTCGGAGATGGTCATGCCCTTGATGCCCATCTCATTCAAAGCCTCTTTTACCTCGTCAAGCTTGAACGGCTTGATGATTGCCTCGATTTTCTTCATGCAATTCTCCTTTTCTTGTAACTGCCCGGCAGCACCACATCTGCTTTGTCATCGGCCGGCTCATGTGCACCAGCACACTTCGCCGGCCTCTTCCGCGCAGCTGCGGCACTGCCGAACAGTTACGGTTTGTTGGTTTTTCCCACTTTCCGGCTGCGCGACAATTACGTTAGAGTGAGTAACCGATTTCGCTGTGCTGGCTCAGATCAAGCCCCTGTTCTTCATCTTCCGCGCTTACCCTGAGCCCGATCACCAAGTCAACAACCTTGAGGATAATAAATGTTACCACAACCGAGTAGGCAATGGTTGTCAAGGCGTCCATAGCCTGGATTCCCAGGAGCTGCGGATTGCCGAAAAAGAGGCCGTTCTTGCCCGCGGCATTGACCGCGGTGGTGGCGAACAGGCCGGTGGCCAGCGCGCCCCAGAGGCCGCCCACGCCATGGACCCCGACCACGTCAAGGGCGTCGTCGTACCCGATCCGGCTCTTGGCCAGCACCGCGAAATAGCAGAGGGCGCCGGCCACCAGACCAATGAGCACCGCCGAGGTGGCGCCGACAAATCCGGCTCCGGGGGTGATGGCGACCAGGCCGGCGATGGCGCCGGAGGCGGCGCCCAGGGTGGTTGGCTTGCCCTGCACCAGCCATTCCGCGATCAGCCAGGAAAGCAGGGCCGCGCCGCTGGCGACCTGGGTGGTGAAAAAGGCGTTGACCGCGATGCCGTTTGCCGACAGGGCGCTGCCTGCGTTGAAGCCGAACCAGCCGAACCAGAGGATGCCGGCGCCCAGCATGGTCATGGTCAGGTTGTGTGGATGAAAGGATTCCTTGCCCCAGCCCTTGCGCTTGCCGAACATCAAGGCGGCGACCAGGGCTGCCGCGCCGGAGTTGAGGTGGATGACGGTGCCGCCCGCAAAATCAAGACCGCCGTGGCCGCTGATCCAGCCTCCGCCCCAGACCCAGTGGCAGACTGGCAGATAGACCAGAGTACTCCAGAGAACGGTGAACAGGAGAAAGGCCGGGAATTTGACTCGCTCCGCAAAGGTGCCGGTGATCAGCGCCGGGGTTATGACGGCGAACATCAGCTGAAAGGCGCAGAACAGCAGGTGGGGAATGGTTTCCGAATACTTGCCCGGTTCAAGGCCGACGCCCGCCAGGCCGGTCCAGTCCAGATTGCCGATCAGGCCGTTAACGTCAGGGCCAAAGGCCAGGGAATAGCCGTAGAGTACCCAGATTATCGAAACAACGCCAAGGCAGACAAAACTCTGCAACACGGTGCTTAAAACATTTTTAGAGCGAACCATGCCGCCATAAAAAAGAGCCAGCCCAGGGGTCATCAGCATTACCAGGGCGGTGGCAATCAGCATGAATGCGGTATCACCTGTGTCCATAATTTGTCCTCTCGTGGTGTGTCTTGCTTTGAATCTTTTTTGCCGGCCAGATTATAGTCTATAGATTGACCAGCCTGGGCAGTTAAGTTTTCTAGTCTGGTGTAGCTGTGCATGCTGAAGGCAAATATAGCAAAAGTCGTGCCGTTGATTATCTGCATGGTTAACATTATGATTTTGCGTTAATCTAGTGCTTGCTGGTGCTTCTGGCCAAGAGCAATAAAGTGACAAAAAAGTTAAAACTTTTTTAATTTGTAACAATTTTGTTCTTTTTCAGGAAGGCGTTGGGGCTCAGGAGAGATGGTACTGGTTGAAGGTGATTGATTCTATGGGCGCCTCTGGCCATTGTTTTAGGAGCCAGGCGCGCAGTTCTCTGTTCATGGCGCCCCGGGCCAGGGAAAAATGGCGCAAATCCTCGAGGGATTTGTTCTGGAAGAATTGATAGATGATGTCGCGGACAAAGGTCTTTTTTTCAGCGGGCGGCTCTTCTTGGTCATCAAAGGAGGCAATGATGGTGATATCAACGAGGACAAAGGTTGCAGGTTGATCGCTGGCCGGGTTGGTTACCGGAATAATGAAAGAGGGAAACTCCCATTTTCCCCTGACATTTCCGGAATGAAGCTGGCTGGCTTGGTCAGCCGTCGGGAAGGTTGTGGCCTGGCCAGGAGAACCGGTCGTGACTCCTGGCTGTTGTCCTGGAGAAGATAGGGAGGATGGGATGGATGAGGAGGGGTTTGGCGCGCCACGCAAGGCGAACAAGATGCCGAGCAAAAGAAAAGGGAAGGCATACAGGGGGATGCGAATAAAAAGGGGGAAAGACTGGAGGCGGGTGAACTGTTTTTGGGCGGCGATCTTGCCTGATAAAAACAGGGCGGCTATTGCCTTGACGTTGAAAAGGTTTTTTGCCGGGTGGGTGGCGGAAGCGATGCCCGAGTCCGGGATGCCGGAACGGGATTTTTGCAGGGTGGAATCAAGTTCCTGGGGGGCACTCCCGGCATTGACGGTCGGCTCGGTTTCCTCAAGGAAAAAATCCTCGTCTTCCCCTTCGGAAAAAAACGCATCATCCTCGGCCTGGAAGGCTGATTCCCAGTCTTCACCCCAGTTTGTTTCTTCGTGAGCCGAAGAAGTATCCGGGGTGGCAGGTTGGTCAGCAGACTGGGGACGGTCGTCAGCCATGGCTATATCAGGTAACTGTCCGGCAGCACCGCATCATCTGCTTTGCTGCCGGTCTGAACGCTGCTGATTGTTTAGAGCCCTTGTCCTGGTGCTGGGAATAGGGGAGAGGCTCCATCTTCACCTGGATAGCCATAAGGCCTCTGTCGCGCAGCGGCGGCACTGCTGAACAGTTACGTTTCGTGGTTATTTCCACTTGCCGCCTCCGAGTTGAATAATTGTTATATCAGAATATTTTGTTGAGTTTTTCGGAAAGGGTTTCAGCGGTGAACGGTTTCACGATGTACTGGCTGACCTTGGCCTTGACCGCCAGAATAATATTGTCCTGCTGTGCTTCCGCCGTCACCATGATGAAAGGGGTAGCGGCCATGCCGGCGTCCGCCCGGACCGTTTTCAGCAGGTCAAGTCCGGTCATCTTGGGCATGTTCCAGTCCGAGATGATAAGGCCGATTTTCTCTGATTTGAGGACGTTCAGAGCGGTGGTGCCGTCGTCCGCTTCAATGATGTTTTTGAAGCCAAGCTGGGTGAGAATATTTTTAATTATGCGCCGCATGGTGGCAAAATCATCCACCACGAGAATTTTCATATTAGGATCAGCAGCCATATTTTCTCCCTGAGACAGTGTTATGGTAAGTTCATAGATGTGGAAAATCAGCCGTATCTTTATTCAGGTAACCGGTAATTATGCAGGTCCATAGACTGTCAGCAACAGCAACAAGCAAGATGTTAGTTGTCGCTGGGTTTATATATGCTCCGGTTTTTGCTTGACAGCCTTCCGCCTAAATAACCTGGAGAAATAATGTAACTGTAACAGCTGCTTTTGGAAATAAAAAAAGAGGCTCGGGGGTGGCCGTTCCATACTTTTAGATTTTTCTTTTGGGCGTTGGGAATCGGGGAGCTTTTCCACCTCTGCAGATCAGCCGGCCAAGGCATTTTTCAACTTGACGCGGAGGCGGAACATGGCCTTGCTGTGCATCTGGGAAATGCGAGACTCCGTATAACCCAACACCTCGCCAATCTCCTTCATCGTAAGTTCGTCCTGATAGTAGAGGGAGACGGTCAGTTTTTCCTTGTCCGGCAAATCGGAGATGGCCTTGGCGAGGAGCTCCCTGATCTGGGCCAGGTTGATGGCTGTGAAGGGATCACGATCGTCCATGGCAAAGGTTTCGGCCAGGGTGGGATCGTTTGCCTCCGTTGCTTTCTGCCGGAGAAACTCGATATCCATAAAGGTGACGGATTTGGTTTCATCGAGCAGCTTGTAAAAATCATCGAGAGCAAGGCCCATGGCCCTGGCTGCTTCTTCATCCGTGGCAGGCCTGCCGGTCTGTTTTTCGATGTCGGCATAGGCTCTTTCCAGGTCTGTGGTTTTGCGCCGGACGGAGCGCGGAACCCAGTCAAGAGCGCGAAGCTCGTCCAGCATCGCCCCCTTGATCCGAAATTCGGCATAGGTCTTGAACTGGACATTTTTGCTCAGATCAAATTTGTTGATGGCGTCAATGAGGCCGATGATTCCACTGCTGATGAGATCGTCAAGCGACACCTGCGCAGGGAGCCTGGACGCCAGGCGCGCCGCGATATACTTGATCAGCGGGGTGTAGGCCAGAATCAGCTCGTTGCGCTTTTCGCCGCTGAGTGGTTCTGTCTGGCTGAAAAAGGTATTGGTATAGTCTTTGAATCTGGGTGATGGCTGTTTATTCATAATAATCTTTTACCAGGGGGGCTAAATTTCCGGCTGCCCCATAATTGTAACTGTTCTCCGCTGCTGTCGCAGTTGCGATGCTGCTTAATGGGTACATATATTATAGATCAACGAGTCCCTGCCAGAAGAATTTTATGTTCCCATCGGCTTTCATCTCTGGCTCTTCCTGGGAGATGTTCGCGGCCAGTTTGCTGAATATCCTGCTGGACGGGGCATCCGGGAATAACTCCGACACCAGCCGCTGTTCGCGCACCGCAGTAGGCAATTTGCTGTCATAGGGAATATACCCGAGATAATCCAGGGAAAGCGAGTCAAGAAAACGGTCGGCTACAATGGACAGTTTTCGGAAAACGGCCAGGGCCTCTTTTTCGGAACGGGCCAGATTGACCAGAATACGGAACCGTTTCACATCATGCCGGCTGGAGAGAACCTTGATCAGCGCGTAGGCATCGGTCAGGGAGGTTGGCTCCGGGGTCAGGATGATGATGCGTTCCCGGGCGGCGAGATTGAAGTAGATCACATTGTTATTGATGCCTGCGGCTGTATCGATCAGCATGATATCGATCTTCTGGGCCAGGGCGGACATCTCCGCCAGAAAGTACAACCGTTGTTGTTCGGTAAGTTCCGCCAGCTCCATGATTCCGGAGCTGGCCGGCAGGATAAGCAGACCGGCCGGCCCTTGCACCAGAACCTCGGCAAGCGTTTTTTCGCCCATGAAAACGTGGTGGAGGTTGTAGCGCGGGGTCAGGCCGAGCAGGATATCGACGTTGGCCAGATTAAGGTCCGCGTCAAGGATCAGCACCTTATTGCCAATCTTGGCCAGGGCATAGCCAAGATTGGTGACGATATTGGTTTTGCCGACCCCGCCCTTGCCGCTGGTCACGCAGATAACCCGGGGCTGGGGCTCGGCCCTGTCGCGGGGCACCGCCATTCTTCTTTGGGGGGCTTGTGAGTTGATCATAATCCGTTCCAGTGTTTCTGCTTGGTTCATAGGTTTTCCCCGGGATTGTTCATTGGGCCCATTTGCCTTGGCTCTCGGTGGCAAGCTCCCCGGCGGCTGCCTGCCAGCCCTGGCCGAAGAGAATTTGCAAGAACTCCCGGGAGGCAAGGAGGAAATCCTCAGGAACCCTCTGGCCGGTACACAGACAGGAGATGGGCAACGCCCCACCGGCCAGCAGTTGGCACAGGGTGGCGTAGGCTCTGGTCTCATCGAGTTTGGAGAGGATCAAACCTTTGACCCGTAACGGCTCATAGGTGGTGAGGATCTGTTGCAGATCTTCTTTCTTACTGGTGGCGCTGAGGACCAGATATGGTTCTATCATGTTTTCCAGGGAAAACCATTCAGACAGTTCCCGGATGTGATTTGGATCATAAGGGCTCTTGCCCGCAGTGTCGATGATGATCAGATCCTTATCCTGGTGGCGGAGAAGGGCTCCCTGCAGATCTTTTTTGCGCAGGGCTATTTCACAGGGTAAGCGCATGATTTTGGCATAGGTCCTCAGCTGGTCCGTGGCCCCGATCCGGTAGCAGTCCATGGAGAGGAGCGCCACCTGCAACCCTTCATGGATGCTGTACCAGGCGGCGATTTTGGCGGCGGTCGTTGTTTTGCCAACCCCGGTGGGGCCGATCATGGCCACCACGGTGGGCGCTTTGTTGATCCCGATGGCCAGGGGGGTTATCTGCAGCTGGTCGATGATTTTGTCCCGCCACTGGGCAACCTGTTTCGGGTCGGGCCGGGCGTTTTTCCGTTCGGCTTCATCGGGGGTCGATCCCGGGATGGCGCGGTTTTCAAGCTCTTCCTTGGCGCAGTATTGACGTCTAAGAAAATTGGCAAAGCGAAGCCTGAGATCATTGGCTTCAAAAGTGACCTTTCCCGCCTTGCCGGTCGTGTTCTCCTTGTCGGCTGGCAGGATGCGGGCGGCAAGCTCGGCGGAAAGTTTGCCCTCAAACCCTGGCTGGGTCATGATCCGGCTCGCGGCCGTCCGGCCCGCTGCCTGGCGGGGAGTATCCTTTGGCGAGGCCTGACGTACGGAGTGATAGCCGTACCCCGCCGCCTTTGGCCGCCGGGTTCCCTTGTCCGGCGCTTCGGGGGGCGGCATGGTAATCTCCGGGTCATATTCAATGGCCGCCACCACCTCGATCATCGCTTTGCCTCCGGCTGAGCCGCTTTTGCCGGGAAGGCTTCTGGTGGAAAGAATAACGGCGTCCTCCCCGAGTTCTTCCTTGACCATGGCCATGGCGCTGTATGTGTCCGAGGCTTCAAAACGCTTGATTCGCATCGCTGCTCCTCACTCCTACCTATTTCTTGGGGTTGAGTTCGATTGTCCCCAGGGATTGCAGTTGGGTCTGCGCAGTCAACTCGTTATGAGAAAGGACGATGACGTGGGGCATGAACCTTTCCATGAGCCGCCGGAAATGGCGGCGGATAATCGGGGAACAGAGGATGATCGGCTGATAGCCGTCCAGGGAAACCTTTTCCACCATGGCCTTTGCCGAGGCGAGCAACCGTTGGGCCAGATTCGGCTCCAGATTGAGAAACACGCCCTGGTCGCTTTTCTGGAGCGATTCGCGCACCAGATCCTCGACCTGGGTGGAGAGGGTGAGGACCGTCAGCGTCCCCTGGTCATCGGTGAAGCCGCTGATAATGGAGCGGGCGAGCTTCTGGCGCACATATTCGGTGAGGATGTCCGGATCCTTGCCCAAGGGAGCGAAGTCGGCCAGGGTCTCGCAGATGGTCAGCAGGTCGCGCAGGGATACCCGCTCCCGCAGGAGATTTTGGAGCACCTTCTGGACCAGCCCCAGAGGCAGCAGGCCGGGCACCAGCTCTTCCACCACCTTGGGGTGACTCTTGGCCAGATTGTCCAGGAGCTTCTGGGTTTCCTGCCGGCCCAGCAGTTCGTCGGCGTGGGTGCGCAGCACCTCGGTGAGATGGGTGGCGATGACCGTGGAGGGATCAACCACGGTGTAGCCGGCCACCTGGGCCTCGTCTTTCTTTTCCTGGCCGATCCAGAGGGCGGGCAGCTGGAAGGCGGGCTCCATGGTGGGAATACCTTCGATCTTCCGTTTGGCCATGCCGGAGTCCATGGCCAGCAGATGGCCCATCATGATTTCACCCCTGGCCACCTCCACCCCCTTGAGGAGCAGAACATACTGGTCCGGCTTGAGCTGCAGGTTGTCGCGCACATGCAAGGGCGGGATGATCATGCCCATATCCATGGCAAACTGCCGGCGGATGGCCCGGATCCGTTCCAGCAGGTCGCCCTCCTGGCCTTCGTCCACCAGGGGAATGAGGCCATACCCCACTTCAAGCTGCAAAACATCAAGGGGCAACAGGCTTTCCACTGTTTCCGGGGCACCGGGTAGCGGGGTGGCCGCCTTCTTTTCTTTTTCCGCCTCGACTTTCAGTTCTTCCTGGTCGGCCGCGGTTTTATTGAAGGCCATCAGGGAAATAGCACCCATGCCCATACCCAGGACGATAAAGGGGAGATGCGGCAGACCAGGCACCAGGCCGAAGAGGATGATGATTCCGGAAGCAACCGCCAGGGCCTGGGGCTGGTGCCCGAATTGTTTCATGAACTCCTTGCCCATACTCACGTCGGAGGCGGCCCGGCTGACAATGATACCCGCAGAGGTGGAGATGACCAGGGCCGGGATCTGGGAAACCAGGCCGTCGCCGATGGTGAGCAGGGTGTAGGTTTCCGCCGCCTGTCCAGCCTGCATGTTCTGCATGATAACCCCGATGAAGAACCCGCCGATGATATTGATGACCATGATCACCAGACTGGCCACGGCCTCGCCGCGCACGAATTTGCTGGCGCCGTCCATGGCTCCGTAAAATTCCGATTGGCGGCTGACTTCCGAGCGGCGGCGTTTCGCCTCCGCTTCGTTGATTAGCCCGGCGTTGAGATCCGCGTCAATGGCCATCTGCTTGCCGGGCATGGCGTCCAGGGTAAAGCGGGCCGCTACCTCGGCAATCCGGCCGGAGCCCTTGGTGATAACGATGAAATTGATGAGCACCATGATCAGGAAGATGATCAACCCCACGGCAAAATTGCCGCCCACCACAAAATTGCCGAAGGCCTGGATTACATCGCCCACCGCGCCTGGGCCTTCATGGCCGTGGAGCAGAATGATCCTGGTCGAGGCGATGTTCAGCGCCAGGCGAAACAGGGTGGTGATCAGCAGCAGGGAGGGAAAGGCGGAGAAATCCAGGGGATTGGTGTTGTACATGCTCATCAGCAGGATGACTAACCCGATGGTGATGTTCATCGAGAGCAGCAGGTCGAGGATGATGGTGGGCAGCGGAATGATCATGACCATGAGAATGGCCACGACCCCGAGAGCCACGAAAAGGCCCGACATCTCAAAATTTACTGCTTTCAGCCCTGTTGCGGCGCCGGTGTTATCTGCCATGGTGGAGCGGTCCTGCTGTTGTCATGGATTCAGGATGCAAAATTGTAACTTTGCCGTAACTACTCATGTTGTTTAGACTGTCAGTCTGTCAGTCTGTCAGACTGTAGTCTGCAAAGTGTGCCCCGTTGCTAACTGACTAAACACCTGCAGACTAAACATCTGTCAAGCCCTTTTGCGTTTGATGCTGTAAACATAGGCCAGAACCTCGGCTACGGTCTGGAACAGGTTTTCCGGGATACTCTCATTGAGGCCCACGCTTTTGTACAGGGCCTGGGCCAAGGGCTTGTCCTCGACCAGAGGTATCCCGTGTTCTTCGGCGATTTCCCGGATTTTTTGGGCGATAACCCCTGCCCCCTTGGCCAGGACCATGGGGGCGGCCATGGCCAGGGGATCATAGCGCAGGGCAATGGCCAGACGGGTTGGGTTGGTGATCACCACGTCGGCTTTGGGTACTTCGGCCATCATCCGCTGTCTGGCCATCTGCATCTGGATGGACCGGATGCGCCCCTTGACATGGGGATCCCCCTCGGTCTGTTTGGCTTCGTCCTTGATCTCCTGCTTGGTCATCTTCATCTTTTCCATGAACTGCCAGCGCTGAAAGGCATAGTCTATCGCCGCGAGCAACGCGATGATCAGCGCCGATTTCAAAAAGATCCAGAAGGCGACCCTGCCCATGAAGGCAAGAATGAGTACGGGCTCCTGATCCATGAGCGGCAGGATGCCGGGCAGGGCTTTTTTTATCTCCGTATATGATACATAGCCGATAATGAGCAGTTTGCCCACGGACTTGACCACATTGGCCAGGGTCTGCTTGGAAAAAAGGCGGGAAAAACCCTGGATCGGGTCGATCTTGTCGAACTTCGGGATCAGCTTTTCCGTGGTGAACAGGATGCCGACCTGGGCATAGTTGGCGGCCAGGGCGG
>Ga0209211_10007055_pt1 | contig 15929 bp, 17 predicted proteins | sample RifGroA2_FD_183992 | JGI IMG/M metagenome (GOLD analysis project Ga0209211, IMG submission 183992) | Groundwater microbial communities from Rifle, Colorado, USA - Groundwater A2 (SPAdes) (version 2) | ecosystem: Environmental > Aquatic > Deep subsurface > Groundwater | place: Rifle, Colorado... | reverse complement strand
TTATAGTCATCAGACATGCCCATTGACAAATACTCCATTTTTTTATTTATTTTTTTTGAAACATTGTCAAATAAATTTTTTACCAATGAGAAATACCTTCTTGAGTTATTTGAATTTTTTGATAATTATTCAATTAGAAAACTACTTAATGTTTGGAAAAATTTATTAACAAAAGACGGATTTATTACCACAACGGCGACTTCATCGAGGTGGAAACTGCAGGAATATTTTGACAAATTAAAAATATGGGTGGGAAAAGTTTGGCTTGGGGTTATCGTCTATCCACATACTCGAAATCAAATGCGGGAAAATTTCAAAAAAGCAGGATTAAAATTCGTTGAGGGTCCAGCAATTATTCCTTACTTCAAAAGGTATTCGATGACAGTGAAGTAATTTTTTTATCCCTTCATCATCGTTAACAACATTTTAAATTGTTTATTTGCTTTAAGCGCATGGGATTTACCCGTGGGCAGATTGATTATTTCTCCTGCTTTGACTTTATTCAGTATTCCGGAAATTGTTATTTCTGCTTCTCCGTCAACGATATAGACCAAAGCATCATATGGAGTTATATGTTCACTTAATCCCTGTCCTTGAGCAAAGGCAAATAATGTAACGGTCCCTGATTGATTTTTAAATATTTCTTTACTGACAACCGATCCTTCTTGATAGTTTATATGTTGATCAAGAGAAAAATGAAAGAATGAAAGTTTATTCATATCCTAATTATATCAAACTGTGAAAAATCAATGCGGAGAAGGGGGGATTCGAACCCCCGATGACATTTCTGCCATATACGCTTTCCAAGCGTACGCATTCGGCCACTCTGCCACCTCTCCTGATAATCCATATTATAACAATTAATTTTTAATTTAAAATTTTTAATTTTTAACCCATTCATAATCCTATAGCCTTTAAGTTATCCACATTTTATTAACATAAATATAAAGTCTTATAGTTTATTATAGTTTATTATTCAGGTAAAAAGGTTGTTTTTATTTTGCTATAATTATCAAAGTTGAGCCGGGGTGGCGAAAATGCTCAACTGGCAGTTGATGAGCGAAGCAAATCTTACTGCCAGTTAGTCCCGGCGAGCAAAGCGACGTCGGGGGCAGACTAAAATATCATAAGGGCGAGTGGTGAAATGGCATACACGCAAGGTTTAGGACCTTGTGTCCGCAAGGACGTGGGGGTTCAACTCCTCTCTCGCCCACAAAAGAGAAAGGTTTCCCGCTGTTAGCGGGACTAACTGACAGTAATCCCGACTGAGTCGGAAACTGTCAGTTGAGCAAGTCCTTTCCCCGGCACTATGAATATTAAGCAAATTTTTGCTATCATTGGGATACTTTTAATAGTTGGTGTAGCTGGATTTTTTATTATGAAAAAACAAAAAAAAAGCGTCAAGACAGTAAAAACGGAAAAATCGGTTACCGCTGTGATGCATACTGAGAAGGGTGACATTACAATATCTTTTAATGCTAAAGAGACCCCAATCACGGTCAATAACTTCGTTACTTTATCCAAAAAAGGTTTTTATAACAATACAATTTTTCACCGTGTCATTAGAGGTTTTATGATTCAGGGCGGCGATCCTAAAGGCGATGGCACCGGCGGACCGGGCTATAAATTTGATGATGAACCATTTACCGGTGAATACCTAAAAGGGACGATGGCTATGGCTAACGCCGGTCCAAATACCAATGGCAGCCAATTTTTTATCATGCACGCTGACTATCCACTGCCAAAAAACTATGTGATTTTCGGCCGGGTGATAAAAGGTTTTGAAGTCATTGATGCGATTGCCACAGCACCAGTTCAACCAAGTTCAAATGGCGAACAATCAAGTCCGGTTAATCCTGTTAAAATCACCTCGATTAATATTAAAGAAAAATAAACTAACATGAATACCAAAAACATATTAATTGTGACCGGTTCCATAATTGCAACTTTTATCTTTCTTTTCTTTGTCTATAAGCTGACTAACACCCCAATTAAGATCGAGTTTCCCGAAATAAATATTGTCAAAACCCAGGATCATAAAAAATGGAGCGCCCAGTCAAAAAATATTTTAGTTGAATATTCCGATTTAGAGTGTCCGGCCTGTAGTAACCTTCATAACTTTTTAAACGAATTGGAAAAAACAGCCACGCCTAATGCTCAGTTAGTTTACCGCCATTTTCCACTTTATCAAATTCATCCGAAATCTTTTAATGCTTCCTATGCCGCTGAAGCGGCTTCTATCCAGGGCAAGTTTTGGGAGATGTCCGATTTACTTTTTGATAATCAAGCACAGTGGAGCAAATTAGCTAATCCTGAATCATTTTTTGTCGACCTGGCCAAACAATTAAATCTTGATCTTGATAAATTTAAAATTGATATAGCGTCTCAATCTGTCAAAGACCGTGTCCAGTCCGATCTTTCTGAGGGTGAAAAAATCGGGATTAACTCCACTCCAAGTCTTTTCCTCAATGGCAAAAAAGTCGACGTCAAAAGTAATGAAGAATTAAAAAAGATAATTTTGTCATTATGAATAAAAGCCGTCAATTTTTTCTTGCTTTTCCGCAAACAAAAGGTTTGCCAGTTTTTTCCCTGCCTGCGACCAATCAATATCAAACTATCGATAATTTGAGGATCAACCCTTCCTCAAGTGCTCAGATTAAAGATAAACGATGGGGGAATCGGGTAATAATTAATGGTAGTTCTGTTTCTTTTCTTCATCATCCTAAAGTTGTAAATCAAGAAATTTCGGAAAAATTCTTTTTAAATGATTATCAAGATGTTTCCAGCTATATTTTTACCGATCGGTTTATTAACGGTCAAGATAAAAAAATTGTTTCTTTAGTCAGAAAAATTATTTATCAAGAAAAAAATCTGAAAAAAATAGCTAGAAAACTATATGATTTTATTCTCAAATATCTTACTTATGGCGAACCTTACGAAGGATTGTATTCTTATAAACAGGCATTAGAAGAAAAGGCGACCGACTGCGGGGGATTTTCTACTTTGCTAATCTCTTTTTTTCAGTCTTTGAATATTCCTTCGCGCTTGGTCGTCGGTTATCAGCTCAAACCCAGCTTAATTAAATCATTTTTATCTAAAACTCATATCGTTTCAGAAATATTTGTTTTAACCTTTCGATCCCTTTACCCTCACGTTTGGGTTGAATTAAGACTTCCTGACGGAAAATGGTTTCCTCTTGATCTAACTTCATCTCCCCCTAGTTTCGGTTTTATTCCGGCCGACCGCTTGGTACTGTCTTATGGAGAAGATTTAGAATTTAATATCCAAGGGAAAAAATATGAAATTGATATATTGCAAAAACCAATCTGTCTATGATTACCACTGAATTTGCGATCAATGAAACCATAAGCGACGCCTGGTTAAGTTTTAAGTTATTATTTCAGCCCTGGCAATGGAAAAAAGGAAACGAAATCTCCACAGCCAAAAAAATATTTTTAAATAATTTTGGAGCTTCCGATTTAGGATTTAGAATTTTCTTTTTTCTTACAGGTCGTGCCGCTTTAAATACTATATTGCAATCTATTGATCTGGCACCGGGGAGTGAAGTCATTGTCCAAGCATTCACCTGTGAAGCCGTAATCTTGCCAATCATTGTTAACAAACTAAAACCTGTCTATGCCGATATTGAGACACAGTCATTTTCTATGAATCCTATAGAATTAGAAAAAAAGATAACAGCTAAAACAAAGGTAGTCATCCTGCAGCATACTTTTGGCATTCCGCCTGTGTACAAAGACAAAGTACAGGCCATTGTCAGAAAATATAACCTAGTGCTAATTGAGGATATAGCACATGGATATAGTAAGCAACAATTTTCAATTTCCAATTTTCAATTTTCAAATTCAATTTTTTTGATGTCTTTTGGTCGTTCTAAAGCCATATCGTCAGTTTTTGGAGGCGCCGTCGTAACAAATAATCAGGTTCTTGCAAAAAAAATGGCTGATTTAGATGATTATTTAGCCCTGCCGTCAATGTTTTTTATCTTCCGTTTACTTCTATACAAGCCAACCAGTGTCTTTATTAAATCAACATATGATATTTATATTGGCCGTATGCTCCACAAACTAGTTAATTGGTTTCACTTACTTATTCCGGAAATCACTTCGAAAGAAAAGGGCGGGGAGTATGACCAGATATTGAATAAAGCTTATCCTAACGCCCTTGCTATTCTGTTGCTTCACCAACTTAATAAGTTTGATCAGGTTCAGCAAAATAGGGCCCGGATAAGCGCTTTCTATTCAAAAAACCTTAAGCAAACTACGAGCTATGAACTACGAACTATGAACTTATCATTATTACGTTATCCGGTTTTAGTTGAAAACCGCGATTTTGTCCTTAAAAAAGTAGCTGAAAAAAATATTTTTCTAGGTAAATGGTATGATCAGGTTGTAGCGCCAAAAAGCCTTGATCTGAAAAAAGTCTACTATCGACAGGGTAGTTGCCCGGTGGCTGAAACAACCTGTCAAAAAATTATTAATTTACCGACTAATATTAGTTTGAAAGAAGCAAATAAAATATTAAAAATATTATCAGATGTCATCCCGAGCGAAGTCGAGGGATCTTTTTAAGATTCCTCCACGCGTCCCGCTTCGCGGGACTTGGTCGGAATGACACTAATTATCTATGGATATAAGAGAAATAACTGATTACGGCTTTTGGCAGCAATTTTTCTATTCCAGCGGCTCTCCCTCTTTTTTACAATCCTGGGAATGGGGAGAAGTCCAGGAAAAATTGGGCAATAAGATATTAAGGTTAGGAATATATAATGACAAACAACTATCAGGAATTGCTTTAGTGATAAAGATTGAGTCAAAAAGGGGTAGATTTCTCTTTATCCCTCACGGACCAATTTTTAAATCTGAAAATTCTAATCTTGATGGTTTAGTTTCTTATTTAATAAAAATCGCAAAACAGGAAAACTTTTCTTTTATCAGGACCGCTCCGATTGTCGAAGATAATCCAAGCAACAGAAAGGTATTTGAAGATTTATCTTTTAAAACCGCCCCGATTTATATGCATGCTGAACGGACCTGGATATTGGATTTAAACATAACCGAGCAGGAATTATTAAACGGTATGAGAAAAACGACTCGATACCTTATTAAACGATCTGACCGCGATGGAGTAGTTATTGAAGAAAGAACCGGCGAAAAAGCCTTTGATGATTTTTGGAGAATTTATAAAGAGACTGCCAACCGGGAAAAATTTATTCCGTATTCTCTTAAATATGTAAAAAGCGAATTTGAAGAGTTTAGTAAAACTAATAATGCTCTGTTTTTATTTGGAAAAGTTGAAGGTGTTTATTATGCATCGGCTTTAATTTTATTTACCAAATCATCAGGATTTTATCACCAAGGAGCATCAATTCATACAAAATTTCCGGTGACTTACCGTCTTCAGTGGGAGGCAATTTTACGGGCAAAAAAACGCGGTTGCTCACTTTACAATTTCTGGGGCATTAAACAGGAAGGCCGGACACCAAGAGACTGGGATGGCCTGACTCTTTTTAAAACCGGTTTTGGCGGTCGACAAATTGATTATGTTCCCACTCAAGATCTTGTTATTTCACCGAAATATTATCTTACTTATCTTTACGAAAAATATTTAGCATGGAAGAGAAGGGTTTAACTTTGTTTTTTCCACATCCAAAAATCGGACTGGCGGCAGAGATTTTTGAAATCACTTTTACTTTTAAGAATTTTTTTTATTGCTTCTTCTAAAAATATTTGGTTTTGTGAACCCTTGACCAAAATAATTGAACGGTAGGGGAGATGTTTTTCCAAATATATCCCCGCTTGGACGGAATTTTCAAACCATTTTGCTTCTTTTATTTTGCCCGTTACTTGCGGGATTACAAACTGCTTTGTCAAAGGTCCGACACAATATAACTGGCTGACTTTTTTTATGATTTCCTGAACAATTTGTAGATGTTCCTGTCTTGCTTCTTCTCCCAATTCTCGCATATCTCCAAAAAGAAAAACCAACGGGCGCGTTTCTTGTTCGGCCAATCGGTGAGATAGTTCCAGATAGGTCAAAACCGGCGCCTTTGAGGCATTGTACGATGAATCGATAATGACCGAGTCTCTTATCCCGGAAAATAAACTGCCCCGGCCGAGAGGCATGGAAAAACTTTTTTCCAGACCCGTCTTTATCTGGATATTGGACAAATTCAAAGCTTTGCCCACTAAAATGGTTGCCGCAAATATTTCCTCATATCCTTTGGGTAAAACAAAGTTTTTAATATTAATAATTATTTCCTGGTTGTCTTTTGTTAATAAATATTTAAATGTTGTTTCTTTAAGATCAGCCTGATAATTTAAAAATCTTATATCTACATCTTTATTATTTCCAAAAATTATTAGTTTTGTGCCTTCCCGACCTCGTAGGTCGGGTGAGGCCAAATTTTCATTAATAATCCCTATTTTTGGATTCACTTCAGTGATTATTTTCAATTTCTCCTCAGCAATCCTGTCTAAAATTGATTTTAGTCTTTTTTTTCCAATTAAATTTTCATTAATAACCCTGTCGAACTGTTCCGTATGGACAGGGTGAACATTTAATACCACGGAAATATCCGGTTTAACTATGGTTAATAAATAATCCATGTTTTTTGGCGGATATGGACTGTCGATTCCCATCTCAACAATCAGATATTCAATCCCTTTTAGATAATTGATTTTAAAAGGGGATAAAAATATTACCCTCAACCAATCGGTCATCTGATAATGTCCCGGGTCAATCCCTAAAATCCCAAGCGGCACACCTGTTTCTGAATTACCCTCCTTAATCATTTTTACTTTAAAGTAATCTTTTAAAGCGGCGTAAATAGCGTTTCTTGCCGAAGATTTGCCGACCGACCCAGTAATTCCGATTATTTTTGGTTTGTTAATGGATAACGATAGTCTGGCAAAAAACCGCAGATAATAGAGCAGCATCCAAATAAAAATATTTTTCATATTAATAAACTTTTATTAATCCCTTTTTCATAACTTTTTTCAAGGAAAAATAAAAGAAAGAAATCGACAAAATTAGATAGATCAGATTTAACATGAAGCTTATATAAAATTTATTAGGATCAGGATAACCATTGTTAATAATCTCCCGGGCGTTTTCAAAAACATAACTGGCCGGTGTAAAAACTGCGATTTTTTGGGCCCAAAGAGGTAAGATAGACACCGGATAATACATCGCGCAGAAAGGTCCGATAGCCCAAGCGAAAGTCCAGGCCAAAGTCTGTACCTGGGTGCCAAATCTTAAAATCAAACCGGCAACAAAAAACCCGATCCACCACCCGGTCATAAAAAGTAAAAAAATGATCGGGATAAAATACCAGCCAAAAAAAACAATATTTATTTTGTAAAGCAGATAGGCAACTACCATGGTAAAAGGAAAACTTAAAGCTGCTTTGGTAATTCCAATAATAATAAAGGAAACTACCCATTCTGAAAATTTTATTGGTGAAACAAAAATATTTATTAAATTTTTATTCCATAGATCTTCCAATAAATTAACGGTAATCTCATATTGGGCACGCCAGACAATCTGCCAAAACATAAGACCTGATAAAATGACAAGCATAATCTGGGGAGCATTTGGAGCAAAGGTCATGAAATACGAGCTCGTCAGACCCCAGATGATAAGGTCGATGGTTGGCCAATAAAAAGCATCGCCGATCCGATCATAACTATGTCTGAACAAAAAGAAAAATCTCAAAACCAGAGCGTAAATCCTGTTTAATTTCATATTGCCTGTAAAAAATAATCATTAAGAGTAGGTTTATCAATGCTAATTTGATCATAAAAAACACCCTTATCCATAAGTTCTCTTAAGAAAACCGGGATTTCTTTTTCTTTAAGGTCGATAATTATGTATCTTCCTTCCAGTTTGTAGACAACTTTTTTACTCTGACAGATTTCAATTGTTCTTTTCAAACCGTCAGGAATATTCAACTCGACATGACAGATTTCAATAGTTTTTGCCAGTTTATCTGGAGTGTTATCGGCAATTATTTTTCCATTGTTAATAAGAATTACTCGATCGCAGACTTCCTCAACCTCAGCCATGTTATGAGATGTCCAGACAATGGAAACATTAAATTGATCCCGTTCTTCAAGTAAAAATTTTCTTATATATTCTGCTGTTTCTGGATCCAATGAAGCTGTCGGTTCATCAAGCAACAATACTTTAGGATAGTTTATAAAAGCTTTTGCCAAATTTACCCGCGTAATCTCTCCTGAAGATAAATCTTTTGTCTGTTCTTTTAACAGTTTTTCTAATTTAAAAATTTTTGCTAATTTTTTTATTCTTTCATTTCTATTTTTTATTTCATACAAGTAGGAAATAAATTTCAAATTTTCCTCAACCGTTAAAAGCCACGGTAATTGAGTATAGGTTGAGGAAAAATTTATTTTTTCCAAAATTTCTTCCCTGTTGTTTTTAAGATTTTTTCCAAAATAATTAACCTCACCTTTTGTAGGTGTCAATACTCCAATGATCATTTGAATTGTCGTTGTCTTTCCGGCCCCATTTGGACCAAGAAGGCCCAATATTTCTCCCTCCTTCAAATCAAAGGAAACATTATTTACCGCAGTAAATGAGCTAAATTTTTTCGTTAGATTGGTTACTTTCAAGACATTCATACGAATATTATACTTTAAATCCATAAAAACGCTTCTCCAGCTTATAAAAAGTAGAGAATACCTTGAAATAATTATAATTAATTAATACTTTAGCTTTTTGTGATAATATAATCTTTCATAATGGCAGGGGAGCCTGAGAGAGGTAAATGGTGAAAAAGACCAGTATCCAACCAGGGGGAATAATAGGCGATTAATTCATCATTAATTAGGTATTTAACAAATAATAATTAATTAATAATTTTTAATTTAGATTGATATGACAATATAGCACTCCTCTCCTGTCAAGTGTGGATAACGTCGTAAAAGATATAATTTACGACGTTATATGTATTCTTCCCTTCAAGTATATATCCATCTAAAACTGCTATTTCCTGATCTGTTCTATTTATTCGATAAATCTCATTGGAGAACAAAACCTTCTCCCTCTCTTTAATTCCTTATGAATTATCTTCTCGATTGTGTTTGACCAATCGCTAATAACTAATCATTAATCACTAGTTTCAGCCTCTTCTCTTACCCTTAATTATGAATGATATTATTTAGCTTGTTATATAGTCCTAAACTATTAATTCTGAAGCTAAAAGTATAGATTTAGCAGTATGGTTTTCCCAGAGGAACAGACGCTAGTGAGTTTTAGAGCGTTTAAATAATCTAAATTATTGTTTTTAGCTTCAAATTCCCGCAGTTATCCACAACATGCATATATGCTACAATTTTAGCCCACATTATAGTCCTATAGTTTTATAATTCACGTTCGTAGGTTTTAACACTCCTCTATCCTCTACTTGGGGGCTTAACCTTAAATTCAAAACGAAATCGATAGTAAAGTAATAATTAATACAAATATGAAGACGCTCACATACTCACGAACTGTTTCTTTAAATAATCGTTGATCTATGTGACTGTATGTCAGTCCGGCCAAACTGTAATACGAGCTAGTTAAAAAAAGCGAATATACAGGCATTTTTAAAGGAATAAAAGAAATGATCATAGCCAACTCACCCAAAACCAAGCCTGTTACTAGGCTAAGGTGTAGCGCTTCAATTTCTATATGTTTTTTTAGCCTGATAGTCCAATAAAGATGAACTCCTAAAATAAATCCTACTATCCCCGCTGCTAACATATTAACCAAAAAGATCTGTTTAAGCGAAAAAATTAAATTAAATATTAAGAAAGACACTATCGTCTGGTAAAAAAAATTGATTGAAAAAGCTGCCCGGTAAAGCCCCAGACTCTTCTCTACTCCAATATTAAAAATATTTGAACAAAGTAAAACCGCATAGATTGATACTCCATAAATCATTGAGAACGGCACTCTTGTCAACCATCTTCCGGGGAATAAATAATAAACAAAATAGAAAGCGATCGTCACTAACTGAGGCATAAGGAACAGTCCAAACCAGCCTACTTTATTTATACCTTCAATCAAAGAAAAGTAGGTCAAAAAATAGGTGGAAATTATCAGAATAGGCAGAAAAGTGATTACCTTGTCAAAACCGAAAAAAGAAGAAATGACCATCAATAAAGTCAGCAGAACCACTGATATCACCAAACGATATCTTTTTTCAATCTTTATTGCTTTTTTGTCGAAATTTTTTTTAAGTTGTTTGAAATTCAACATATATTGGTAAAAACCGTCTGAACATCATCTAATACCTCTAAGGCCTCAATAATATCATTAATAATATGAAGTTTTTTTTCATCATCAATCAGAATTGGACTTTGAGGCTTATAGTCAATTTCTGCAGAGATGTAAACAATTTCTTTTATTTTATCTTTTATGTGTCCTAAATTCTCAAAAGGAAAATAGACGGAAAATCTTGTTTCATCTTCGTCAATATCAAAAGCCTCAAGCAAATCACCGACTTCTAAAATTTTTTCTTGAGAAACGCTGACTTTATCAAAAATGATCAAAGCACATTTTTTGAATAAATATCCAACCGATCCGCTGCTGCCTAATTTAGAATTATGACGTTCAAGGATATTTCTTACTTCGCTTAACGTCCGATTTTGATTATCGGTCGTTGCCAAGATTATTAAAGATACTCCATACGGGGCAAATCCTTCGTAGACAACTTCTTTCAACTGGCTTTTCTCAGGGCCGACTGCCTTGGCGATCGCCCGTTCAATATTCTCTTTAGGCATGTTAAAACTTTTTGCCTTTTCAATTATCAATCTTAATCTCACATTATCATCAGGATTGGTCAATCCCCCATTTTCCGTTACAGACATCGTGATGAGCCTTGACATCTTGCCAAATACATTTCCTTTTATCTTATCATTGGCTCCTTTTTTTCTTTTTATATTCGCCCATTTAGAATGACCGGACATATCTATTCCAATTATACTTGACAATTATGAATATTAAAATATACTTTAAAGAAATCTATGGATAATTTGGCTGGTTTAGAAAAACAAGCAATTGATGCTGCTATATCTAGTGATTGGAAAGACGCAATCTTCCTTAATGAAAAAATCATCGTTCATGATAAAAAAAATATTGATGCTTATCTTCGACTGGGATTTGCTTGCCTCCAAAATAATCAGTTAATTAAAGCAAAAAAATATTATCATAAAGCCTTGAATATTCAACCGGGTAATTATTTAATTAATGAAAATCTTGAAAGAATTAAAATTCTTGAATCAAAAAAAATGGCTCGAGCGAAAACACCGAATCTTGATCCATATTTATTTCTGGAAATTCCTGGAAAAACCAAAACAATCGGTCTGGTTAACTGTGGTCAAAAAAACATTCTCGTAAGATTAGCAACAGGACAGAGGGTTGATATTACTCCAAAAAAACGACGAGTGGAAATAAGAACCAATGAAAAAGAATATCTTGGTTGTCTTCCCGATGATCTTAGTAAGAGATTAATGATTTTTATTAAAGCCGGCAGCATTTTTTCAGCTTATATCAAAGAGGGTGGTTTGAAAAATATTGTTATTTTTTTGAAAGAGGAAAGAAAAGGTGTAAAAGTTGCCAAGTACGCTTCATTTCCGGTTAACATACAATCCAATCTTAATAGCTTGTCCCAAGGTCACAGTGAAATGAGGGAAGAATTAAAAGAAGAAGATCTTGAAGAAATAACAGATAATGATCTGGAAAAACTGGCCGAATCCTTAAATGAAGAAAAAGAATATCTTGGTTTTGAAACTGAAAATAAAGAAGAAATCGAAGAAGAATGATTAATTAATACTCCAGTCTTTTTCAAGATTACCTAATTTAAATATTATATCAGATGACTCTGTCTCCCCCACTTTTATCTGACAGTGAAAAAAAGATTGCAAATCCTTGATAATTGGATCTGACAATTTTTCCTCCCTTGAAATAAGCAAACACCTATCAAGGTTTTCATCATTTTGGCTGATATCGACCACTCTTATCCCCTCTCCATCAACAATGTTGCTGATTAAAACGGCTGTTTGATAATTTTTTTGATAAATTATCTGGACATTGTCTCCAATTTTTCTATAAATTCGTTTATAAAGAGTTCCCTGAATATTTTTTGCTAATAATAATGAGTCGGAATAAACAGATGAATCTATGATTTTATAATGATTAAGATTATGATCTAAAAAAAGGAAATATAAAAAAATCCTATCCACCCAATTAGCATTGGAACGGTAAAATAAAATATTACTGGTACTTGGAAAATTATTGCTCTTTTCTTTATTGTCATAATAAATACTTGTGTTTTTTGGATAGAAATAAAAATCAACAATTGATGAAGTAGCAGCAGAATAAGTTTTTTGAAAAATATCTGGTTTTCTTTCAAGAGAGACTAATTTTCCAAGTGATCCAAGCCGATAAAAACCATAACCGCCTGGAATAAGGCTTTTTAAATCTGAAGGCATTTGAATAATGTAATTGGTATCGCTTGTACGATCAAATGAATAAAAAAAACTGTTTTGCCCGTAAAAGACGACATTAACTTTTTCCTTCCATTTTAGAAACACTGAACCAGTAATAGACTTAATTAAAAAATATAGAAGACAAGCCGTAACAAAAAAAATAAAAATTGATTTTAATTTCATGTTAACCCGTGTTCTATTTTTAATCTCTTTATTTTATTAATAATTTCAATTTTGTCGATCTTGTGCCAGAGATAAATTTTTCTGATAATCGAAAGGGAAGCTTCAAATTCCGGTTGAACGACAAGGTCAACGCCTAAATCTTTCATCCTTATTTGATCAATTTCTTTATGAACCCTGCCGATAATAAATAATTTACTATTGAGTTTTTTGCCATTTAAAATGATCATTTCCTGGCTATGTCTGTCTGGAACAGCAATGATTAAAATTGAAGCTTTTTCTACCTGAGCATAGTCTAAAATATCGACGTCTGAGGGATCGCCGTAAATAATATTAGCTCCATGTTTTTTTGCTCTTTCAACTGTATAGAGATTATAATCAATTGCTAAATATGGAATGTTAGCCATCATCAAAGACCTTCCTATATAGCTGCCAATCCTTCCATAACCGCAGATTACGACATGACCTTTTATCTGCAATTCATCAAGAAAAGAATTATTACTGTCAATTTTATAGGCAATAAAATTTTCCAAAAACGGTAAATATGTTTTTATAAATCCGCGGATTTTATTATAAATCTTTGATTTATTTTTAATAAAAATCGGAGTCACAATTAAAGTAATCAAAACTGAAGTAATAATAAATAAGTATTTTTCTTTAGCAATAACCCCATTGATAAAAGCCGCTGACATAAGAATAAAGGCGTCTTCATCAATCTGAAAAAGATACATTGAAAGGTTAAAACTTGTTTTTGAATGAAATTTAAGAGCAAGAAAAATCACTAAAATAATTAAAGCTTTGATAAAAATCACAAACAGTGCAAAAAGAAGTATTTTTGGAATTAATCCGAGTATCAATATTAAATTAATACTGTTACCTATATATACAAAAAATATGACACCTAGTAAATCACGCAACGGTCTAACTTCAGTAAAGATATGATAATGTTCCATTGTCTGAGAAAGCAATATTCCGGCTATGAAAATCCCAATTAAGGTAGGGATTTTTAAAATAATTGACAGAAGAACGACAAAAATAATGAAAACGACGATAAATAAGTTTAATAGCTCGCGGGAAGCACGGGCAATTTTATTAAAAACATAGGGAATGATTATCTTACCAATATAATATAAGCAGGTAATAATTAATCCCGCCTTTATCAATCCGATAATCGTATCAAAAAATACAGTCATCGGCGATATTTCTTTTGAAGTAATTGATGTAAAAATAATTAAAAAAGGGATAAAAGCAATGTCCTGAAACATTAAAATTCCCATCGCTATCTCACCGATAAAAGATGATTCCTCTCCCCTATCTTGAATTATTTTAGCGACTAAAGTCGTTGAAGAAGAAGATAGCGCAATTCCAATCAGAAAAGACTCAAGAGAATTGAATTTAAATATTAAACTTAAAATAAATATTGAAATGATTGTAATAATTATCTGGAATGTTCCGCCGATAATAATAAATTTTTTCAGATTTAATATTCGGGAAAAATTTACTTCCAATCCCAAAGTAAAAAGTAAAAGAATAATTCCAAAGTAGGCAAAATTTTTTACCGCTTCATTGTTAGCTAGTTCGGGAAAAATGTTTCCCAAAATAAGTCCTCCTATAATATATCCTATGAGAGGCGATAATTTAATTTTTTTTGCCAACAGTCCAAAAACTAGAGGAATAGACAAGTAAAGAAAAAAATTAAAAACTAAAGAAAGTTCTATTTCACCCATAAATTAGAGTATATATCATTTTCTCAATCTTTTTTCACAATCAATGCAGAATTGAGCTTCAGGAACAAGTTTTAAACGAGGATTAGGAATTGCCTTACCACACTTATCACATTTACCATATTGTTTTTTATATATTTTTTTTAAGGCCAAATCAATATCTCTTACTCTTCTGTCCAAATCTTTTACTTCTGCCTCGATCGTATCATGGCCAACCTGTTCACGAACGTCGGTATCGACTGCGGCATTATCTGAAGCATGGTCGGGGTCAGAAAAAGGATCATCTTTTTTTAATTCTTTAATTTGTGCTAGACTTTTTACTTTCTCCTTGAGAAGTTTTTCTTTTAGACCTGAAATTAATTTTTGACCAAGTTTTTTGTCCATTTGTTTTTATAAAATTTTTAATCGGACTCCTAAAATAATAAATAAAGTAAATACTTGTTGTCAAGAGCAGGATGGTAGACACCATCCCGTTAAAACTTTGACCAGGTAAGTATAGATTAACTATCTTTGGTTTGTCAAATATAAAATAAACCAAAGAAAAATACCAGATAAAAAAATAAAAAATAAAACCTGTTGAGTATTTTTCCCTTCTCACCTGGAAGAGCAACTTATAGGAAAGATATGCTCCAAGTCCAAAACAAACCGCTTCATAAAAAGGAGTAAAAAGGCGGGTGTTTCCGGAAAAAAAACTACCAATTTTACCAAAAAATAAGGCAGTAAAAATAGGGGTGATAAAATAATCAAAAACTTCTAAAGCTTTTATTTTTTTCAAAGTGAAAAATAAATATAGAGAGAAAAATCCCCCAATTAAAAAACCATATAAAGACATCCCGGGATAACCATTGATAAGGATGAATTTAAAAAAATTAAAACCGAATTCTTTGAAATTAAAAATTACGTAAAAAAGTCTTCCTAAAAAAAGTCCTCCGAAAAGTGCTGTAAATAGACCGTCAAAAACATCTTCTTCTTTAAATGAAGTTAATCGGATATTTCTCCAAAGTAGAAAACTCCCCCAGAAAAAAGCCAAAACCAGAAACAGGCCAAAAGTATATATTTTTAACGCACCTAAATTGAATAATACAGGTAACATAGTTTTTAGTATATACTCCTCTTATGCTGGTTTCAACCCGAAGGGTTGTCAAAGCAGCTTAGAGGAAGTTATACCCGTAACTTTTTCAAATGTGTAGGGTATAATTTACCCAATATGAAAAAACAACTCCGGGTCGGTTTTGATTTAGATGGCGTCTTGCTCTATAATCCAGCCAGAATTGCCCGACCGATTATTGTTTTTTTAAAAAAAATCTTTTTAAAAAAAGAGGTCAATAAGTTTCACTATCCAAAAACAAGAATTCAAAAATTAATCTGGTTAATGTTCCATAAAGTGGTTTTTGGACCGGCTGACGGATACGAGGAGCTGAAAAAATTAATAAAAACAAAAAAAATTAAAGCCTATGTCATAACCGGAAGGAACGAATCTTTAAAAAATGATTATAACTCATGGATGAAAAAA
>Ga0209211_10007051_pt1 | contig 15931 bp, 27 predicted proteins | sample RifGroA2_FD_183992 | JGI IMG/M metagenome (GOLD analysis project Ga0209211, IMG submission 183992) | Groundwater microbial communities from Rifle, Colorado, USA - Groundwater A2 (SPAdes) (version 2) | ecosystem: Environmental > Aquatic > Deep subsurface > Groundwater | place: Rifle, Colorado... | reverse complement strand
GAGGAAATATGGCAAAGGCAAAATTTGAGAGGGTAAAACCGCATGTCAACGTAGGGACAATAGGGCATGTTGATCATGGAAAGACAACACTGACGGCAGCAATAACGAAGGTGTTAGCGATAAAGGGATGGGCACAATTCAGGGCGTATGACCAGATAGACAACGCACCTGAGGAAAGGGCCAGGGGAATAACCATAGCAACAGCGCATGTAGAGTACGAGTCTGAGAAGAGGCACTATGCACATGTAGACTGTCCCGGACATGCGGACTATGTAAAGAACATGATAACCGGCGCAGCGCAGATGGACGGAGCGATACTGGTAGTAAGCGCGGCAGACGGACCGATGCCACAGACAAGGGAGCACATACTGCTGGCACGTCAGGTTGGAGTACCATACATAGTAGTATTTATGAACAAGACCGACATGGTAGACGATCCTGAGCTTATTGATTTGGTAGAACTTGAGATAAGAGAACTGCTTGATAAATATGGCTTTCCCGGAAATGACATACCAATAGTAAAGGGCAGCGCGTTAAAGGCAATGGAGAGCACCAGCACAGACTACGATGCACCTGAATATAAATGCGTACATGACCTTATGGATGCAGTAGACAGTTATGTGCCGACACCTGACAGACCGATAGACAAGCCGTTCCTGCTGCCGATAGAAGATGTATTTACAATATCGGGCAGAGGGACAGTCGTTACTGGAAGGGTAGAAAGAGGGATAGTAAAAGTAGGAGAAGAAGTAGAGATAGTAGGATTAAGGGAAACGAGGAAGACAACAGCGACCGGTGTAGAGATGTTCAGGAAACTGCTGGATGAAGGAAGGGCAGGCGACAACGTAGGCGTGTTGCTGAGGGGAATCGGCAAGGAAGATGTAGAGAGGGGTATGGTATTGGCAAAGCCGGCGAGCATAACACCTCATACAAAGTTCAAGGCAGAGGCGTATGTATTGACAAAGGAAGAAGGCGGAAGGCACACACCGTTTTTCAATGGATACCGGCCCCAGTTTTACTTCAGGACAACTGATGTGACGGGGGTGGCGAAACTGCCGGAGGGAGTGGAGATGGTAATGCCTGGAGATAATGTAAGCATAACAGTAGAACTGATAGCGCCCATCGCAATGGAGAAGGAACTTAGGTTTGCCATAAGAGAGGGCGGAAGGACAGTTGGCGCTGGTGTCGTTACAGAGGTACTGGAGTAGAAAGTGAACCAAAAAATAAGAATAAAACTAAAGGCGTATGATCACAAATTATTGGACCAGTCTGTAAAAGAGATAGTGGATACTGCACAGAGGACAGGAGCAAGGATAGCAGGCCCGATGCCCCTGCCGACAAAAATAAGCAAATTCACCGTTCTGAAATCACCCCATGTTGATAAAAAATCAAGGGAGCAGTTTGAGATAAGAACACACAAAAGACTGATAGATATATATGATCCGACTTCTGATACCGTGGACGCATTGATGAAACTTGAACTGGCCTCAGGGGTAGATGTGGAGATAAAGCTATGACAGGTATTCTGGGTAAAAAGATTGGTATGAGCCAGGTGTTTACCGAGGACGGTAAGCTTGTGCCTGTAACAGTTATCGTGGCAGGCCCATGTTGTGTTGTCCAGGTAAAGACAACCGGAAAAGATGGATATGAGGCTGTTAAGGTTGGTTTTATTGATGCAGGAAAGGCAAAGAACATTACCAAGCCTGTTGCCGGCGTTTTCAAAAAGGCAGGGACTTCTGTATATAAGTTTTTGAAAGAGTTCGATATGAGCGGCCTGAATGTCGGAGATATGATAAAGGTCGAGAGCTTTGCAAAGGGTGATACTGTATCGATTTCCGGTACATCCAAGGGCAAGGGATTTCAGGGCGGTATGAAACGACATAATTTCAAGGGCGGTCCCGCTTCACATGGCTCTACACGTTACAGGGCTCCCGGATCGATAGGTCAGAGTTCCTGGCCTTCAAGGGTTTTTAAGGGAATGAGAATGGCGGGTCATATGGGAAGCGAAAGGGTCACCGTTCAAAATCTTAAGGTTATTGATGTAAGGCCGGATCAAAACCTGTTGCTGGTCAAGGGTGCTGTACCTGGGACAGTAAATTCAATCGTGGAAATTCGGAAGGATAAATAGCATGATCGAGATAGATATAAAAGATATAAACAATAACGCAAAGGGTAAGATGGGACTTGCCGAGATGGTATTTAACAATGAAGCTTCCGAAGCGCTGGTTCATAGTGCTATTGTTAATTATCTTGCCAATCAGAGGCAGGGGACCGCTGCTACAAAGACAAAGGGTATGGTGAGTGGCGGTGGTAAAAAGCCCTGGAAGCAAAAATCCACAGGAAGGGCAAGGTCCGGAAGTTCAAGGTCTCCAATATGGAGAGGCGGCGGTATTATATTTGGCCCTCAACCTCGCGATTATACATCCAAACTCCCGAAGAACATGAGAAGAATGGCCCTTTATAAAGCGCTAACAATGAAAATGGCCGATGGTGAGGTTTCCGTTATAGAATCACTCTCACTTGAAAAACCGGCAACCAAGGATATGATTAAAATATTGAAGAACCTGGATATGACCGGCAAGACAGTCCTTATAGTGCTTGCGGAAAAAGACGATAATGTAATACTTTCCGCACGGAATATCCCCGGAGTCGAAGTAATCAGGGTGTCTGACATAAACGCTTACAATATAATAGTTTTTAAGAATATAATATTTACTGCTGATGCTATGGCAAAGCTGCAGGAAGGCATATCCGAAGGGGAGGTCGAGGCAGCATGAGAACAATATACGATGTGATAAAGAAGCCCCTCTTTACTGAAAAGGGAATGGAACTGAAGGAAGGGGCCAATAAAATTCTGCTGGAAGTCAACCCGGATGCTAATAAGCATGAGATAAAAAAGGCCATGGAAGAGATATTCAAGGTCAAGGTTGAAGGGATTTCAACAATTAACACCAAGGGTAAATTAAAGAGACAGGGAAAGTCTGTAGGCAGAAGGTCTGATAGAAAAAAGGCCATAATAACCTTGAAAAAAGGTGAAAAACTAGACTTTATTGAGGGTGTTTAAATGGGAATAAGAAAATATAAGCCAACATCTCCTGGAAGAAGGTTCCAGTCAGCCTCGGACTATAAAGACGTAACGTCTCATGTGCCTTTTGAGGCCCTGACTATGCCCCTGAAAAAATCAGGCGGCAGAAACAACACCGGACGTGTAACGGTATGGCAGAGGGGCGGAGGAAACAAGAGGCAATACAGAATTATTGATTTTAATCGCAACAAGATTGGTGTGCCTGCTGTTGTAGAGACCATAGAATACGATCCTAACAGGTCTGCCAGGATAGCCCTGTTAAAATATAAAGATGGTGAGCACAGGTACATCCTCGCTCCTATTGGGTTGAATGTTGGAGACACAGTATTGTCAGGGCCGGAAGCAGAGATAACGCCGGGTAATACATTGCTGATAAAGGATATTCCTTTGGGAACGACGATTCATAACATAGAGATCAAGGCAGGGCAGGGCGCAAGGCTTGTGAGGAGCGCTGGGGCAGCAGCTCAGATTGTTGCAAGGGACGCGAAATACGCTCAAGTGAAGATGCCGTCCGGAGAGGTCAGGCTAATTATGACCACATGTATGGCTACAATCGGACAGGTTAGTAATGTTGAGCATGAGAACATATCTTATGGTAAGGCTGGAAGGAAGAGGTATCTGGGCATCAGGCCGCATGTTCGCGGCGTTGCCATGAATCCGATCGATCATCCTTTGGGTGGCGGTGAAGGAAAGTCTTCGGGTGGGCGGCCACCATGTTCGCCATGGGGCAAGCCTGAAGGCGTAAAGACAAGGCATAACAAGAAGACAAATAAATTTATCGTGAAGAAGCGGAAATAGGAGGATTAAGTGCCAAGATCCTTAAAAAAAGGGCCTTTTGTAGAGGCAAAGCTGTCCAGGAAAATTGATGTCATGATCGAGACCGGGGATAAAAAGATGATCAAGACATGGTCGAGAAGGTCGACTGTTTTACCGGAATTCATAGGATTTACATTTGCTGTACATAATGGGAAGAAATTCATACCAGTGTATATTACTGAGAACATGGTTGGACACAAGCTGGGCGAGTTTTCGCCGACAAGAACTTTTAGAGGGCATTCGCGCTCTGAAAAGACAACATCAGTGAAGGGTTAGACATATGGAATCAAAGGCTATTTTAAAATATGCGAAGATTACACCAAGAAAGGCCAGAAGGGTAATAGATCTTATAAGGGGTAAACGGGCTTCAGAGGCACTGATATCCTTGAGGTTTATGCCTTACAGGGGGGCACAGTTCATTGAAAAGCTTCTCAAGTCTGCGATGGCGAATGCCGAACAAAAGAACAGCCATGTGGATATAGACAGGTTAAAGGTAAAGGAAGCCCTTGTTGATCAGGGACCTGTGATGAAAAGGATGGAACCCCGTTCCATGGGCAGGGCGAACACGATTAGGAAGAGAACTTCTCATATAACCATTGTTCTTGCGGAGGAATAGCATAATGCAGATTTCAAATATCAAATATCAAATATCAAATTCTCTGAATTGGGGGTGTTGATTTGGGCCAGAAGACTAATCCAATCGGCAACAGGGTTGGGATAATCCGGACTTGGGAATCGAGATGGTTCCTTAAAAAAGGATATGCTGATCAGCTTATCGAAGATTTAAATGTCCGCAAAATGATAAAGGCAAAATTATTCCATGCAGGTGTCTCCAAAATTGAGATTGAAAGGCCGGGGCAAAAGCTGAAGGTAATAATACATACTGCAAGACCCGGTATTATAATAGGCAAAAAAGGTGCAGAGGTTGAAAAGCTGAAAAAAGAGATAGAAGAGATGACAGGCAACCAGGTAGCAATTGATATAAAGGAAGTACGTAAGCCTGAGGTTAATGCACAGCTTGTTTCAGAAAACATTGCAATGCAGCTTGAAAAAAGAGTGGCCTTCAGAAGGGCATTGAAGCGCGCTGTTTCCTCTGCCTTGAGGTTTGGATCTCTCGGTATAAAAGTGCAGTGTTCCGGAAGGTTGGCTGGAGCAGAAATAGCAAGGTCGGAATGGTACAGGGAAGGCAGGGTCCCACTCAGCACTTTCAGGGCGGACATTGATTACGGTTTTTCAGAGGCAAAGACGACCTATGGACTTATCGGCATCAAGGTCTGGATATATCAGGGAGATATACTTCCTGAACAGGCTGCAACTTCTGCGGTAGGAGAGTGATATGTTAGCGCCGAAAAAAGTTAAGTTTAGAAAAATGATGAAAGGCAATATGAATGGCAAGGCTTACAGAGGTTCTGAAGTCAGCTTTGGGGAATTTGCCCTGAAGGCCATGGAGCCAGGCTGGATAACCAGCCGACAGATTGAGTCTGCCAGGGTAGCAATAACGAGACATGCAAAAAAAGGGTGCAAGGTTTGGATAAGGATTTTCCCTGACAAGCCAATTACACGCAAACCTGCTGAGACAAGAATGGGAAAGGGAAAGGGCAACCCGGAATTTTGGGTTGCAGTTATTAAGCCAGGCAGGGTATTGTACGAGGTTTCAGGAGTCAGTGAGCAGATTGCAAAAGAGGCGTTTACGCTCGCTTCCAAAAAATTGCCGATATCCACGAAGATTGTAAAAAGAGAGGTGGCCGTATTATGAAACCTACCGAGGTCAGGGCATTATCAGTGGATGAATTGAAACAGAAAGAAATGGATTTTAGAAGGGAATTATTTAATCTCAAATTTCAACTTGCCAAGGGTGAGTTGGAGAACAATATGAGAGTTCGTGCTGTTCGGAAAGATATATCGAGGGTTTTGACTATAATCTCAGAAAAAGAAGATAAGAGGGGTATTAAAAATGCCTAAGAAGATTCATACAGGTAAGGTAGTCAGCGACAAAATGGAAAAGACTGTTGTCGTAGCGGTAACAAGGACATTTCAGCATCCCCTATACAAGAAAACAGTCAGGGAAATTGCAAGATTTAAGGCCCATGATGAAGAGAATAAATGCAAGACCGGAGACAAGGTGCAGATAATCGAGAGCAGGCCTGTAAGCAAAGACAAGCGTTGGCAGGTAATTAAAATCGTTGAAGGTGAGGGCAGGTAGATATGATACAGACACTGAGCATTCTCGAAGTGGCGGACAATTCCGGGGCCAAAAAGGTTCAGTGCATAAGGGTAATGGGCGGCTCCAGCAGGCGTTATGCCAGGCTTGGAGATATTATCGTTGTTAGCGTTAAGGAAGCCATTCCTGAAGGCAATGTAAAGAAAGGCGCTGTTGCAAAGGCGGTTGTTGTCCGGACAAAAAAGGAAACAAGGAGACCGGACGGTTCATATATCAGATTTGACCAGAATGCAGTAGTTATTATAAATGCGCAAAAGGAGCCCGTGGGTACAAGAATATTTGGCCCTGTTGCAAGAGAGTTGAGGTGGAAGGAGTTCATGAAGATAATATCTCTTGCTCCGGAAGTCCTGTAGAATTATGAATTACGAATTAATAATTACGAGTTTCAGAAAAATATATTGCAGTTAATTCATAATTCGTAATTTATAATCCGTAATTTTTAGGTGATTGGAGGAAAAAGTGGGTTTAACTTTAAAAAAAGGTGATATCGCGGTTGTTATGACCGGCAAGAGCAAGAGCAAGAGTGGAAGGATTCTGTCTGTTCTGCCTTCAAAGGAAAAAGTAATAATCGAAGGCATAAATATAGTCAAGAGACACATGAAGCCAAGCAAGAAGTATTCTCAGGGTGGAATAATAGAAAAAGAGGGCCCGATACATATATCAAATGTAATGTTAGTATGTCCCAAATGCAATAAATCTACAAGGATAGGAAACACTCGCCTTGATGATGGGAAAAAGCTCAGGACATGCAAGAAGTGTAAGGAGGTTATAGATTAATAATGGCGCCGAGGCTGAAGGGAAAATATACCGGAGAAGTTTTGCCTGCGATTATGAAGGAGTTTGCATATAAAAGCGTTATGCAGGTCCCTAAAATAGAGAAGGTAATTGTTCATGTTACCATGGGAGAGGCTACCCAGAACATAAAACTGCTTGATGCTGCAGAGAAGGAACTGGCCACTATTACAGGGCAGAAGCCCCTTGTTACAAAATCAAAAAAGGCCATTGCAGGGTTTAAACTTAAACAGGGTGTTCCTTTGGGGTGCAAGGTCACTCTCAGGGGCGAAAGGATGTATGAGTTCATGGACAGGCTGATCAGCGTGGCATTACCGAGAATCAGGGATTTCAGGGGCCTGTCAGCAAAGTCCTTTGATGGTAAGGGCAACTATTCATTTGGCTTGAAGGAACAGTATATATTCCCTGAAATAGATTATGACAAGGTAGAGATGGTGCATGGCCTGGATATTACAATATGCACTTCCGCAAAGACAGACGAAGAAAGCAGGGCATTGCTAAGACTTATGGGAATGCCGTTAAGAAAGTAAGGAGGACTTTGTGGCAAAAACGTGTATGATTGAAAAATGTAAAAGGGCGCCTAAATTCAAGGTTAGGGCTTACAATAGATGCAAGGTGTGCGGCAGGCCAAGGGCCTACCTCAGGAAGTTCGGGCTTTGCAGAATCTGTTTCAGGTCTCTTGCACTTCGGGGGCAGGTTCCCGGTGTAACAAAATCAAGCTGGTAGGGGTGGTAGAATGGTAACTGATCCAATTGCAGATATGCTGACCCGAATAAGGAACGCGGTTATGATAAAAACCGAGAAGGTTGATATACCTGCCTCCAAAATGAAGGTTGAGGTTGCAAAGATTTTGAAGGAAGAAGGGTTCATAAAGTCATATAAGATTCTCAAGGATAAAAAACAGGGAATTTTAAGAGTTACCCTTAAATATACAGTAGACAATGAGCGGATACTGACCGGTCTGAAGAGGGTTAGCAAGCCGGGCAGAAGGGTATATGTTGGAAAGGACGAAGTCCCAAAAGTCATGGGCGGAGTAGGGATAGCTGTTGTTACCACACCAAGAGGTATATTGAGCGATAGGGAATGCCGCCGGGAAGGTGTTGGCGGAGAAGTCCTATGTTATATATGGTAGCGAGGAGAGACAGATGTCAAGAGTCGGTAAAAAACCTATAGAAGTGCCGCAGGGAGTGAGCGTTGAGTTTAAACACGATGCGATCCAGGTAAAGGGTCCAAAGGGTGAGCTTAATTACAATTTCCCTGAAAGTATTAAAATTTCGATGTCAGGCAATCAGATCTTGGTTGACAGGGGATCTGATGAAAAGTCAGACAGGGCTTTGCATGGTCTTGCGCGGAGCCTTGTATCAAACATGGTTAATGGTGTATCGCAGGGCTATAAAAGGGTCCTGGAGATCACCGGTATTGGTTACAGGTCACAGGTCAAAGGAAATAAAATACTTTTTACATTAGGGTATTCACATCCTATAGAGTATGATCTGCCTGCAGGCGTTACCGCGGCAGTTGATGATAAGCAGACTACAATTACCTTAAACGGTATAGACAAACAGGCGCTGGGACAGGTCGCTGCCAATATAAGGAAACTAAGGCCGCCTGACGCATATAAGGGTAAGGGTATCAGGTACGCCGGACAACGGATTAAATTAAAGGCCGGCAAAACAGGCAAGAAGTAGAGGAGGATCGCACGTGAATATTAAGGAATCGGCCAGAGGAAGAAGACATAAAAGGATAAGGAAGAAGATATCCGGAACAGATAAGAAGCCAAGGCTCTGTGTCTACAGGAGTCTTAATCATATATATGCCCAGATTGTCGATGACACAAAGGGTCAGACCCTTGTTTCAGCTTCAACTCTTGATAAGGAACTGAAGGATGAAAAGGGTCATAAGGGTAACGCGGCGATGTCAAAGAAGGTAGGACAGGTCCTTGCTTCAAAGGCATCCAAGGCAGGAATTAAGGAAATAGTTTTTGACCGCAGCGGCTACCAGTATCATGGACGTATCAAGGCCCTTGCTGAAGGCGCAAGAGAAAACGGACTTGTATTTTAATTATGAATTATGAGTTACAGATTACGAGTTGTAATTCGAAACTTATAACTCATAATTAGTAACTTATAATTTATTTGAAACAGGAGGCATGGTGAAGACTGAGAGGATCGACCCCGAAGGGCATAACTTAAAGGATAAGGTTGTATATATAAACAGGGTAGCGAAGGTTGTAAAGGGCGGCAGAAGATTTTCTTTCAGCGCACTTGTTGTGGTTGGGAACGGAGAAGGCATTGTAGGTGTCGGTAAGGGGAAGGCATCGGAAGTCCCCGAGGCTATAAGGAAGGCCGTTGAACAGGCAAAAAAACGTTTATCAAGGTTCCCAATGAAAGATGGCACGATAACCCACAGGATCATAGGACGATATGGCTCAAATTCAGTGGTGATGAATCCTGCCCGCAAGGGTACCGGCTTGATCGCAGGCGGAGCAGTAAGGGCTGTATTTGAGGTGGCCGGCATTCAGGATGTAGTTGCAAAATCTCTCGGTGGCCATAACCCGTTTAATAGTGTGAGGGCAACTCTTGACGGGCTTGGTAAATTAAAGGACCCCGAGGTTGTTTTCAGGCTCAGGGGCAAGACTGAGGGAGAGCCAGCAGTTGAAGAAGATAGCGAATAGGAGGTTGATAAGCCGGATATGAAAATACAGGATTTAGCTCCAGGAATTGGCAGCAACAAGAAGACTAAGAGAGTAGGGCGTGGCGAAGGCTCTGGGCATGGTAAAACATGTACGAAAGGCCACAAGGGACAAAAAGCGCGTTCCGGCGGCACAAAAGGCGCTGGATTTGAGGGTGGACAAACGCCATTGCAAAGGAGATTACCCAAGCGCGGGTTCAGGAACAGTCCATTCAAAAAAGAGTATGCGACAATTAATCTTGACGATATAATGAATTTTGGTCTGGAAGTGATAACTCCTGATGTTCTTCGTGATGAAAACATAATAAAAGACATGAAAAATGGCTTGAAAATACTCGGTAAGGGCAACATAGATAAGCCATTGAATATAAAGGCACATGCCTTTAGTTCCTCCGCACTGTCAAAGATAAATGCTGCTGGTGGCAAGGCAGAGGTTCTCTAAAATTGCAATTACTTACCACTATTCAAAACATATTCAAAATCCCTGAACTCAAAAACAGGATTTTGTTTACCTTAAGCTTCCTTGCCGTTTACAGGATCGGGGCACATATCCCTACCCCGGGGATTAACGGCGAGGCACTCAGCAAGTTCCTGACTGAAAAGGGCGGTGCCATGATGGGCTTCTTTGACATGTTTTCAGGGGGGGCCTTGTCCAGGGTCACTATTTTCGCACTTGGTATTATGCCTTACATCAGCGCGTCGATTATCTTTCAGTTGTTGACTGTTGTCATACCTTACCTTGGCAAACTTGCAAAAGAGGGAGATTCAGGCAGGAAAAAGATCGTCAAGTATACACGGTATGCTACGGTTGTGATCGGAGCTATACAGTCTTTCGGAATTGCTGTCGGGTTGGAGGGGATGTCAGGCGGAGAGTTTATCCAGAATCCAGGCTGGTCTTTCAGGCTTTTGACAATGCTGACCCTCACATCAGGGACCGCTTTTTTGATGTGGCTTGGGGAACAGATTACGGAACGCGGTATTGGTAACGGTATTTCTCTTATAATCTTTGCCGGAATTGTAGCAAGGTTCCCGGCCGCAATTGTCAGTACATTAAACCTTGCGAGGGCCGGTGAACTATCGGTATTCTTAGTCCTCTTAATTACGGTGATGATGATTGCCGTAATAGGCGGAATCATATTTATTGAAAGAGGGCAGAGAAAGATACCCGTGCAGTATGCAAAAAGGGTCGTCGGGAAAAAAGTCTTTGGGGGACAGAGTACCCATCTGCCGCTAAAGGTAAACACATCCGGGGTTATCCCTCCGATATTCGCTTCTTCAATAATAATGTTCCCTGCTACCATAGCGGGTTTTATAGCGATCCCGTGGGTCCAGGGCGTAGCCAAGCAGTTGTCACCCGGTACTACAATGTATACGTTGTTATATGTAGGCCTGATATTCTTTTTTAGTTATTTTTATACGGCTGTTATATTTAATCCGGTCGATATAGCTGAAAACCTGCAAAAACACGGTGGTTTTATCCCGGGAATCAGACCAGGTCAGAGGACATCAGATTATATATATAGGGTGCTTACAAGGCTTACCTTTGTGGGCGCAGTTTATTTGGCTATTGTATGCGTGATGCCTGAACTGCTTATCCAAAGCTTTAATGTACCCTTTTATTTCGGTGGTACGTCTCTTTTGATTGCGGTTGGGGTTGCCCTTGATACTGTATCACAGATAGAATCTCATCTCATGACAAGGTCATATGAGGGATTTCTGAAGAGAGGAAGGCTGAAAGGGAGAAGAGGCTGATAATTATCAAGTCTCAGGCTGAAATACTCAAAATAGCAGTGGCTTGTCGCATAGTTGCAGAAGTCCTAGAGGGTTTAAAATCCATTGTAAGTGAAGGGATAACGACTGCTGATATAGAGGCATACTGTGACGAGCAAATACGAAAGAAGAATGCCTTGCCGGCATTTAAAGGTTACAGGGGATATCCGTCGAGTGTCTGCACCTCAGTGAATGAACAGGTTGTACACGGAATACCTTCACGACATGTCAGACTAAAAAACAGTGATATAATAAGTATAGATTTGGGAGTTCTTCTGAACGGTTTTTATGGTGATGGAGCGATAACACTCCCTGTAGGGAATGTAGGGGCTGATTCCCTGAGACTTATAAAGGTAACAGAAGAGGCCCTGTATGTTGGTATCCAGAAGGCTGTTGTGGGTAACAGGGTATCGGATATTTCTGCTGAGATTCAGGAATATGTTGAAGCCAGGGGGTTTTCGGTTGTCAGGGCCTTTGTGGGGCATGGAATTGGTCGCTCATTGCATGAAGACCCCCAGGTGCCAAATTTCGGCAAGCGTGGGCAGGGCAACAGACTTAAAGAAGGAATGACGCTGGCTATAGAACCCATGGTCAATGCCGGGGTTCCGGATGTCAGGATATTGGGTGATGGCTGGACAGCAGTTGCCGTGGACGGACGCATGTCGGCTCATTTTGAACATACTATTGCGATAACAAAAAACGGGCCTGAAATCTTGACTAAAGTTTAATAAGGAAGGTATAATTCCAATTCATCTATGGCTAAAGAAGAAAATATAGAGGTACAAGGGACAATTGTTGAACCCCTGCCAAATGCGATGTTTCGGGTAGAACTTGAAAACGGGCAGATTATCCTCGCATATGTGTCCGGCAAGATGAAGATGCATTTTATTAAAATATTGCCCGGGGACAAGGTCACTGTTGAACTTTCCCCTTATGACCTCACAAAGGGTCGAATAACATACAGATTTAAGTAAAAATTGGGAATGGAAAGTATTTTTTTGCTGGTTATTTCCTGTTATTATTAGGAGGATATTAAATGAAGGTAAGGCCGTCTGTAAAGCCTATTTGTACAAAGTGCAAGATTGTGAAGAGAAAGGGTGTTGTGAGGGTTTTGTGTGAAAATCCGAGACATAAGCAGAGACAGGGATAATAATAGCAATTTCAGATTTGAAATTTCAAATTACAAATGAGGAGTGAGAGATGGCAAGAATAGCAGGTGTAGATCTCCCCAAAAATGAGAGAGTAGAGATAGGACTTACACGGATTTTCGGAATCGGAAGGTCGGTATCAAAGAAGATACTTGCTGAAAGCAAAGTAAATCCTGATACAAGGGTAAAAGATCTTACTGACGATGACATAGTAAAAATAAGAGGCCTGCTTGAAAAGGACTTTAAGGTCGAAGGTGATCTGAGGCGTGAAATCTCAATGAATGTAAAAAGGCTTGTTGAGATTGGATGTTACAGGGGAACCAGGCATACTGCGCATCTGCCGGCCAGGGGACAGAGGACAAAAACCAATGCAAGAACACGCAAGGGTCCGAGGAAGCTTGTAGTTAAGAAAAAGTAAGAGAGGAGGGCGTACTTTAATGGCTCAGAAAAAAAGAAGTGGCAAAAAGGTAAAAAAGAACATACCAAGTGGCGCTGCCCATATACAAACCACTTTTAACAATACAATCGTTACGATAACCGACTCCAGCGGAAATGTGCTTGCATGGTCAAGCGCAGGCAGCCTCGGATTTAAGGGATCGAGAAAAGGCACTCCTTTTGCAGCACAAATGGCTTCTGAAACTGCTGCAAAGAAGGCCATGGAAATGGGACTGAAACAGGTGGATGTTTTTGTTAAAGGACCTGGTGCCGGGAGAGAAACTGCGATAAGGGCGCTGCAGGCAGCAGGCCTTGAAATTACACTTATAAAAGATGTAACTCCGGTGCCTCACAATGGCTGCAGACCGCCGAAAAGGAGGAGGGTATAAATGGGAAGATATACTGGCCCTTTGTGCAGACTTTGCAGGAGAGAAGGGGACAAGCTTTTCTTTAAAGGTGACAGGTGTTACACCGAGAAATGCGCTGTTGAAAGGAGGAAGTATCCTCCAGGCCAGCATGGTCAGAGCAGGGGAAAGCTTTCTGACTATGGTGTGCAGTTAAGGGAAAAACAGAAAGTGAGAAGGATTTACGGCATTATTGAAAACCAGTTCAGGTTGTATTTCAAGAAGGCATCAGCCATGAAAGGTATAACAGGAGAGGTGTTATTGCAACTCCTGGAAAGAAGACTTGATAATGTGATTTTCAGGATGGGCTTTGCGGATAATAGGAGAGAAGCAAGGCAACTTTTGAGACACGGCCATTTTCTTGTCAATGGGAAAAAAGTTGACATACCTTCATGTCTTATGAAACCTGGGGATGTTGTTGAAGTAAGGGAAGCCAGCAGGGGATTCCAATCGATATTGGACAGCCTGTCCGTAGCAGAACAGAGGGGGTTCCCGGGATGGGTGGAGGTTGACATCCAGAATTTCAAGGGAAGCTTCGTAAGGGTACCGTTAAGGGATGAGATACAACTGCCGGTACAGGAACAGCTTATAGTTGAGTTCTATTCCAAATAAAGTTGTTAGTAGAAAGCCACAAAGGTTCGCCGATGGACACAGATAAATGTGAATTTATTTAATACAAAGAAAGGAAAGCTAAGAGAATCTGTGTCGATCAGCGGCTGATGTGTTAAACAAAATAGAAATAAAGGCATAGGAGGCCTTATTATGGATCTTGCAAAAAAGGGCTTTCAGTTACCCAAAAAAATCAATTTTGATGAAGAGACCCTTACGGATTCTTATGGAAAACTGACAGTAGAACCCCTGGAGCGCGGATTTGGAACTACAATTGGTAATTCGCTGAGGAGGGTTCTGCTTTCGTCTATAGAGGGCGCTGCAGTTACCGGTTTCAGAATGGCGGGTGTTCTGCATGAGTTCTCGACAATTAAGGGCGTAAAGGAAGATATAGTAGATATTATACTGAATATCAAAAAGCTGAGCTTCAGTATGCACGGCGAAGGCAAGAAGACCCTTAAAGTTAAAGTTAAGGGCCCCAAGGTTGTTACCGGGGCTGACATCGAGTCCGACGCAGGTGTTGAGGTGCTGAGTAAGGACGCTCACATTGCTACGGTTGACAGCGGTACGACCATGGATCTCGAGCTCTACATAAAGAAAGGCAAAGGTTATGTACTGGCAGAGTTGAACACCGAAGAAGGACTTCCGGTCGATGTTATAGCTATTGACTCGATATTCAGTCCAATCAAGAAGGTGAACTTCTGGGTTGAGAAGGCCAGGGTCGGAAGGGCTACTGACTATGACAGGCTTTTAATGGAGATCTGGACTGACGGTAGCATATCACCTGAAAAGGCGATAAGCGATGCTGCCTCAATATTGATGGACCACCTGGACCTGTTTATCTTCGTTGAAGAGCCGCAGCTGATCGAGGAAACAGTAGGATATGTAAGCACAGGTGCTTCAAAGCTTCATCTGAATGAAAATCTTACGAAAAACATTGATGAACTGGAGCTGTCTGTCAGGGCACATAACTGTTTAAAGAACGCAAATATAAAGACGATCGGAGACCTTGTCCAAAGGACTGAGCATGAGATGCTCAAGACGAAGAATTTTGGGCGCAAATCCCTTAATGAGATAAAGGTAATTCTTACTTCAATGGGTTTGCATTTCGGCATGAGAGTGGACCTGAATGAATTGGATGAGACCGTTTCAACCCAAAGAGGAGGCAAGTAAAAATGCGTCATAAGGTGGCTGGAAGAAATTTTGGAAGGACTGCCAATCAGAGAAAGGCTTTGTTGCGCGGGCTTGTCTCTTCGCTGTTTGAACACCAGAGGATAGAGACCACGCTTGCGAAAGCAAAGGCGATCAGGTGTATAGCTGAAAAACTGGTAACATTTGGGAAGAAAAATGACCTTCATTCAAAGAGGATGGTGTTGTCCTTCATCCCTAACAGGACTATCATGACAAAGCTTTTTTCAGATATAGCCCCGAGATTTGCTGATAGAAACGGGGGATACCTCAGGATAGTCCAGACGCGCCAGAGAGTTAATGACCGCGCTCCTATGGCTATTATAGAGTTCATTGACTATGTAGACAACAAGGCAAAGTCTGCTGTTAAACAGGAAAAGAAAGAGGCCCCAAAAGAGTGAGTGACTTGCTTGCAATCGCAGGTGTCTTTATAGTTTGGATAATTCTGCAGCGAGTTATATTTCCCAGACTGGGTGTTCCTACCTGAGGGATACCTTCAAAGGGTTCGGGTAACCACAAAAAATGTGAATGATAAAAAAAGGGGTTTGCAAATGCAAACTCTTTTTTTTTGCATTTTTGCAAGCACATCCTGCTGTTTTGCAATTATGCAAAAGCGTTTTAGTCTAAAATCTTTTAAAAACAATGGCATTGCAATTGGCATGGAACCTGCTTTATATATGGCAAGAACGAACAAAGGAGAACGAAGATGAAAACGAATAAAATGGCAAAAAAGGGACTTTACATAGGGGCAGGAATTGGATTAGTTCTTTTT
>Ga0209211_10007050_pt1 | contig 15931 bp, 15 predicted proteins | sample RifGroA2_FD_183992 | JGI IMG/M metagenome (GOLD analysis project Ga0209211, IMG submission 183992) | Groundwater microbial communities from Rifle, Colorado, USA - Groundwater A2 (SPAdes) (version 2) | ecosystem: Environmental > Aquatic > Deep subsurface > Groundwater | place: Rifle, Colorado... | reverse complement strand
AGGGAATTTGCACACAAGGAATTCGGATTTGCAGTGATTAACAAATTTATAGCGGCACTCAGCGACATATCCAAAGTAGACAGACCGCCGCGTTTTGAAGGCAAAATGCTGGTCGCAATGCTGGTATTTCAGAAAAAAACCAAAAATGAGGAAAAACAAAGTTAAAAGCATAGTCAAAAAGAGATTTAAAGTGACCAAGAATGGTAAAATTCTCCATTCTCCGCAGTACGCCGGTCACAGGAAATCACACAAAAGCAGACAGCAAATCAGGAGGCAGAGAGCATACCGCGTCCTGGGCGACGCAGAATCGAAAGTTGTAAGAAAATTTCTCGGAATCTAAATATAATTTAAAATGGAAAAATTAAAAATAAAAAATTCCATTTTAATTATTATTTAATTTTTAAATTTTAAATTTTAATTTTTAAATTAATATGGCTCGTATCAAGAGGGGAGTAGTCTCCCACAGAAAACATAAAAAACTTCTGGGTTTGGCCAAAGGCTATAGAATGTCCCGCCACAGGCTGGTGAAAGTCGCTCACGAAGCCGTCTTTCATGCCGGAATGTATGCTTATGCAGGGAGACGAAAGAAAAAGAGTGAATTCCGTAGACTTTGGATTGTACGTATTTCCGAAGCAGTGAAAAAAGTCGGCCTTTCCTACAGCCAGTTCATAAACAAAATGACCAAAGCCCACGTAGGCTTGGACCGGAAAGTCTTATCAGATCTGGTAGTAAATGACCCGAAAGCCTTCCAGGCAGTAGTTGACAAAGTGAAAAGTCTTTGATATAAAAACCTTTATGGAAGACTGTGTAATTTTGGAGAGTGCCTTAAAAGCAACTCTTGACACATCAAAACAAAGGCTTAAAGCGCTAGAACAAAAACAACATAAAGATAGGAATAATCTTAGGGCTCTAAAACCAGATAGTAATAGTATAAGAGCAGAGATATGCAGAATTGAATTAAAAGTTAATAGACGTGCAATACGTAGAGCACAACATTATGTAGTGTCTGATCAAAGATTATTAAGAATAGCAACTTGTCATGCTAGATAGAAACCAAAACTCTTATTTTTTCTTTTTTAACTCCGCCACGCGGGGAGTTTTGGTTTTTGCAAAAAGATAAGCAATAAAAAAGAAACTAAAACCCAAGCCCCGCAAGATGCGGGGTTTTTTGATGGCTGGTTAATGATCCGCCGTTAGCAGAGAATTTACCAGCCGATCAATCCCGCAAGATGCGCTCCTTGCGGGTGTGGACGTAGACCACAACGCAAGGTAAGCATTCTGTGGGATGATGATTATTTATATTATTTTGAAAGGAGGTGATTTAAATGGAAGTAAAAGATGTCAGCATAATAAGACCTAGTGTAGCCCGAAGGAGAATAAGAAGACAGTTAAGAGATGTTCAGGACCTTCGAGGTACCGAACCTCAACGAAGTGCTAAATTATTAAGACTTCGCTTGGGCGTTGGAGATACATATCAAGTATTAAATAGCCATAGAGGTCAAGCACGAATGGCTGCAAATAGAAGCCCTTCTGTTGTCATTGCTTTAGGAAGACTAGCAAATTGATAACTTTAGACAACTTGTAATTTCCTATTATAGAAATTACAATCAAATATATGAATCCGGATGAGTATGTCTTTTTAACCGATTCTTATAAGAAAGAACTCGTGACCCACATCAAGAGTATCACCAGAAATGGTGATCTCTTTGATGTGGTATTGGAAAAGACAATTTTCTATCCGGAAGGCGGAGGACAGGCTGCGGATAAAGGTATCATAAAAGGCAAAAACGGAGAGGCGCATGTCAAAGACATCAGAATCGTTAACGGCCGGATAATACACAAAGCCACCGTTTCCGGGCAACTGGAAAGCGGCGGGGAAGTAGAAGCTAAAATAGATTGGGAAAACCGTTATGCAAACATGCGCCGTCATTCTGCGGGACACCTTCTTCACGAAGTAATTTATAAACTTTATCCTAGTCTTGTTCCTCTCAAAGGAAGCCATTATAAAGGAAAAGAGTATATTGAATATGATGGGAACGTTCCCGAATCAGCCAAAGACCAAATTGAGAAAGATAGCAATCAACTGATAACCGACAACAGACAACTGACAACTAAATTAGTCACATTTGACCAATTGGCCAAAGAAGCATCTTATGTCCCGACTAATCTCCCGAAAAATAAACCTCTACGGGTTCTGACAGTTGAAGGTTTCAAACCGATCCCCGATGGAGGCACTCAAGTAAAAGAAGCAAAGGAAGTTGGGGAAATTAAAGTTACAAAAATAGAAAATATTGAAGGTCAATCAAAAGTTTATTATAGGATCTACGAAGCCTCACTACGAGGTCCGACCTCGAAGGGAATCATAAATAGGCCGAATAGTGTCATTGCGAGGACTCCGATGCTACATCGGAGGACGAAGCAATCCCCTTCGGTATCTAAATTGTCACTAAATTCCTTTGTGAGAAATCTTCTGACTATCAAAAACGAAGCTTCTGAGGCATCTAAAAAAATTATTGAACCAAAGAAAAATATTGAGCTGAAACTCGAATATCTCGGCTCAAACGGTAAACTGACCAAAGCTCTCAAAGAACTGAGAGATCTACCTCCCGAAGACAGGAAAACAGCCGGTCAGGAAGCAAATAAAATAAAAAAAGAAATAGAACAATACTTCGATACGTGGGTGTATCGAAGTGTAAAAAATGAGACAGATTGGCTTGATGTCACTGCTCCGGGTACAGGAGCCCAAATAGGCCATCTCCATATCGTCACGGAGGCCATCACGGAAATTACCCGCATCTTCGAACAAATCGGTTTTACCAGAGTCAGATACCCGGAAGTAGAATGGGAGTGGTATTCCTTTGAAGGACTGAATATGCCTAAGGAACATCCCGCCAGAGATGATTTTGAAACGTTTTTTATCGAAGGCAAACCAGATCCTAAACTTGGTAAATATGTATTATCTCCGCATACTTCATCGGGACAAGTGAGAGAAATGGAAAGAGTAGGGAGTCCTCCTATTCGAATGGTAAATATTGCTAAATGTTACCGTCGCAACTGGGATATATCACATACTCCGATGTTTCATCAGTTTGAAGGTTTAGTGGTCGATAAGGCAATTAATATCACACACCTTAAAGGTACTATGGATTATTTTGCAAAACAATTTTTCGGTCCTGACAGAAAAACGAGACTCCGACCTTTCCATTTCCAATTTACTGAACCATCTTTTGAAGTAGACATTACTTGTGACGTCTGCCTCGGCACGGGTAAACTGCAAAATGGCGAAACATGCAGACTATGCAAAGCAGGCTGGCTCGAGCTTGGAGGATCCGGCATGGTACATCCCAATGTTTTAAAAGCTGGAGGAATTGATGCAACGAAATATACAGGGTTTGCTTTCGGTTGGGGAGTGGAGAGAACATACATGATGAAATCCGGGGTAAAAATAGACGACCTGAGAACTGTCTATAATAACGATATCAGATTTCTGGAACAATTCTAATAGAAATTCAAAAGTCAAAATGCAAAAGTCAAAAGTTCAGGTTAAAAGTCAAAATTTAACTTTTTACTTTTGATTTGTATTTTTGATTTTTGATTTTTAACTTTTGACTTATGAATATACTAGTACCCGACTCATGGCTTCGAGAATATCTTGATACTGACGCAAGTCCTGAAGAAATTCAGCAGTATCTGTCGTTGTCCGGACCATCTGTCGAGAAAATTATCGAGAAAGACGGAGATAAAATATACGACATTGAAGTCACCACAAATCGGGTCGATATGGCTTCCGTTTTCGGAATAGCACAGGAAGCAGTACCAATCCTTCCCAGGTACGGAAAAAAAGCAAGGTTAAAGAAGACTCTTGAGGATTTCAAACTATCGTCAGAAGTAAAAATTGCAAACAAAGGAGACGATAAATTAAATCCGATAGATATTAGTCCCATTCTTTGTCCCCGCTATACGGCTGTAATCATTGAAAACGTAACAATCAGACCTTCTCCAAAATCAATAACTGACAGGCTGGAAAAAGTGGGAGTCAGAAGTTTAAACAATGTTGTAGACACATCGAATTATTTAATGACAGAACTCGGTCAACCAATTCATACTTTTGATTATGACAAAATCAAAGGGCATGTGACCAAAATGAGGCTTTCAAAAAAAGGAGAGAAACTGGTGACACTCGACGGAAAAATTATCTCTCTTCCCGGGAGTGACATCATCTATGAAGACGGGGAGGGGAGACTGATCGATCTTTGCGGGATAATGGGAGGGAAAAACACTGAAGTGGACGAAAATACAAAAAGTGTTTTATTTTATGTACAAACATATAACCCCACCTATATCCGAAAAACTTCAATGAATACTGCCCAAAGGACTCATGCAGCGACCCTTTTTGAGAAAGGCCTGGACCCGGAAAGGGTTATGCCCACTCTGGTTGCAGGAATCGAAATGATGGAAGAACTTTCAGGCGGAAGAGTAGTTAGTCCTGTCTATGATCTTTATCCCAACCCCGTGCAACCCAAATCTGTTAAAACTTCTATTGAATTTATTAACGCAAGATTGGGTGTCCAACTTACAATTGAAGAAATTTCATCTATTTTGGAATCTTTAAAATTCAAGTTCTCGGTTCTGGGTTCTGAGTTCTTGGTAGTTCCTCCAAGTTACCGGACTGACGACATTGCAATCCCTGAAGACATCGTTGAGGAAGTAGCCCGAATATACGGGTATCACAATTTACCCAACCATCTTCCAACTGGCGAAATTCCGGTTACCAAGAAACCCAAAGATTTACCCATAGAAGAAAAAGCAAAAACTGTTTTGAAATATTTAGGATTTACGGAAACTTATTCCTATTCCATGTTATCCGGGGAACTGCTTGAAAAAGCCGGGCTGAATCCCTCCCTTTCACTTAAAATAAGTAATCCTCTGACACGGGAAATAGAGTACATGAGGCCGTCGCTTATTCCGCAAATGTTAGTCAATCTGGAGAAAAATCAATACTTTAAGGACAAACTCTCCCTATTTGAACTTTCCAAAGTCTATATTCCGAGAGCAAATGATTTGCCTGAGGAAAGATCTTATCTGGTCATTGCCCAAAACAGTGATTTTTATGCTTTGAAAGGGACGATTACCTCTCTCTCGAAAGAACTGGGAATCGGAAATCTTAATTTCACCCCTGAAGGGAATAATAAATGGATGCAATCAGGAAAATCTGCAGTCATTAAATCTCAGGATGTGTCTTTGGGAAGTATCGGACAACTAAATAGTAATTTAGGAAGCGTCTTTCAGCTGAAAAACGAATATTATATTGCCGAGATAGATGTAAGCTCCCTTCCAAATCTCACTACAGTGGTAAAAAACTATAAACCGGTTTCTGGATACCCTCCGGTGATTGAAGACTTATCTTTTGAAGTGCCTACAATGACTTATATCGGGGAAGTAATTGCGAATATATATAAAATCCACCCGCTTATAAGTTTAGTCGAACTGATTGATACATTCGAAACCACCAGAACTCTGAGAATTACTTATTCTTCCCTGGAAAAAAATCTGGCCAATGCAGATATTGAAAATATCAGGAAGGAAATTGTTTCCCGACTGGAAAATAAATATAAACTGAAACTTAAGGGCCAGGTTTAAAAACAATGTCATTGCGAGTCCGATGTTACTTCGGACGAAGCAATCCCCTGAATGAGATTCCATATCTCTTTTCGAGGGATTCGGAATGACAATTAATCAAATAGGAGTTATTGAGGGAATTATCGTAAGTATCGGCGTAGGCGTACTGGTAGGAGCGGGAGGAGATGTAGGAACCGGGTTATAATCCCAATCCATACCGATACCTATATTTATAGTCGAGTCACCTGATTTTCCCCTGTTATCATACGCTTTTATATTTATACTGTGTTTCCCTGTGTCCAGATTTATCGTATCGGAAAAAGAATTTCCCGAATAAGTATTTTTGAGATTATTGTCCACACGCAGTTCCATCTTGTCGATGTTCCCTGCAGAAACCGCCCTTGCTTCTACCTTGAGGTCGTGACTATCCTGTTTGGAATGATCTGAAGGATTTTTGATGGAAACGACCACTGAATCCTGATCATTTGTGGAAGTATCACGGGGCGGGTGGTATTTTGAATCTCCTAAACTATTTACCCATGCATCTATCCCTTCCTGCCACCTGTTGGTACCATCTCCCGAAGTCGGATCTTTTTCAGTAAATACGATAAATTCCTTTTCGTCATACTGTCCCATCACAATTTGCAGGGGATTAGCCAGTTTGTTGTTATCTCCCTCAAACAATTTAATCTTTTTGTAAATGGGTGAAGTTGATGTCGGCTCCGTCCCTTTTATGTAAAATTCTTTGCGTGTCGATTGGCCGTCTTTGGGGAGTCCTCCTCCATAAGAATCTATATCCAGATTTGTCACATTATCCGGCTTTTTAAACTCTTCGTCTTTTTTATCTTTAAGTATTTCCTTCATCACGCGGTTCCAGATAGGAGCTGCACCTGTCACACCGGAAGCAAAAGCTGGATTCATAGAGGTGTTATCATTATTTCCCACCCAAACACCTGCTACCACCGATGGAGTGTATCCTACAGTCCAGTTATCTTTTTTATCATCTGTAGTTCCTGTCTTGACTGCGACAGTCTTTCCGGGTACCACTAAATAACTATTGGGTCCGAATACTTCTTTTCTGGAATTATTATCCTGAAGTATCTGGGAAATGATAAAGCTTACATCTTCTCCCAATACTTTTTTACCCGTTTGGGTTTGGTTTTTAAATATCGTTTTACTGTCCTTATCCTTCACTTCCAAAATTGAAACAGGCTCGTGATAAATACCTCCGGTCGCAAAGACGCCGTATGCTGATGTCAGATTTATGAGTTTCACTTCCCCGCCTCCGAGTGTCACTGACAATCCGAAGCGGTTTATGTTTTCATCAGTAGGAGAGAGAGTAGAAAGGCCCATGTCGAAAGCAGTTTTTAATATATCTTTAATACCGACCAGTGCAGTCATTTTGACAGCCGGGACATTGATTGAACTCGCGAGTGCAAATCTCATCTGGACCGGACCCCGGAATTTATTGTCGTAATTTTTCGGGATATAATCTTTCAAATCTTTTCCTCCGGGAAATTTTGTTTCCACATCCATAAATAGTGAAGATGCTGTATAACCTTTATTTAGTCCGACAGCATAGGTAATGGGTTTAAGAGCGGACCCCGGTTGCCTCAGACCCAAAGTCGCTACATCAAATTTCCCCTGGAAATCTTTTTCGTCAGAAAAATAATCTTTGGAACCGATGAGACTGAGTATTTCACCTGTTTTGGGATCAATTACTACTAATGCGCCGTTACTTACTTTCAGCGACTTCAGTTTTTCGATTTCTTCTTTTACTATGGTTTCCGCTTTTTCCTGGATCTTATAATCCAGTGTTGTAGTAACTTTGAGTCCTCCCTGTTCCACCATCTTCTCCCCGAATTTATCTATTAGCATTTGCTTGACATACATGACGAAATGGGGAGCTTTAAATCTCTGCTCTCCTTTGGCAAACTGGTAATTAGGAAGTGCCTTATTTGCATCCTGTTCCTCTCTTGGAGTAATATATCCGTCTTCCCTCATTCTTCTGAGTACCTGCTGGGTCCTCCAAATATAAGATTTTGGTGACGGTCCGAATGGAGAATAATATGATGGACTCTGGGGAAGACCGGCCAGAATTGCTGACTCTGTAAGATTTAATTCTTTTGCGTGCTTGCCGAAATATGTTTCTGCAGCCGTTTCTATACCCCAGGCAGTACCTCCGTACGGAGCTTCATTGAGATACATCTGTATAATTTCATCTTTACTGTATTTTCTTTCTATCTGGACAGCCAAAATAAATTCCTTGATTTTACGGGGAAGGGTCCGTTCTCCCGTAAGAAGCGCATTTTTTACCAATTGTTGGGTAAGGGTAGAACCTCCCTGCATTCCGTGAAGAGTTAATATGTTGATAAAAGCGCGGATTATGCCTTTCGGGTCAAATCCCTGGTGTTTATAGAAATCCTTGTCTTCGATGGAAATAGTGGCTTTTTTAAGCGTATCCGGAATATCTGCTAAGGTGACGGGGACGCGGTTTTGATCGGAAAAAATATCATAAAGGACTTCTCCGTTTCGATCTGTGAGTACTGTAGACAATCCTTCAACTCTCCTTACTTTATCCGGTCTTGGCAGGTCTTTTGAGTACCAGGCAAAAAGTCCGACCGTACCCACAAACGCAAAAATTATCCCTATCGTGATAGCAATAAGTAGGGTATTTATCAGTTTAAGTTTCGTGATGCGGCTCCGGAATATCCCCATCCGCTTAAACCTTCTGGAAGAAATAAAATCCTGCACGCAGATAGTTTAGCAGAAGAACCAAAAGTTGACAAATCGCATTTGTTTTGGCATAATCCCGTATATGAATTGTCAAATTGCCAAACTTGCCGCCTGGGCTTATTATGCCACCCGAAATCTGGGAGGTTGGAATTTGATGCAAAAAATTTAATTTAATAATTTAAATAATAACAAGACCTCCCAAAATAGGGAGGTTTTTTTGTGGAGAAAATATGTTGCAGGAAGTTTTCAGTGATAAAAATAGGAGCATTCCGGGTGATCAGAAGTCATCTTGGACATCTGTGCTGATAAACAAAGAAGTCAGAGAATTATTCAGGGAAATTCCCGGAACCAGAATTGCAAGACTTCCCCGGGGAAAAAGTGTCAGTGTGGAAAATATTTTTCTGACAACTACGGAAGGACAACCGTCTTTGATCGAGATTTTCCGAAATAGGCAAGGTGTCAGTCATAGCGCCAGAATTTACTGGCCGGCAATTCCTTCCTGTATACCCACCCTTGTCGTAAGCACTGAAGAAAACTATGTTTCCAGAAATTCACAAAAAGAAGGGAAAAGACCTTGGAGACTGGAAAATCATGCTGTACTGGATATAGACAATCATCAAATAATTATTACCAAAGACGGTTTAAAAATTTTTCCTGGAATGGATAAAGTTTTTTCGGAAAACGAAAGCCCATTTTGCTATGTAAGACGTAGTTCCTTTATCCTGACTGAAATAAGACCTCTAAGCATATTAGGAAGAGCAGCCGAAATTAAAATCTTTGAGGATAAAATAGGATGTTTTGATAAACCTCAATTTTTTGCCCACGTCCTTCCGCAAAATGAGGAGGAAAATTTAATTCATGGAGATAATTCAATACATGGTTTTTGTGTCACTAATTCTGAAAAGTATGTACAGAATCATCCGGAACTTATTTTTCAAACAGAGAAATAGCTTTCTTAAAAACAGTTATGTTTAAATAAATTGACTGCAGAATTATTTATTAATAACTTAGTAATGTAATACTACCGCAATACAGTGTACGGTAGTATTACATAAGTGAATATTTTACTATTCATACCAACGTATGATATTCTAAGTTAAGATGAAAATAAGTGCAGTAAAAAGAAAAGAACTTATGGTCTCACTTTGCCGGGCAATTGCTTCACTTAAACAGCCAGATGAAGTGGCCGAGTTTCTTCTGGATTTGCTTTCATCTAAAGAAATAGAAACTATCGCCAAAAGACTCAGAATTGCTGAGCTTCTGGTGAAAGGAGAAAATTATCAATATATTCGTTCTGAGATAAGAGCAGGCTATTCTACCATTGCGAAAGTGAATACTTGGCTTAATTTATCCGGAAAAGGATTCCGATTGGTTTTAGAAAGGAAAAAACCTGAACCTAAAAATATTTCTGTAGATGAAAAATATGATCCTTATTCATGGCATAATATCAAAAGGCGATACTCTCTCCACTTCTGGCCACAGCTTTTGCTTGAAGAACTTGTAAACAGAAGTGACGAAAAGGAGAAGGAGAAAATTGCAAATATAATGGATGAGTTGAATTTAAAAAAGAAAATATTCTCCAGGGGAGAAAACCGTGCTATATTCGAACGATTTAAAGATAAGTTTATAAATGAAGGTTAAGTCAGTAATACTACCGCACTACAGTGTACGGTAATATTACAATCATGACACTTGAAGAAGTCGATAGGAAAAAAGAGTAATATATAACATATTATTAATGTTAAAATAGAGAATATGGATAAAATTGATGAACTATTAACCAGACGTGTGGATACTGTTTACCCGACAAAGGAAGCTCTCGAAAAGGTGCTTAGGAGCGGAAAGAAACTACGGATGTACCAGGGGTTTGATCCATCAGGAATACAACTTCATATCGGGCATCTCACCGGACTTTTGAAACTTAAACAGTTTCAGGATCTGGGACACCATGTCATATTTCTCGTGGGAGACGGTACAGGACAGGCAGGAGACCCATCTGGTAAAACGAGAACCCGGGATAAATATTTAAGTCGGGATGAACTCAGGCAAAATGCCAAAGACTATCTGATGCAGGCATCGAAAATAGTCAGCTTTGACGGAGATAATCCGGCAGAAATTCTTTACAACAGTGATTGGTTAAACGAACTCAAACTGGTGGATATTCTCAATATCGCCGATCATTTCACTTTGCAGCAACTGGAAGAAAGAGACATGTTCATCGAGAGAAAGAAACTTGGGGAAGAAATTAACTTCAGGGAATTTATGTACCCTCTTCTTCAGGGATATGATTCCGCAGCTATGAAAGTGGATCTGGAACTAGGCGGCAGCGACCAGATGTTTAATATGCTGGCAGGCAGAAAACTGGTCAAGGAGATTCAAAACAGGGAAAAATTTGTAATGACTACACCGTTATTGACCGACGCTTCAGGCAAAAAAATCGGCAAAACTGAAGGAAATGTAATTGCCCTGACTGCTCCTCCCCCCCAGTTTTACGGTATGATTTTGAGTTTAAGCGACGACGTCATAGGAAAAGCATTTGAATACATTACCGAAATTCCGATGGAAGAAGTTATGGAAATCAGTCAGAAACTGGCTCAAGGCGAAAACCCGATGACACTTAAGAAAAAACTGGCATGGACGCTCACAGCTATGTTAAACAGTTATGAAGAGGCAGATGAAGCCCAAATGCAGTTTGAAAATATCGTCCAGAAAGGCTCTCTTCCTGAAGATATTCCGGTATTTGAAATAAGCAGTGGATCAATATTGTTGACTGACCTTTTGGTAAATAGTAAACTTACCAATAGCAAATCAGAAGCAAAGAGACTGATTGAACAGGGTGGGGTAGAGGTAAATGAGAAAAAGATTACCGACACCCAATCCATAATTAAACCAGTTCGCAACATGATCGTGAAGGCAGGGAAAAGAAAGTTTATTAAATTGGGTACAAAATAATTTACAATTTCTAATTTTCAATTTTCATTAAATTTCCAATGATTTAATTTTTAAACAAATAATTGAAAATTGAGAATTGATTGGAAATTTTAAATTGTAAATTGAAAATTTATTAATTTATGAACATCTTCCATAAATACAAATGGGTCTGGACTGTGATAGTGGTAATCGCTTCTTTTGCCCTCCTGGCCAGTTCTCTGTTCCCATTATTGTACCTTAAATAAGCTGCTTAATTTAAAATGGAAAAATTAAAATGTAAAATTCAGGAATTTTTATTTTTAATTTTTAATTTTTAAATTAAATTAATGATTCTGTCCCTCAATACTCCAGTTTCCCAAGTCTACATGATCGGTCCTGTTTATGCTTCCAGACTGGAAAAACATTACCCTTCCCGTTACGAAGACTACCGCCAGATTTCCAAAATATCCTTAGTCCAACCGGGAGAAACGGTTACTATCATAGGGAAAGTTGTAGAAATCAGGAATGTATTTACGAAAAATCACAAAAAGATCCAAAAAGCAGTCATATCAGACGAAACGGGAGAAATGGAAGTCATCTGGTACAACCAGACTTTTTTAACAAATGTAATTAAAAAGGATTCTATCATTTCCCTATCAGGAAAAGCCGATTGGTTTGGAAGTAAAGTCGTAATGAACTCTCCCGATTACGAAATTATTAACCAGCCAATCCGCCAGCTGGCGGACCATTCAACCATTCAACCATTTAATTCAATTCACACAGGTCGTCTTGTCCCCATATATCCCGAAACTTATGGCGTCAGTTCCAAGTGGATCAGAAGCCGGATTTACTCTCTCTTTAAACAGTTCAAAGGAAAAATCCCGGAATATCTTCCGGATGAAATAATTAATGAAAACGGACTGGTAAATATCTCTGATGCGGTATATAACATCCATTTCCCGAATAATCTGGAGAGTGCGGAGAGTGCCCGCAAAAGGCTGGCTTTTGACGAATTTTTTCTTATTCAATTATCATCACAGCTCAGGAAAAAAGAATGGAAAAAAGAAAGTGTAAAGTTCAAAGTTCAAAGTTCAAAGTTTCAGAAAGAAATACAGGATTTTATAAGTAAATTACCATTTACGTTAACCACTTCCCAAGAAGTTGCCATTAGAGAGATTTTTAATGATCTTTCAAAAAATCAGCCAATGAATCGTATGCTTGAGGGAGATGTTGGGTCAGGGAAAACAGTCGTTGCTGCAATTGCCATGTACTTGACGTACCTAAATGGTTTCCAGTCAGTCCTTATGGCTCCTACCGGAATACTGGCCGAACAACATTTTAAGACTATTAATAACCTTTTATCTCCTTTGGGAGTCCACGTTTCCCTTGTTACCTCGAGTTCTAAGTCCAAAGTTCTAGGTTCTAAGTCTGAAAATAATCATATCTTCATCGGTACCCAGGCGCTTCTGAATGATAAATTGAAAATGAAAAAATTGGGACTTGTGGTTATAGACGAACAACAGCGCTTCGGAGTCGAACAAAGGGCCATACTCAAAGACAAGGGAAAAAGCCCGCACCTTCTGACGATGACAGCAACACCAATCCCCAGAACTGTAGCTCTCACCATATACGGAGAACTTGATCTGTCCGTGCTTTCCGATATGCCCAAAGGAAGAAAAGAGATCAAAACCTGGGTGGTACCTGAAGAAAAGAGAGCGGGTGCATACCGATGGATTGAAGACAGAGTAATCAAAGAAAAAGAACAGATCTTCATCATCTGCCCGCTGGTTGAGGAGTCAGAGTCGGAAACGATGGCCGCAGTAAAGGCGGTGAAGGTGGAATATGACCGATTGAAGAATGAAATTTTTCCAACTCTATCACTCGGCCTTCTCCACGGAAGGATGAAAACCAAAGAAAAAAATGAAGTTCTAGATCAGTTTCGATCGGGAAAGACCACGATTCTGGTAGCAACCCCTGTTGTTGAAGTAGGAATCGATATCCCAAACGCCACAGTCATGATGATAGAAGGAGCGGAAAGATTTGGACTGGCTGGTCTTCACCAACTTCGGGGCCGAGTAGGCCGGGGAGACAAACAATCATACTGCCTTCTTTTTACACAAAAATCACAACCGGAAATAGTGAATAGGCTTAAATATCTGGAGAAAATTCACGACGGTCCTACTTTAGCTGAGGCAGATTTGAAACTCCGGGGGCCGGGTGAAGTATATGGCGTCAGACAACACGGAGTACCGAATCTGAAAATCGCTTCATACGCGGATACGGAAAATATCATGAAAAGTAAAAGTTCCGCCTTAAAATTCGTAAACGGAACGTTTGAACTCCCGCAATTTCCCCTCTTGCATGAAAAACTCAATAGCCTTACAATAAAGAACATATCACGCGACTAGAATAATGCAAAATGTAAATATCAAAATGGAAAATGACAGGTTAAAATGAAAAATTTGAATTTTGCATTGTAATTTTAAATTTTGATTTTTAAATTTTAAATTAATTATGGCTCCACTACCGAAAAGAAGACATTCATCGGGACGACAGGGTAAAAGAGAAAATGCTATTAAAATTTCTTTACCCGCAACTATGGTCTGTGTAAAATGTGGAAAAAAAAGACTCACGCATAGAGCTTGCAGAAATTGCGGCTACTACGAGACTACAGAGGTTCCTCCATTAAAATGAAAACGGCTTCAGATCCCAGACACCAGGAAAGAATTGCAGTAATGCAGGATTTATTTTCCCAAAGCTTTCACCCGCAGAAGATACACTCTGCCAAATCAACTGCAGTTACAGAGAATATCAATTTTATCGATCCGCTTATATCCAAATCAGCTCCTGAGTTTCCGCTTGCCAAGATAGCCAAGATAGATTTAGCCATCCTTCGCCTGGCAGTTTATGAACTGGCTATCGAAAAAAAGGAACCGACCAAAGTAATTATCGATGAAGCAGTGGAACTGGCCAAGGAATTCGGAAAGGAAACAAGTCCCGCTTTTATTAACGGAGTACTTGGTACTATAATTAAGGTCATCAATAAATAATATGATAGAAGAGAACAAAATATATAAAATCATCTCTGAGCACTTTGGAATTCCCATCGATCAGATATCACACGAATCCAACTTTTATACAGATTTTAATGCTTCTTCCATAGAAATAGCAGATTTGTCCCCGGTTTTGGAAAAGCAGTTACATACCAAAATTTCCGAAGACACCATCAGTAGCATAAAGACTGTAGGTGAACTTGTATCGTTGATAGAGGATAATTTAGATGAATTTTAAAGAACTTGAAAAAAATACAGGGGTAAAATTCAAAGACGAAGACCTCATAAGAAAAGCGTTTATCCATAGATCATATCTAAATGAAGCCAAAGAAACCATGGAGTCAAACGAACGATTGGAATTTTTGGGTGACAGCATATTGTCATTTTTAGTTTCTTCCTATCTGTATAAAGAATTTCCGGATAAACCTGAGGGAGAGCTTACCAATCTAAGGAGCGCAATTGTCAAGACCAAAACTCTCGCGCTTATTTCACAGAAATTGGAACTTGGGAAATACCTTTATCTTAGTCGTGGAGAAGAAGAAGGTGGTGGAAGAAACAATACTTCTCTTCTGGCCGATACTTTTGAGGCTTTCATCGGAGCGATATTCCTCGATAGCGGAATTGAGGAACCGAGGAAGATCCTCAATCAATTCCTTTTCCCATTGCTTGGGGATATACTGGAAAATAAGCTTTACAAAGACGCCAAAAGCAGCTTTCAGGAAGAAGTACAGGAAAAAACCAGGATTTCTCCTGTGTACAAAGTCATGAAAGAAGAAGGACCTGATCATGCCAAGAAGTTCACCGTAGGAGTATACGTCGGAGATAAACTTTACGGAACAGGCGACGGAAGAAACAAACAGGAAGCAGAACAGGAAGCAGCTCGAAGTGCCCTTGAGAAATACCATAAAGTGTAATATAATGGCATAATTGAAAATTTAAAAATTAAAGATTAAAAATTAGAATAGGATATTTTTCCATTTTAATTTTTCAATTTTAAATTAATATAGTGTCAGTAAAAATCAGACTTACAAGAATCGGAAAAAGGGATGATCCTAAATACAGAGTGATCGCTATTGATTCCCACAAAAGGAGAGATGCCAGTGCTTTGGAACAGTTGGGTACTTATGATCCGATGGAAAACCCGGCTAAAGTGACCTTGAAAAAAGATCGTATAGACTACTGGATATCCAAAGGTGCTCTGGTTTCTGAAGCGGTTGCAGTCTTAATCAAAAAATAAAAACATGAAAGATCTTCTTAGCTTTATCTTGGGAAAACTTGTCGACTTTCCCGAACAAGTCCAAATCGAAGAAAAGGAAACCGGGGAAAACGCGTATTTGTATGAAGTAACTCTCGCCAAAGAAGACATGGGTAAAGTTATCGGAAAAGAAGGTAAAATCATCAAGGCAATCAGGACAATTGTCAAAATTCCGGCAGTAAAAGAAGGAAAATTAGTCCGGATTGAACTTTTGGAAAAGGAATAATTCCCGTGACCATCACTATCCTGACTCTTTTCCCCGAAATGTTTGTTTCTCCTTTTAACTCCTCCATCATCAAACGTGCAGTTGACCGGAAATTTCTAAAACTTGAAACAGTCAATATTCGTGATTTTGCCA
>Ga0209211_10007047_pt1 | contig 15941 bp, 14 predicted proteins | sample RifGroA2_FD_183992 | JGI IMG/M metagenome (GOLD analysis project Ga0209211, IMG submission 183992) | Groundwater microbial communities from Rifle, Colorado, USA - Groundwater A2 (SPAdes) (version 2) | ecosystem: Environmental > Aquatic > Deep subsurface > Groundwater | place: Rifle, Colorado... | reverse complement strand
TGGAAGATAAGAGTAAATAGTGGCCGTTGTACCAAAATCAAGGACATTAGACAAGACATAAGCAATACCCAGTAAAACACTTAAAACTCCATATTGAGTTGGACTGATAATTCGTACTAAAAGAAAAGCAAAAAAAGCAATAAAAACAACATTTAAATAATTACCAACAGTATTAATGATAATATCGCGGCTGGTTGGCTTCTTGATGAAGTTAAGCAATCTTTGAATCATCTTACAATTATAATTGAAATTGAAAAAATCTGTTATAATTTATCCTAATATGGCAAAAACAGCCCTAGTGACCGGTATTTTAGGCCAAGATGGACCTTATTTAGCTAAGTTTTTACTGGAAAAAGGTTATAAAGTTTATGGATTGATCAGACGTTATTCTAATCCAAATTTTTCTAATCCTGACTATGTTGGAGTGACTAATGATGTTGATTTTGTTGAGGGAGATATGAACGATGAAGCATCCCTGTTAAACTTGATTCGTACTTTACGTCCCGTTGAAGTCTATAATCTAGCCGCCCAATCGTTTGTTAAATCTTCTTTTGAACAGGCAAAATTGACGACAGAAGTCAATTCTTTAGGTCCTCTATATCTTTTGAATGCGATTAAATTTTTTTCACCGACGACCAAATTTTATCAAGCCTCAACGAGCGAGATGTTTGGTCTGCAACATACCAATGGTTATCAGGATGAGAAAACGCCTTTTCACCCCCGTTCTCCTTATGGTGTCTCTAAAGTCTATGCTTATTGGATGACGGTTAATTACCGGGAGTCATATGGTCTTTTTACCGCAAACGGAATTCTTTTTAATCATGAATCCCCTATCCGCGGAAAACAGTTTGTGACCAGAAAAATTACCGATGGGATAGCCAAAATAAAGATGGGTTTAGCTAAAGAATTGCGTTTAGGAAATCTTGATGCCAAGCGCGACTGGGGATTTGCCGGTGATTATGTTGAAGCGATGTATCTGATGATGCAGGAAAAAAATCCCAATGATTTTGTTATTGGAACCGGTGAAAGTCATAGTGTCCGTGAGTTTGTTGAATTAGCTTTTAAATACGCTAAAATATCAGATTGGAAAAAATACGTAGTGATTGATCCCCAGTTTAAACGACCGGCTGAAGTGCCAACTTTAAAAGCAAAAGGTGATAAAGCCCGAGATATCCTTAACTGGGAACCAAAAGTATCGTTTGAAGAATTGGTTAAAATGATGATAGATGCGGATTTGAAGAGATACAAGAAATAATTTAAAAGTTAAAAGTTAGAAGTCAAAATTAAAAAGTGACTTGTGTCATCCCCGTGAAGACGGGGATCCATGGATTCCCGCCTACGCGGGAATGACATTTGTTTTATTTTTGACTTTTGATTTTTGAATTTTAACTTAACTCAAGGATTGAATTATCTGTAGGAACTTTCTTGCCGATTCTTTCCAATTAAATTTATCCTGAACTTCTTTTGAATTAATCTCGATTTTATTTTCCAATAAGTATTTCATTTTTTCCAGAATTTTGTTTTTATCATTAACATCGACTAAAAATTTTTCGTCAACTGTTTCTTTCATACTGGAATTATCTCCGGCAATTACTTTGGTACCACAAGCCAACGACTCCAGTGGCGGAAGTCCAAATCCTTCATAAGTAGATAAGTAGACGGTCAAACTGGCGGCATTGTAAAGAAAGGGCAGGTCTTCATTCTCAACATATCCGGTAAATTTTACTTTATTCTCCAACTTTAATCGTTTAACAGCAAGAAAAACGTCTTCATTTTTCCAGCCCGCCCTTCCAGCAATTATAAAAATAAAATCAGAAAATTTATTATTTTTTATTAACTCGCTAAAAACTTCAATCGACCGAACCAAATTTTTTCTTGGTTCGATCGCTCCTACATAAAGCAAAAAATCACTCGGATAATCAATTCCATATTTTTTTAAAACTTCCTTTATTTTTTCTTTATCATTAATTGGTCTAAATTCTTCTCCGATTCCGGGGTATATAACACAAATTCTTTTCTTATCTATTTTGGGATAATATTTTATCAGATCATTTTTTGTGCTTTGAGAATCAACAAGAATGGTATCTTGATATTTAATAGTTTTTTCCAATTTAATTGTATGGGCGTCGATAATCCTTTGTTCGTGAAATTGGGGATAGATTTTCCAAGTAAGATCGTGAATAGTCGTAATACCTTTTGTTCCTAAAAGTAATGGCGGTCGCAAAAAATCTGAGGAAAAGAAAACATCTACTTTACCAATAAACCATTCAACCGGAATTATATGAAAGCGACTCCACCAAAGCTTAAGAAGAGACGGTGGAAATCTAAAATTATATGTTTTTCCGCCAGCCTTTTTAAGTTTATCAAGATAATAAAAATTTTTTGGTCTTCGCAACGATGAATAAAACAAACGATATTCGTTTTTCTTATCGATTTCAAGAAGAGTTTTGACAAGATTATAAGTATAGTTGGCCACTCCAGATCCAGCATAGACAAGCATAGTTACATCGACACCAATAATCATAAGCTTAATTTTATCATGATTTTATGTTAAGATGATTTCATGATTAATAAAGTTGTTTATATCTGTGTTGGAACCTGTAAGGCTGAGATTTCTGAAGAACAGTATAAAAATGGTCTGACTAAATGTGGGGGCGAAGGCTGTACTCTCAAAGGCCATGAATTTGAAAAGAGAATAAAATGTGAAGAATGTGGAGCGGTTTTTAAAGAAGGAGAAACTCATACTCATTAATAATATCGGTTTATGACACTGTAAAAAGTAGCCGATACCAGATAAATTGCTATTAAAACATATAGAATTTTCTGAAAGATTGGATTGTTTTTTATTTGAATTATAAAAAGAATTATAAAAGGCAAAAAAGGAATGAAATATCTTCCCTGGACTCCATGGGCTGTTAATGTTCCCGGAACTGTATTAAAAACATAAGCTAAAAGAATTATGTAAATATAGGAAACAATTAGAAAGACAAAAAGCAAAATGTTTTTGCGATTATTAAATTTTAATTTCTTTTGAAAATTAACGGTAATAATTAAATAAACAAAAAATAATCCATATAACAGATAACTTAAAGGATTAAGTCCATATTCTAGCCAGCCAAAAATTCCAATCAGACTTTGCAGATAAAAACTCAGACGATGGACTGTGGTGATAACTATGACTTTAATAATATCTATCGGATTTAATAACAAAAGGCCCAGTTGCTGTAGTGGATTAATTGTTTGGTTAATTAATGAAGACTGTAAATCGTAAGATCCAGTTAATTTTGATAAGAAATAAAAAGGAATAAATATTAAACTCGATATCAGCATTGGTTTTATTTCAAAAGGGATTAAGAAAAGAAATAGGAAAAATGTTTCATAACCGATTTTTTTGCTCCATAAAAATAAAAATAACACGAAGAATAATTTAAAATACTGCAAATGGTTAACTTTCTTTATTAAACGGTAATTCATTATTAAAACAAAAAAAGTTAACGCTAACATAATATGCAGGACGTCGTAGCTGAACGATGATATTTGGTGCAAAGTCATTGGCAGTGCAAAAGTAAAAAGAAGTATCAATCTATGATCATCAATAATCTTTCGATAGAGATATAAAAACCAAAAGTAGCTAAAGACACTCATCACCAGCCGCCCAAAATACAAAGACAAAATTGGATTGAGTCCAAATATCGAAGTAATCAACAAAGCAAATGCTTGGGGCAGATAAGAAATAACCGGAAAACTGCAGAGATGATCAATATTAAAATCAATTTTTTTGTTATCTTGCTTATTGGAAAATAAATCCTTAAAAAAAACGGCCAAAGGAAGTTTTGATGACCTCCCATGAGTAAGCAAATCAAGATAAGGGTTTTTAATAAAATCTATATATTTTTTCTCGAGTGGAACCGTGTTATTAGATTTTTTTTGACAAAAGAAATAACCTTTACTGATAATCAAGGCTTTTTCAAAATGAGCTTGTTCGTCCGGTTTTTGAAACGGCGGTACCAAAAAAGTAAAGATTAATAACTGAACCGGTATAAGGAAAAATAAAATTAATTTACTTATTGTTTCTTTGCTCATAGAATTACGAGAAAAGGAACTTAGAATAAAGAAGGACTTCGTAGTAAGCGCGCATAAGACCTGCCAGTAGTCCGATCCATCCATCACGATATCCATGGTGATAGATCATCCATCTAAGAAAAATATACGGAGGAATAAAAATAAGTTTAAAAAATGCTGACAGTTTTGTTTCTTTCAATTGCTCTGCTTCAAGAGTAGTATATGAATTAAATTTTTTTAACAATGTTTTTTGGTCAGGGTGAGAATAATGGAGAAGTGAATTTTTTAAATAACCAATTTTTCCATTAACTTTAATCTGTTCATGAATTTTAACAATAGGATCATAAAGACAAAACGTTGGTTTAAATAACCTGGTTAATCGATCATAAGCCCAGTCGCCTCCTTTTAAAAATGTTCCTAAAAAATATTGTTTACGCGGGATACCATAGGCGACGGGCAGATTTTTTGTTTTTGATTTTAGAATAGAGACTATTTCTTTGACTAATTCCGGCGATACTACTTCATCTGCGTCAACTCTGATCATCCAATCAGTCGCACAATTTTTTATTGCCCAGTTGACATTATGTTGTACTTTTTCAAAATCGTCATGATTCGTTTTACCTTTTTGAACTACCTGTGCCCCTAGTTTTTTTGCAATCATGTCTGTCTTATCTGTTCCCGTTACAATAACTATAATTTTATCGCACCATAAAAGACTTTTTAGACATTGTTCAATATTTTTTTCTTCGTTTTTTGTCGGAATAACGGCAGTTATGGTTTGCATAACTATATTATATTATTTTTTCTTGTTTTTTTACCAGAGATAAATCCTTGAAGGATATCTGGGATTGCTTTCGGTTCTTTTATGATTTGATACGGAAATTTATTTTCTATCCGGGAAAAATTCTTACCCAAAAAATATCCATAATTAAATTGATTTCCGTGAAATATTTCCTCTTGGGTAAAATTATTACGTGTTCCCCCACTTTTATAGCGATGATGATAGACCAGCGCTTCTGGTTTAAAGACAATGGCATTATGCCATCGTTTGCTTATCCGATATCCGATATCAATTTCGTTAAAACTATAAATGGGGGGAGCCAGTCTTTCATCAAAACCGCCAACTTTCTCGAGAGATATTTTTCTAAATGACATATTGCATCCATAGGGAAAATCGACAAAAGCCTGTTTTTCATAACTAAAATTTTTGGTAAATATTGCCCCAAACCAAAGTATTTTTCCTACTTGTGGATCAAGAGAAATATTTTCATCATCATTAATTACCCGTCCGGTAACGGCCTGAATCGACGGATTATCATAAGCTTCGATATGAGATGTTATAGTTTTTTCTGTAATTGTAACGTCGTCATCCAGATATAAAACAATCGGTGACTTAGCCATTTTCCAGCCCAAATTCAAATATTTGCAGGTATTTGGTTTTTCCAGATGAACAAGAATAAAATTATTTTTATTAATAAAAGTGAATTTAATTCCTTGATTAAAAACAATCACTTCCAATGGAATTTTTTTGGCCGCTTTTTCAAGTTGGTGGATTAAAGATAAGACAACTTTTGGCCGATTGAGAGTGCCGATCACTATGGTAATTTTTGGATCCATTATGGTAATTTTAGCATGGATTCCCACCTTCGTGGGAATGACACGAAGTCATCCCCGTGAAGACGGGGATCCAGTTTATAATCCCCAGGAATATAAGGCAAGAGGCCAGGGATCGTCGGGCGTCTCGCGTAAGCTTTCAACCCGTAACTCTAATTTTAAATTTTTCTTAGCATATTGCTTTATATCCTCCGGCAAAAAACTTTCCCAGTCCTCCATGATAAGAAGACCCTGAGGGTGATCTTTAATAACTTTTTTGAAATCATTAAGTGATGATTTAGGAGTAAACTTCATGAAATAAGTATTAGAATAACGTCCAAAATACCAATCTTCAGCGTCCAGAGTATCGTTTATCACATATAACTTCTTGTAATTAGGAAAGCGTTTTTTCAGTTGACTATAAAAGTCTTTATAGTTGGCAATCTGGACATCACCGTATTTATCAATATTGGGATTATAGTAAGCTTGAGGTAAGCGGACAGTCTTATAACCAGCTGCATATAGGAGAATCATAACAGCGATTGGTATCAGCCATTTTCTTTTCGGCAGATATTTTTCTCCAATTTTTGCCCAAAAAATTCCAAAGTATAAAAATAAAACTCCAAAAAGAAACAAAACATAGCGGATGTTAAAGATATATTGTTGAAAGGTGGCCATTATAAAAACAACTAAAGAATAAATTAATAAAGCAATGCTTATGGTTTTGTTTTTCTTGAAAGACCAGATAAAACCAAAAAAAGCAGATAGAGAGATAAAAGAATATTTATAAGTAAATAATTTTATTGATTGATAGAGATGATTGTAGGGAAATGTCTGCCCAGCCTTGATAAAAGAAAGAATCATAGGATAAGCAAAAATTAAACCAAGAGCAAATGTCAAAAGAATAATAAATATATTTGTTTTTTTAATTTTTAAAAGTAAATATATTCCATAAAGGATCCACAGAAATATGCCGATGCTATGCAGAAGAGTGGCGATGATACAAAGAAAAATAATTAATAAATGATTTGTTTTTTTGTTAGTCAGTAAATACAAAATAATCAGAAGAATTGTTCCGATCGCGGCATAGGGTTTGGCTTGTGTGGCATAGGCCAGATTAAGATGGGAAAATGCATATAAAAAAGCGCTTAAAATCCCCCCATAAATATTACTTAATTTCTTGGTAAGAAAAAAAATGACAATAATCCCGATAAAAAAAGCGATTAAAGACGGCAGTCGTGCCGTCATTTCTGAAATCCCAAACAACTTAAAAGATAGAGCAACGGTGAGCATCTGCAGTTTTTGATAGACTATTCCTGGAGAGTTTAGGGCCGAAGATAACGATATTCTCCCCGTCAACAATTGCATGGCGATGCTTGAGATATAAGCCTCATCCGCCCAGAAAGAATAACTGAACATATATAAATAATAAATTTCTAATTTCTAATTGACCTAATTGATCTAATCAAGCTCCAATATCCAAATTCCAATTGGGAAATTGGTCATTTTTTAGATCAATTAGAATAATTAGGTTAATTAGGTCAATTTTTTTGGCTTTCGTATCCATTCAACTCCAGCGTTTCTTTATCCAGATGTTTGAGTTGTTCGAAATATTCATCATCTTCTTTCCCCCAGCCGTCATCCCGCGAGATTAGACGCAGTTTAACCAGATTGCTTTTTATGACCATCTTTTTTCCATCCCATTCAATCGGTTTCTGGATCCAGATATCCAGATCTCCCTCTCTCCAGTGAAGGGGAACGGTAAAGATTACCTTCGTATCATTCCAAAGAGTAATATCAATATTCCCTTCCCGATTCTTGAATTTAGTATTGATTTCCCCTCCCCAGCCAAACCCTTTCCCCAAAAGAATAACCTTGCTGCCATAATAAACAATTTTAGGTTTGACATTTGTAATCCGAGGAAGACGGGATAAAAATATAAGGTGATGATTTAATGCGCGGATTTGACCATCTGAGGCAACAACGAGAATATGGATAAGAAGTAAAACTGTCAGAATATACAATATACGTTCGACCAAGCGGATTTTCGATAAATTTATGAAAGGAAAGATAAAAGATTTAAGTTTGTTAAAATCGATTGAATTTAAGTAGCTGGTTGATAAAGGAAGATATAAGAGAAAAAATAAAAACAAGATAATTAGTCCTAAATAACCAAGAAAAGAAAAAACAAAGTAAAGTTTCCATAGAATTATAGATAAAAGAAATGAAACAGCCATCGTCTGGAGTTTTGCCTGCTTATCAAGATGCAAAAAAAAGAGGAACTTTGTTTTTTTTCGCAAAATACTAAGACCCGCTCCTATTGCCGGCAGGACTATGGAGACGACAACAAGAGTCGGGAAATCAAGAGTAATGATATTAGAATATGAAAAAAAGTCAGCTTCAGGAAAAAATGATCTTATTAAATATAAAATAGCGAGAGGAGGTAAAGCAATGACGATATATGTCCAGATAAAAATAATAATGTCATCGATTTTTTTTGTCATATTTGATTTATTCTCCCAATATTAGTACCATCTCGGCTTCATGAGTTGACTGTTTAATGATAATAGGAGTTACCTGAATTTTGAGATTTTTCTCAAGAGGTTTTATTTTTTCTTTTAGATTTTTGGTATATTTAAGCAGATTTGCAGAGGCTGTCCCGTCATAATTATCAATTGAAATGTCAAACTCTTTACCCCAGCCTGATGCAAGTAAAGTTGCAGCCGTACTGGCAGCATAGCCACGGATATCGGTAGCGTTTAATATTTTAAAAGGAACATTTTGAAATAATTTTGGAGCGGAAGTAATAGACGGCATGGTGACGGATTTTTTGCTTAGATGGAATTTCGGATATAAAGAATAGAAAAGAAATATGATTAAAGAAAGAGAGACGGAAACACCAATGAGAATAACATTCTTTTTAGTAAGAAAATTTAAAGAAGGACTAGGTTCAGGAGCATATTTTTTAATAATTATTTCTTCCAGTTCTTGATTATCTACTTCTATCTCTGGGGATCTATCTTGACGGATTTCAATTATCTGCCAAACCACTCCTATAATTAAAAAATAATAAACCATGATGGCAACATCTTCGGCAATGCTATTTCTACCACCGATCGAAAATAAGGCGGTAATCACAAGAAGAATCAGGGCAATAAAAAAACTCGTCCGGCTATCAAGTTTATTTAAATAAGCAAAGATAAAAAAAGTAGCAAATAATGCTCCGTTAAATCCGATAAATTTTTCTAAAACTAAAAAGATGATAAGACAAACAATCGTATAGAGGTATTGATTATTATTAAGAGTGAAGTTTGATAGGTTAAGACTGTTGCGAAAAGAAGGAATTGTTTTTTTCTTATAAACAAACAATAATATAAATAGAGTAAAAAAGGATAAGATTAAAGAAATATATATATTTTTAAGAAGAAAAAAACTAATAAAAAAAACGCCATTAAGAATAAAAATAATAGTAAGAGAGTCCATAATTTTATTATACTAGATTAAATTATTGCTTAAACTCAATTGATTCAAGCAAGAAAGAACCAGCAGTTTGTACACCAATCCCACCAGATTTATGCTCAGTATCATTTTTTTCTGTTAGTTTTGTAAAATTTTTATTGTCTGTTGATAGGTAACCGGTAATCGTATTACCTGATATTGAAAGACGCAACCAAAGAGGTTGATTTGCTTCAATTTGAAAATTAGCAATACTTCCACTATCCAATTCAGTAACAGGGCTAACATCTACAATCTTTCCAGTTTTAAAAAGCCGCCATGAACCGGTCCCTATACCTCCGATTTCCAAAAAGTATCCGTAAGAAGTAGATAAGTCAGTCCGCCCGTTGATACCAAATGTTCCAACTTTTTGAGGAATAATTTTGGCAGTATAAGTAAAATTTCTGACTCCAGTGACTTTGTTAAAAATGCTAAGAGAAGCGCCTATGGACCAAAAGTTTATATAATTTTTTCCGTTCCAGTCGACTGGAGACAACATGTCAAAGTTATTAGTCAAGAACTCTTTTTTATATAGATCGTTTTTTTCAGCCCATAAGCGGTCAAAAGACAGTTCTACCTGAGTGTTGGGTCGAGCTTTAACCTCAATTGATATTTTTCCGATAGATGACCAAAGACGATCATTAGTTATGATACTACTTTCATTATTTTTGTCAGTCTTCTCTTCTTCCGTGGAAGCAGCGCCGGTTACAAAGCTAAAGTTTTCTTTTGGCATCTCAATAATACTCCATCCCTGTTTTATATTTCGGATATCATACTCGTAATAAGCAGTATCGGCCAGATTTCCAAATCGAAGAGTGGTTTTATTAATATTGTCGACATTTTCCTGATCGGCAGAATAGACAAGAATTTTAATAATAGAACTACTTGAAAGATCAAGACTTTTGCGAAGAGTTATTACATTTGATTGGTTATTTTTGGCAAGGACGACGTAACTGCTTTCTCCTTCCCAATAATTTGCATCATTATCAATATTAAAATCACCTTGCCATTTTTCTCCTTCTTCAAAATTGGCAATTTTTATGACAGCGCCCTCAAATTTTTTCGTATAATCGGCCTTATATTCTTTCTCCTTAAATTCCATTTGGATTATGTTTCTATTGACAATAGTGGTTTTTTTTGGAAAAAGAAAAGCAAGGTTTCCGCTGTTATTCAAATAAGCAAGAACAATAAAGAGGATAATAAAGATATAAAAAACAATAGAACCAATACTTTTTGAGTTTGGCATACGATATTTCTTTATTATATCATTTTTTTTCGTTGTCAACGGTTTATAACCTACAAAACATGTGACTTAGATTATTATAAAGGGATTTATTTGATGATAGACACCTCTTGACAACTTATTTATAACTTAGTGAGAAAAATAACGAAATTCAAAAGTTAAAAGTTAAAATTCAAAATTTAAAGTAAAAAGTCAAAAGTAATGTTTCGACTTAAGTTTTATTACGCCTGAAGCGATCATATTACTGATCTCGGTTACTTCTTTTAAAAGTATCTCTGTTGCATCTATACTTCCTTTACCTGAATCCCTAAGAAGTCCTAACCAATATTTAGTTTCATTGGCTGATTTTAAGGCAATCTCATAGAATTTTTTAAATTCGAGTCTGGAACTCGAAGCAGTTCCTTCAACTAAATTAGCTCCAATACTAGTTCCACTTCGAAGTACTTGATCACTGATTATCCAACAACTTCTTTGGTTTGGTAGAGTATCAATAAAAGAAATTAAATTTAGACTAAATTTATAACAACGACCTTTGAGATCTACTGAGTAACCCATATTATTAATTATGGCATTGTAAAAACTTTTTAATTTTGACTTTCATTTTTGATTTTTGCCTTTTGACTTTTAACTTAACATAGGTATAGATAATTGTCTACCGCTTATAACCTACAAAACATGTGACTTAGATTATTATAAAGGGATTTATTTGATGATAGATATGTGTAGTTTCCCCAAATTTTGCAGGGCAAGAGGAAAATTCGTTTGACAATACCCATCCCCTGCCAAAGCGGAGGTGATTTTTAAAGGGACTCCCTTAATGTTTTTTTCTAATCTTTATGATTTGTGGACGTATTCAAGATGTGAGATTCTTGTTTCATGATTATCTAAAATTATGTGTTCTTCCTCAAACTTTGTAAAGGCTCCAACGAGCCAATCAAGTGACTTTAAAACACTGTCTTTAAATCCTGTAAATTCCGCTTTAAAATCATCAACTTTCTTTTCAAGAGTATCAATTTTATAATTCAAATAATTTTCTGAACTTCTAATTTCCTTTTTTAAACCTTTTTCCGTTGCGCCTAACTTTTCATTAAGATATTTTTTCGTAACAAATTTTTTTTCCAATTTTTTAACATCCGTGTCAGTAATCATAGGATTTTATTTAAACAAATAATTATTAATAAATCAATCATAAAATACTATAAAGCTTTGTCAACTGCTTATAACCTACAAAGGCAATACTTTGGGTTGTTAGGATAGGAGGTTTTCTTCGATAGACACAATTATTAAGTCAAAAGTCAAAAGTGACTTTATCATCCCCATGAAGACGGACTATAGTCCTATACCCCAACTATATAAAGCCAATGGCCAGGGATCATCAGGAGCTTCTTTGAGACTTTCAACTCTAAACTCTAATTTCAAATTCTTTTTTGCGTATTCTTTTACATCATCTGGCAATAAGCTTTGCCAATCTTCTATAATAAGGAATCCTTCTGGATGCTTGGCTATTTCTTTTTTAAAGTTTGATAGCGAACCATATACAAAAGCATTTGCTAATGGATGTTTGTATGGTTTCTGGACAAATTTCATAAAATATGCATTTGAATATCTCCCAAAATACCAATACTCAGCATCAAACGTATCATTGATAACATATAAATTTTTATAATTAGGAAAGCGTTTTTTTAACTGCGAGTAGAAATCTTTATAGTTGGCAATTTGAACATCTCCATATTTATCAATGTTTGGGTTGTAATACGCCCGCGGCCACCTGACAATCTTATATCCCGTTATATAAAGAATAATAATAACCGTGAGGGGAATTATTATCTTTCCACTTAATTCTAAATTCTTAATTCTAAATTTTAAATTTTTATCATATCTCTCCCCTACCTTTGCCCAGAAAATTCCAAAAAATAAAAATATTATTCCAAATAGAGATAGAACATAACGAATGTTAAACATACTATGTTGAAACATTGTAAGGATAAGAACAACAACTAAATAGGCAAAAATTGAATAACTTAAAACTTTATTTTTTTTGAAAACGCATAGAAATCCTAAGGCAGCCGAGACAGAAATTATCGAATATTTGTAGGCAAATAGCTTAAGAGCTTGGTACCAGTGATTGTACGGAAATAGTTTGAGAGAGAGATAGGGATAAATAACAAACGAGATAAAAGAAGCAATCGTAATAAAAACTAATACTGTTAGTACTTTGGAACGTTGGAACATTTGAACGTTAGAACGTTGAAACGTTGAAACGAGGAAGACAAAATACAAAATCCACAGAAGTACCCCAATACTATGTAAGAGAGTAGCGGCAGATAGTAGACCGATAATCGACAAATTGTATAAAAAAATATGTGATTTTCTTTTTTCCTTTTCCAAAAAGACTAACAAAAGAATAATAAGTAAAGTAATTGTTTCTAAAATGCTATAAGGCTTAGCTTGAGTAGCATAAGATAAATTAAGGTGGGAAAATGCATATAAAAAAACACTTATTAATCCCCCATAAACATTACTTAGTTTTTTTGCAAGAATGAAAATAACTACAGTTCCAGAAAAATATGCAATCATTGAGGGTAGTCGAGCACTTAATTCACTAATTCCAAATAATTTAAAAAAGAATGCAATGACAAGAATGTATAGTTTTTGATAAGAAAGCGCATTAAAGGCTTGAAAAAAATTATAGTTTCCATTTACAAATTGAGATGTTATTCCTGAAATATATGCTTCATCCGCCCAAAAAGAGTAGTTAAACATAAACTAAATTATATCCATTTAATTTTAAAGTTTCTTGAACCATACTCCAAACCTTTTACTGAGACATCTCTAACTACGGCATTTACATTATTGTTGTGATACTCCTAAATATCAACTTATTCGATTTTTCCGAGCCACAATTAATAAACCACATCCACCGTATTTTATAAAAGGTAGTTTTTTATAGAAATCTAATAGTTTTTTCCGTGTATAGACTAAAGTATTCATCAATGAAAATGGAAGAAATTTTATAGGATGAGAGAGATTATCTTCAAGCGACTCGATTTTTTTGATCTCAAAATCACTTAAAGCCTTTACGAAAGTGCTGACTGTTTTATGAGATTCGTTTGGAGAGGCACAGTTATTATCTCTGACAAATTTCCGTATAAGTAACCTAATAAAATAACTAATTTTTAATATCAAATTTGAACCATTGGGATCAACTATTATTAGGTAACCATTTGGTTTTAGCCAATGATAACAATTATTGATTACGTATTTAATATCAGGGAAATGATGTAGTAAATTAAGACAAACTATGGTATCAAACTCGCTTTTCTTAAAAATATTTTCTTTCTCAATATTTCCGCAAATAGCCTTATTATAAACACCTGTTGCGGTAGCAAATTTTATAAATTTTTTGTTTAAGTCGATTCCAGAAATTTTAATATTTGCTTTAATTTTTTTTATTCGTTTTGCAAAATCTCCAGTCGCACAACCAGCATCTAAAATATTATTACCCAAATAAGGAATAATTTTATCCAGAATTTGTTTATAATCTTTTTCGGATATTGTATCGTAATAGTCGTATTTATCTGCTATCTTATCGAAGAATTTAATTTCTGATTTTATATCTTGCGTATTCATTGTTTTTTTCTAAATTTAGTATAACACTTTAAGAAATCATAAGTACAATATCCAATAAGTAAGAATAACGTTACACTGCTGACAAATAAACTGATATAAAAAAGCCTTTGAGGAAAATATTCAATAGTTAGGTTGATATTAAAAGTGCCATCATTATTTACTGTACACAACTTAGGAATTTTAATACAAGTCTTTTGAGGGTCTATATACCAGCCATTAGCATAATTATTCACTAATTGATGAGAATGATTTATTTCTTGGATAAATTTTCGTCCATCGGATATAAGCCAATCCTTACTGTATGTTTCAGGAAATAATAATACAAACGGCTTATATGCTTTAGTAATTTTTACACTAAATTTAGTTGGATTTATAGAAAAAAATTGTATCAGTGGTTTAGGCGATAAATTTTGATCTAATGAAAGCGAATATGGAGATAGATATTCCATTTGTAAGGTATAAAGTACAGCGAATTTATAGTTAGTTACTTGATATTTAATATGACTATTCATTAAAGAGTTAACTATATTTTTCTCAAATATTCTTTCTGCACCCCCATATATTTTCGTTCCATTATACATAAGAGGATTGGCATCGTTGTGAAAAATAATATATTTTATTCCAAGATTGATCAAATCGTTTGTGATAACTTTACCACTCTTAATTTTATTAAGAATTTTTTCTGTTGCTAAATTTGTTCCAGATAATATATTTCCTATCCATCCAGATCCAATTTCTGGGCCTGAATATCCGCCGTCTTCCCATTGATAAACAACAACTCCTATTCTTGGATATGGAATTGATAGAATTCTGGAATTAAAATCATCTGTAGATATTATTTTTTTAATTGAATAATAATAATCAGGAATCTTATAAAGATGAGATGTCAAGTATTTATTTTCTATATAATTAGATTTTCGTATTAATTCTCCTGTCCAAACAGGTTTGCCAATGAGAAAAAGTAAAATACTTACAATTATAACTATAAATGCTTTGAGAATGAATGCCGATGAGGAAATTTTTGATTCTAATATGAATATACCTATTGAAACGATGGTAGACAAAGCTACTAAGTAATAAATTGAATAAATTGGATATGGATTTGAAAATAAATCTAAATATAATGGGATTTTATTTACAAAAAATGAATTAATTTCTGAAGATGGCGAAGTAGTTCCTAGCATGCCAAATAGAGAAAATACTAAAACAAATATGCAAAAAACATATATATAATAATTCATAATCTTTTTCCGGCTTATAACAACAAACATCAGAAGAAATATCGGCAATAATCCCACTACTCTATAAAGCGGAGAAAATAAATAGCTTGAATATTTATAATAAGGTACGATACCATAATAATCCCGTAATGGCTTGTGACCTATAAGACTAAATCCATCCAATACTCCACTGGCACTTGTCCATAGATAATTAAGTAGTCGAGGAACTCCTACTGACTCATACACTTGTCTAGTTTCAATTATTGCATTTTTAATTAAATATATTTGTGGAATTAACCAATATAGATTAAATATAATAAGTAAACTCAAAAATTGAATGCAATAAATTAATGTATATTTAATTAATATTTTATTTTTTTCGAAAAATAAATATGATGTCAAGAGAATTATGTAAGGAATAATGTCTAAAATAAGATATTTCGGATTGCCGTATGCAGATGATGAAATAAGTAACCATAAAAGTACGCGAAAAATAACATCTTTTAATTTTTGTGGTGAACCAAATCCTATGATGATTAAATATAACTTAAATGGCATAGAAGCGTATGTTAGCCAAAGGGGCGTGTATGTTGAAGACATTACAGCAATAAAAGGGTTAGCCATGTAAAAAATTCCAGCAATCATGGGAGGTATAACTGTATCTACGTTAAATGTTTTTTTGATAACCGTTTTTGAAA
>Ga0209211_10007046_pt1 | contig 15943 bp, 15 predicted proteins | sample RifGroA2_FD_183992 | JGI IMG/M metagenome (GOLD analysis project Ga0209211, IMG submission 183992) | Groundwater microbial communities from Rifle, Colorado, USA - Groundwater A2 (SPAdes) (version 2) | ecosystem: Environmental > Aquatic > Deep subsurface > Groundwater | place: Rifle, Colorado... | reverse complement strand
TTATGGCGGCATCAGCTATATTAAACACCGGCCAAAATCCAACATCGATGAAATCAATGACATAATGGCGGAACATTCGATCGATAAAGTTTCCAATGACTCCTCCTAGCAATAAGGAAAAGAGCAGGAGCGGAATTTTTTCCTGAGAGATTTTTTTGTGAGCAAAGATGATGATGAGAGCCACGACCAAAGAAATGAATCCGAGCAGCAGAATCTGGCCTTTGAGGATACCAAACCCGGCACCAGTATTTTTGACCAGATGTATTTGAAAGAGTGCAGATGACCAACTGACATTTCGGGTAATAATGATATATTTAGTAAGTTGATCCAGTGCCACCACCAATAACGCTATACCAAAGAAGAGTACACTGCTGTAGTGTTTCTGGATTGTTTTGGTTACCATAAATTTCGTTTTTGTTCTACTCCGGCTGCTTTTTCGATGTTCCCTAGGCGCTGTTCGAGTGACCCAAGCATGGCCTTGAGCGTATCTAACTTACTGCTAATAAGTTCCAAATCGCGCTGTACATTGTCAGGTGCAGTTGGCCGGGAAAGGGTAGCTGGGCTAAGTGAGGGAGTATCTCGACTACTTGCTGAAGAAAAAGAGTCTGGAAAAGCCGATTTTTCCTCTAATGCTGGATTTTGGTAGTCGTAGCCAAACTCATCGCTTTTGCCTTTAGGACGACTCATCTCTTTGGCAGCTGCTCCTTCAAAGTCAAATTCTTCCTCTTTTTTCCAGAACATCAGCTTATTGAGCAACCCCATATAAAGAAGGAATACTTTTTTGGTTTTAAATCTTTTTGTTTTTGAGAGGGTTGTTGCGAAACTAACTTCGGGATTAGCATCGACTCGCTCTTCTGATGTTACACCGTAATGCGGTTCCCCTCCGTAGGAGCCATCCCACCCCGCAATCAAGGTGATGATTGATTATATCGCTCGTGAATTGATGCTAATCCCTACTTTCGCAACAACCTCAAAAATGGCGAAAGATATATAAACTACATAAAGTAATTATTGCTCATGAGTGAATCAGACTTGCAGCATATCCACGAGGACTTAGAACTAGTAAAAGATGACCTCGCTTTAATTAAACATATTCTTATTGAAGAAGGCGAACTGAGTGAAGAAGCCTTACAACGCCTTGAAAAGGCCAGAAATACCCCCCTTTCTAAATACACCCAATTGTGAGAACAATGTGGGATATTCTTCTTTCTCCTGATGCTCAGGATTTTCTTGACAAACAAGATACGCAAATTGCCTAGAGAATATACACTGGACTCAGAAAACTAAAGAACGAGAATCCATTTCATTTTCTTGAGCATTTTGAAAGGAAAGGGTATTAAAAATTTCGTATTGGTGATTATAGAACCCTCAGTGATATTGATTTTCAGAGTAAGATTCTTAAAGTAAGGTTCTCAAAGTACAAGTTCTCGACAAAAGAAGCGTAATATACAAAAGAGATTACTGAAAAATAATTTATTAATTTTTACCACAATATTTATATAAAAACCAGCTTTCCATAAACCAAGAAAGTGTGGGGAGAGCTAGGCTGGCGCGCTAGTCCTGCGTTGTTACCGTGAACGGACTTCACACGGAGCCGAAGCCCAAGGAAGGGTCCATCTTGTTTCAGTGGTCCTTATAGTTTTGCTGACAGTTTGTCCTGTGGGATGGACTTGTCGGGAATCAGGTCAGATCCGGAAGGAAGCAGCCTTCACCTTCAATCTCCATGTTCAGAGGGTCACAAGCTCGAGAAACTATGAGGGTTAAACCAGTGAAGCTTGGCGGGTTCAACTGCGGGCGTGCCCCTAATACTTTATTGCAGGTGACTACATTATGCTTGGTTTGTAGTCACCTGAGCTTGAACTCTTTTTTTCCCACCCCAAATTATTTAAACCCCCTTCTATCCCAACTCTGTATGACTACAACCAGCCCCATCCCCACTCAAATCCCCCTGGACGGTTTCCGCCTTCGCAAATTTGAAAAAAATGATGCCGATTCCATTGTCAAATACATCAATGACTATGAGATTCATCGCAATACTGCGACCATCCCCTTTCCCTACACTCCAAAAGATGCCAGGCAGTTTCTCAAAGACTCAGAATTGCACTGGAAAGCCGGCACCGCCTATCGTTTTAGCATCGTTATGAACAACGAAGTCATCGGCTGTTGCAGTTTAGATAATGTAAGCAAGAAAGATTCTACTGCAGAACTAGGATACTGGCTTGGAAAACCATTTTGGGGAAAGAAAATCATGACTCGAGCAGCACAAGCAGTCATACAATTTGGATTCACCCAGATTCAACTGCATCGCATCTCCGTTTCTCATATTGAAGGCAATATTGCCTCCCAGAAAATTATCGAGAAACTAGGATTTAAATATGAAGGAACCCAGCGAGAAGATTCCTATCGCGAAGGTAAGTGGTTTGATTCCAAATGCTATGGATTGTTGGAAGAGGAATTTTAACTCAACGTAATTTCATCCCCCTCCTCATATTTCCCCCGAAACCCCAACTCAACCACATACTTCCCCTTCAACGTAGAACTCCAAAATGTCCATGGCCTAAAATTTCGTTTGATTTCCACTATCTTAAGATGAGCATCTACCACCAGCACATCAATCGGAAAAAAGACGAAGAACATATGCAAGTTAATTTTTGTCTCAAACTCAAATATCATAATAAGATTGCGCTTGGGTTGGAACATCAGGCCCAGGGCTTGGGAGGGAGTGCTTGTACAGATCTTTTCCTTTTTAGAGATAATACTCTTTTTGGTTTTGTTCAAGATCATTCTGTAACTTTCTCTCAAATCAAAATTATACATAAATTTCTATAATCTGAGCTTTAACTTTATGATGCTCCGTAAGCTTCAATACTTCCGCGCTATGTTCGATAGGGATCATAATACAGCTTTTTCCTACTCTTTTTCCTTGCCTTTTGTCCAGTAGTCCCAAGTATCTTTTATCGCCTGTTCTAAAGCCATATAACTTATTTAAAAAAGATCCTCTATTCTTCCCTACTAAATCCCAAAAGATGAGGGCAAATTTCTTTCCTTGAATCCCCGCAGAGATATATTTACCATAGAGAATCATACCGCTGCTTTCAATGCTTTTCTTTAAATCTTTCCATTCCTCCAACTTACCGCTCATAATATTAATCTTATTATCGATCCCCTTAGCTTTAAAGAGAAGTGCTTCTCTGCTTTTATAAAAATTTTCGGTAATTTTCTCTATTTCCTGCAGCCATTTTTTGCTTTTATGAGTTCCCTCTATAAAGATATCTATATCACTTTCCTTGGTGTCTTCGCCCTTCGCCACCGAGCCAAAGAGAATAATTCGAGAGATAGAACTACTCTCTGGCAAGTGCATTAAAAGATAAGCTGTAAAATAGCTAGCATATGCTTTACGCATTTTCAACCTCTTTTTTAAATTTTAAGAATAAATTAATAAGTTCTTGTAATTTTTCTTCCACGACCAGCTTGCCATAGGCCATCTGATTACGCTCTTTTTCCAGCGCATAGGACTGTTCTAGGAAGTTGTCAAGTTCAGGAAGACTTTCCAAAGGACAGGTGACCTGGCTAGCTAGCTTTATCTTAACATTGTCTTTTTTCTTTTTAAGCCACTGATGGTTTATTTTTGCACCTGATTTGAACACGTGGCGTTTTTGCAGAAAAGATTCTAATAAAGCTACGCTGCTAACAGAAATGACGAAAGCTAATCGTCGTTGATGGGCAACTATTCCTCGTGAATCTTGGAGAGCAGCATTTATTTCATCCATAGTTTCTTTTAATATTTCTTCACTGGTGGTTTTCACTTAAGTCACCTATCTTTAAGCAATTAAGACATTTGACTTTATAAAAGTTACGGTTCAAATTAAGACATTTGTCTTGAAATGGTTAAGACATTTGTCTCTAAGAACGCTTTATTCACACCATTTTCCACAATTCATCTCCCACATAATGAATATTCTTGACCACTTTTCCCGACGTAATTGCTTTCATCGCTGCGCTATCCATCAGTGCTATTCCCACTGAGAGTGGTTTACAATGAGTTTGATCAACCACAACTACAAAATCATCCTTAGCAATTCCTTCATCGATAGCCACCACCCCCGGGCGCATGATATCCGCTCCGCCAATGATAAAGCGTATCGCTCCCATATCCACCGTAACCTTTCGTAGGCAAGGATGAGTTTGTAAATACTTGAGTGCGGGCACCCAAGTATCATGATACTCAAAGAACGCCGGTTCGTGGTTAATGAGCAGAACTCTAAAAGCATCTTCAAGCAGTTCAACGTGATCTTTTTTGGTTATTGAAATAGCATACTGAGTTAATTCCCGTTCAATATCTCGGCTTCGAACCTGAATCTTTTTCATCCTTTCTACCATCCCAGAGTATAATATAAATTTACCTTTTCCACCAACATAAACTCCGAAATCTTTATAAAAGAACTGTTAAAATATATAGTGTATATACAAATGACCACTCTTGACCAATTCCTAGAGGATGAATCGACTATTCAGGCCGGCACTTTGGCTGCCTATTCCTTTGGCATTGATTACTTTGCGGAACACGAACCATTGACTATACCGCTCGTGGAACAACTCCCTGACCCCTATCGTGAAGATAATCACCTCAACAGCGGAGCCATGGGGCACGTTTATCAGACATCCTCAAACACTGCCGCAAAAGTAACTGTCCTTGCGCCCCTTCCTGAAGATGCTGGCTACGAATTGTCATCGCGTCTGGAGTTCCGTTATATCGGCTCTGGCCTCTTCAAATTAAACGGAAAATTCTTTATACCTAAAAATAAAACTGTTGTTCAACAGCTTCAGCGCTGTTATGCTGAAGCCTTGCTGATGAAAGAAATGCAAGGCGCTCCCCATATTGTTCAATTCCAGGACCATAAATTTGAATACCGCAGCGGGCATCTTTGTTCAACTATCGAGATGGAATACGTACCGGGTAAGAATCTTCATCAGCTGGTGCAGGAAGGCCTCCATGAGCGAGATGCAGCCAAAGCCGTCCTTGATACCATTGATGCCTTAGTTAGTATAGGAAAAAAGGGAATAATTCATCGGGATATTAAGCCCCTCAACGTCATGTACACTCCCTCAGACACACTGGGCCAAGGAACTGCCACCCTGGTCGATTTTGGCCTGGCAATGAAACAGAAAGGATTTCAGTACCGAAGTGATATTCCTGATGATGTGCAATCCTTACTGCTTGAAGATCTAATGACTCCCGGTATGATTATGGGAACCAAAGGCTATTTTTCTCCAGAACAAGTGCAGGGGAAGGAACTCACCCTAAAAACAGATATTTTCAGTCTGGGCTTGCTGGCAGTTGAAGTATTCACTGGACAGCGGGCTTTTCCTGAAGAATATCCCGATGACAGCCAGAAAGATCTCCTTCATTGCATGTTGAAAGTATCAAATTTTAATAAAGACACCCGCCAAGGGTTGTTAGCCCGATTACATCAGCGTTATTTACCTCACAATTTGGTGAAAGCAGTAGAATGTACCCTTGATCCCAAACCAGATAGACGAAATATGCTCCCTTTACGGCAGGAAGCCTTGAACCTCGTCCAGATAAACTAAGGTAATGTACCATGGATGAAATGGAAAATTTTGCAGAATTGAATCAAGTACCAGGAGAAGAGGATAATCCCTATTCCGACCAGTATTATGCTGATAGGGGAGGGATGGCAACCTTATATCATCATCCCTCTGAGCCCTACACTCTTGAAAAGCTCACTGAGATAGAAAATATTCCTCCCTTCTTGGCAGCCAGGCATCGTTTTCCTCACCATCATCTTCAAGCCGTCCAGTACGAAGGGAACGGATTAATACGTATCGATAATGACCCCCTGGTAATTAGTTATGACCATTTAAGATCATTGCGGCGTGCTTACCATGAAGCCTACTCCTTGCAGGAACTAAATGGAACTGACCATATTGTTCCTTATCATTCCCATTCTCTGGTGAGTTCTAAAGGCAAGCTTTGTCTTTCACTGAAGATGGAATATATGGCCGGAAAAACAGTAGAAGAGCACTTGAAAACAGGTTTTTCGATAGCTGATGCCGGGAAGGCAATTGTTGATACCATTGATGCCACTTTAGGTATTGGAGATCAACATCTGCTGCATCAAGATATCAATCCCAGCAACCTTATCTACAGAATAACCGCTGAAAGAGGCAAAGGCTCAACCACCTTGATTGATTTTGGGATATCAAAAAAATTAGGAGGATATAAGCATCGGGTGCCTGTTCCTCAAGATATTCAGCTGCTCTTTGATGAAGAGATCCAAACCGAGCTCAGGATACTAGGTACCCCTCGTTATGTATCACCGGAACAAGCACGAGGTGAAGAACAAAACCAGCCAAGCGACTGGTTTTCCATAGGATTAGTTGCCTATGAACTGCTGACCGGAGAAAGATTATTCTCTCGTTCTCAGAAAAAAGATTCCCATGAGGCCGCTATGGAAACGGTTATGGATGCGGCTTTTTACACCAATGGCCGAAGAGATGTGCACCTTGCTTGGATGCATTATCATTATAACTTGGACTTGGATTTAGTAAGATCAGTAGGTTTAGCGCTGGATGAAGATCCTGAAAGAAGGGAAATTCTTTCACTTCGTGAACACGCCTTAAAACTGGCAGCGTCAGGAAATGATACCCTTATCCATGCTAAGAAAAAAGGAGATGTCCTATTTCCTCACGCACGCTTTGAATATCCTGATACTAGAAAATGCGAGATGGCTCCGCACAAAGTGCGGAGTTAATAATAATAGCTCGCATTTTCTGTTCAAGAAAGACTCGGTCTTTCTGAACGAAAAATCACGGATTTTTCTGTTCCGAAAACTCGCCAATAGATACGAGAGCCGTAAAGCTCCGGACGAAGTCCGGAGATAGGCTCGAGTGGCGAGTTTTCGTTACCTCAAACTCGTAAACTGAAAAATTCACTTCTTCCAGTCTATGAACGAATCTTTCTTTCGATTGATAAAGAATAACATCGCAAAGAAAGTAACCACCAGTACTGCAAATCCTATTTTGCTGTTGGTATCAAAGTAGCGGATAGTCGCACCAAAAGTAGTGCCAATGGCTCCAATGAACAAACCCATGGAAACGCTGTCCTGCAATTTTGGCAAAAATAGTGCCAGTAACAAAATAACTAAATTAAATAAAGCAATGAAAACATATTTAGGCCCCTCATAGGCTAGTTTCTCCTCCTCGAATTTCTGCTGTGCTAACTGGAATTCCTCCTGGCATTCACGTTGCCGGGTATCTATTTCCGCCCGTTTTACCTCACTAGGATTCTCCGGATAGGGATATTTACTATAGCAATTATCTCCATACCCCCCGTGATAATAGGCATTAACTCCGGTATATTTTGGGAAGAATACATTCGCTCCCACAAAGACCATCGGAACATACAAGAGCACTATGATACCAATATACAAGAGTTTAGTCCAGTTCATAGGTCCCAGAAGGGGGTGGAAGTATATAAATGTTTATAGAGGACTTTGAATAACCCCTATTTTACATTGAATTCAAAGTCTTTCTTAGAAGGGTTTGAAGTATTTGGATGGGTTAATCAAACCCTTCTATATTCAATTCCCTCTCATTTTTCCAAGAATCAGTGTAGGAACCTATCTTTAAGAGTTACCCCACATCCATTTCTACCACTTCCCGGCATTGTTTCTTGATAAGGCAATTTTGATAACAGGCATCCTGCTCAGTTGTCATGGTATCTGAATCAGGAATTTCACAAAATGTATCACACTCTCCCATCTGACTATCATTACATTCTGACCAAGATTGAGTATTCAAAACTTTAATGTTTGCATCTACCTTTACACCCTCTCCAAACACGCGTAAGGCATTCTTATACCCTACTGCTTCCTGATTTTCTTTTTCAAACCCAGCAATAACGAATCGCGAAATCTTAATTGCTCGGTCAAATACTTGTGGATCAAAAGCATATGCCGGACCGATTTCCGTCCCCCACATCACTTTGTCTGGCATAGCATCAACCAGCGGCTTATAGGCTTTGATGGCGTCATTGATTAATGATTTTTCCTTGCGGTCATACGTAGACACAAATTTGCTGATAGCTGACTGCTTATTTGAGCTGTCATAGGTGTAAATGATATCATTCCCATCTTCAAAAAGGATATGCGCCGCATCCACGCTGAAATAAAGATTATCATGCTCCCTCATTATCTTGATCAATTTATTTCTGCTTTGGTCCAAGTCTTCCCGGTACATATGGATTAGAAAAGTTGTACCTGGGTAAGCTTCAATAATCTTTTCAACATCATCTATTTTACTGGCGACCGGATGAAACATGAAGTTGATATTGTTTTTCTTTGCCAGATTGACCAGTTGCAATACTTTTGGATCATTGTGCCGAGCCGACCATTCCTGAGTTTCAATCTCTCCCAAACCACGAATAAATTCTTTCCCAGCAATCCGCTGAGAAGCTGCTAAGGTCTTAGTATATATCTCAGTTAATTCTTCACCAAGATATTTCTCCACTTCCTCTCCGCCAATCCCTGGGTTGAAGAAAGGAACAACTCTGTGGGGATGTTTTTGCGCCGCGTCAATCACTTCTCCCAATCCCTGGTCGCTGATGAGAGTATCAGCTGCGGGCTCGCCAGAGATGCCAAACATGCCTATGAAAAAGTTGATACCATTTCTATCGAGAAGATTAAAATAAGAATCCATCGATGCCGATCCTACCTGCTCCGACGTCCCATACAATGGCCCATTATAGGCTCCTTCATAGGTTAAAGTAGGATAAATGAGTTGGAACTCCATCTTTTCTTTGGCAACCCTTGGCTCTTCAGGTATGGTTAGTTCCTTTTTAACTTCCTCTGCTGGTAGAAGTTCTGGCACTTTGTCAGGCTCGGCTGTAGTTTCTTGCGGAGCCTCTTCAATAACCGGTTCAGGCGCATTTTTCATCGCTGCTTCCTGGGCAGCGCAGCCGCTCATCAGAACTATGATTACTGCTCCAATAATCAAGCTGCAAATGGGATATTTCATTTTCACCTCACATAAATCTTAGCCTTCTCTGTAAAACCATTCACTGTCGACGCAGTCTTTCCTGGAAAAGCCTCAAACTTGATTTTCCGGTCAGAAATCATCTCAACGAGTACAACGCCTTCAACTTGCTCCTCATGCCCGTAGGCTTTCCCAATCTTCGCAAAATTCTGTCGGCTCCACTCTTCATTTTTATCGGTCAGGTAGCCATACCGAACCAGCTCATATTTTATGATTCCTTTGGTTTTATCCACCTCTTTTGGATCAGGGGCATTGCCCTTCACTGCGAATTGTTGAGCTTCCCCATCATAATCACCCATGGAAACGATGAGTAAAGAAGGGTCTAAGCCATCATAGGCAAAGGCAAGATGCGTACTCCAATAGCCGGACAACCGTTGGTACTCGGCCTTGCCAAAATAACCGTTGGTATTTTCTTCAAACCAATTGCCCACTAATTTCCCATCGATATCATGATCAATTTTCCCCCCGCGAGGTTCTTTTTGGCGAACGTTCTTGTCCAAGAGCTGCGTTCGTGTCGGCTCCGCAAAATAATTGAACATATCCACATTATGAAGTTTCCAAGGTTCCGCCACATAACTCTCTGGAACAACGAAGCCCGGCAAAGTTATTTCATCATCATGCACCGAAAAATCAAACCCTGGCGCTTTCCCGATAACTTCCCCAGCTTTGACAGCCACTTTTTCTCTGGTATCAGCCGCTTTACGTAATTTCTCAGAAAGCTGGTTGATATGGATATAAATGGTATAAAAAGTACAGGTATGATAGATAATGATGCGATAATCGCCGATACTGCTGGAAGAATATTCCTCCGGCATGCTCTCAACGCTGGTTACAATTCCGGATGCCGGCGCTAAAACATCGCGGAATTTTGTTGTATCTTCTCTATTACCCGGTGCAACCCATCCTTTGGCGTAATAATAGCCATGATCGATAGGAGTCACATGCCCGCCGATCATTAATCCGATGGGTTCGATAAGTTCAATATCCCCGAGAGGCATGGGGGGCGAAGTAAAAGTAACCGTTCCTTGACCACTGCATCCACTATTCTCCTGCCTGTCAGAATCTTTTTTTTCTTCTTCTGGTGGAAAGATGATCCTGCATAATTCATTGTCATGATTCCCCCGGCAATATTCCTCGCATTGCCCACGATTATTCTGGCAGAAAGAAAGGCATTTTTCTTCTCCCTGGCATAAATTACTCAGCCATGGAGCATCGAATGATGGTTTTTCATCTTTTTGAGGCTCAGAATCTGTTTCTGCCGGTGCGTTTCCCCCCGGCTGCTGCTTTTCCATCGGTTCCTGCTGAACACCCCCAACAACCGGCGCAGCTCTCTCCTCCGCCGTTTCTTGCGTAGCACAGCGAAGTATTATAAATGCTGTCAATAAAAGAAATACTAACAAATATCTCTCTTTTTTCATGTTCCCACACTAAATCGTAGTATCCTCCCTGAAAATTTAAATTCACCGACCCATAAATAACTGCCGTCAAAAGCTAAGCCAGCCGGCCAGAACAGTTTATCCCTGCCAATCTCTGGGATAACATCTTCTAGATTTTCTTCACCCAGTACAATATCCGGGTTTTTGCCTGCCACCGCCTCATCAAGAGAGTTCCAAACCAGTACCCGATGAAACCCAGTATCGGCAATAAAAAGGTGCCCTGCTGAGGCCAAGACTGCTTGGGGAAGGTTGAACCAGAATTTTTTATTTTGGATTAAAATAGGTTTACTGCCGGAAGACAGTCCCTCAATCTTATACATCTTTATCATCTCTTGGGAAGGCGCTTCTGTCGCCGCTACTACCAAGTATCTTCCATCGCTGGAAAGGCGTGTAGCGCCGAGAGCATCGATGGAAAACAGTGGATTAGAATTTTTATTTGGGATGCCGTTCCAGACTTGGATTTTATTGGTATCTGCAAGATAAAAATACTTCTCATCTACCGCAACCCCTTTAATCTCTTTCAACGTAACGCTGCCGATGCTTCCTTCAAAGATAAGATCCGGCAGCTCGCCCTGTAGCGGCAGGCTGTTCCAAATATACACTTTATCCTTGCCTGCCAGTATCAGCCTATTTTTGAAAAGCTCGCTATCCCAGGGACTCATGGCTAGATCATACTTAAAATCGGGCTTAGCGCCATTTTCATCAGGAAGGCTCTTCCACACGCTGAGCGTACCATCAAAATCAGAAGAAACAAACAGGCTTTTTCCATCGGTTTCAATGATGGGATTAGTAATAAATCCAATGCTATCAAGAGTATTAGTATCTACATCCGGCGAGCCTACTGCAAAATCTGGTTTCTGCTCAGCACTTTGAGGAATGGAATTATACGCAACAATTTTGTTTCCATTGTATAAGGAAATATAAAGCTTACCATCTGCAATTGTGATTCCTGAACCATCACCACTGGCTAACTTATTTCCAGACAGTCCACCATGAAAAGCAGCCACTGATACATCAGGCATATCATTCTCATTTTCCGGGAAATAGTTCCAAATATAAAGCTGGTTTCCTAAGGCTATTAGTTTTCCATCAGAAGTGAATGTAGGTCCCCAAAAGATGTCACTCATTCTGTTAATATTTTGGTTTACTGATTGTATAGGTGCCTCTTCTGCTGATGAAATTAGGAAATCATAAGGCTGATTATCCCTATTAGGAAAAGTTTTCCAGAAAAAGTTTCCCTGCCCTTCCTTTCCTTTGACCTTGACATTATGGTCACCTACAATTAAATGCTCACCATTGCTGCCAATCGTTCTTGGAGTTCCGAAACTTTCTGGAAGCAAAATTGAAATATCCGCAGGCTGGTTGTTTTTAGTTGGGAAAGAATTCCATATCAAGACCGTTGCACTACGTGTTGCTGTTGCTACGAGCTTTTTTCCATCAGTCCAAACCGCCCAAGGCCACTCCATAGTTCTCTTTGGATTAACTTCCTGCCCACGTCCAGCGTCTTTAATTTCTATATCAGCAGGCTGCCCATTATTTGCAGGAAAACTATTCCAGATTAGAAGCCGGTCATTGTAGGTATCAGCAACTATTATCCTTTTTCCATCCGTTGCCACTGCTACTGGCCAATCCAGCTTATCCAAACTTTTTCCAGGATTGTTAGAGGTAAAATCTTTTTGCCCTAAAACAATATCTGGTGCAACATTACCATTAGGCAGATTATTCCATATTAAGACTCTGTTGTTAAACCGATCTGCTAAGATAAGATGCTGATCGTCAGTGGCTATCCCCCCTGGATGATTAAATTGTAAAGGACCTCCAGCATCGTTAAAGCCTGCTCCTGAAAGCATAATGTCAGCATCCTGTCCGGTCGTAAACCAACCAGAAGGTTTTACCGTGACAGTTTTATAATTAGTTTGTAAAGCTTTTACTGAGGTTGTCCTTTCTGGCGGACCCTGTTGTTGTGGAGCGATAGGTTGTCTTGGTTGTTGCGGTGCTTTTTCCTGCCAGCCTGCAACATCTTTACAATCTTCAGGGCAAATGCCCGCTTTCATCTCAAAATCATCACATACACTATCCGGGCATTTAGCATCAGATTGATGTAAGCCTTGCCTTTCCACAGAACCTTCTTGCATCCTTTCCACTGAAAACCAATTCTTGCAAGATTCCGGCAAATTCAGGTCAGTTGCCTTTTTATCCACACATTCAAGTGGAGGTTGTTTTTCTCGAGTTCCTTGTTGCTCACCCTGTTGCTGTGGCAGTATTATTTTTTCGTTCTGTAAAAGTTGTTGAACACATCCGCTAATCACCACCACCAGAAAAATTATTCCTGTTATCAGTATTGATCTTTCATTCCAGTGTCGCATAATAAATCCCCTTAGTATGCTGTCCATAGTACAGATACCATTTCTCACCCACTTTTCCTAAAGTAGGGTCTCCCGGCGGACTGGATGGGAACCGATGCATCGGATCTTCATCCTTGGCTTTATACACCATGACCGGTTCTGTAAAGCCTTCGCCAGTAAAAATAGATTCATACACGCCCAAATAACCCCAGAAAAACATCTTAATTTTTCCATCGTCCCAGCGTATCAAATCTGGCGTATCCGCAAAGCCATAATAGTTATCATTTCGAGTATCCAACGCCATACCTTGCACCTCAAACTTCAACCCATCAACTGAAGTGGCCCACATCAACACTGCCATTTCATTGTTCGGCGCGTCTTTATATTTTCCGGAAAGAGCCCCGCTGTAAGCCATAATATACTTGCTCCCATCATAGATGGTAGTTGGCCCCGCAACTCGCTCAAAAGCGAATCCTTCATTATTTTTGGTATCAATTCTTGTCCCGCTTTCATCAGTCCACTTCAATCCATCGCTCGATTTTGCACTCTTAATAACTCCCGCATTCTGAAAATACATTCTCCACGTTCCATCAGGCAGCTTGACCACATCAGGAAAGACCGTAAATGTTCTTCGCACTCCTTCTTCCGGAACCCATTTCATTCCATCGGAAGAAGTAGCCGAATAAACCTCTAATTTATTACCTGGCACTTCCGGTTCAATGGCATAATACATTCTATATTTGCCATCACCAAGACCAACAAAATCAGAATCAGCATAATTCCCTGCTATTGCCTGGCCTCCATAGGTCCAGGCCGGCACTTTTTCTATCGGCGCTGCTGGTGGTTCAGCAATTTCCTTCACTGGCTCCTCTTCAGGCACTATCATCTCCTGCTCTTCGATTTCTGCAGCTGGCTGCTTTTGAACTGCAGCTTGTTCCGGCTCTTCTGGCATCTCTGATATTCCCCCATCAATTCCAGGAGAAGGTTTACCGCAGCCATAACTAAATACAATGAGAAGGATTAAAATTAATATCACACCTCTTTTCATATCATCACTATACCTTATGGTGTATATTAACCTTTTGATGAAAGCTGTCCAGAAATCCGCCGGCCTACTCCACCAAAATACCTACTTTCCCTGGCAAGGCTGATTTCGCCTTAGGCTGGGTACTCTCATCAGCAATAAGAATCTCAACTTTGCATTCAAATTCTTTTTCCAAGAACTCTTTGGCATCCAGCATGGTCTTCAATTCCTCTTCTTGAGAGATAACCAGGGGGGGGATTTTGGAAGTATCTTTGACAACACTGGTGACTATAGTGCTGACCTCTTTTCCTTTCATCTTCAGCTCTTCCGTTTCCAATACTTTGCGCATAATCTCTCCTATATCCCGGGTCACTTTAATCTCCCGGCTTACCACGGCCATCAATTCATACCGCCAGCTCTCAGCGATAAAAAGGGTAAATGTTCTCGGCTTCTCCATTTTCGCTAATTTAAGCACCTTGCGCATCCCTTCCATAGTTTCTTTCAGCAGCTCCTCCCCTGCTTCCGCTTTTCGATTGATTTTTTCTTCCGCTGCTATCGGCCAGGAAGAGGCAGAAATTAATCCTTCTCCTGTATGAAGCTCCTCGCTCAGATGGGGAGTAATGGGATTCATCAATTTGCACCAGACATCCGCTACTTCAACAATAACTTTTGGATTCATCCCGCCCCGGCGTACATACCAGCGCAGGTCATCGTACATCGCAAAATACACTTCTGAAGCCAGCTCCCGGAGATCGTAATTACCCATACTTTGGGCTATCTTCTTTAAGCGTCCATGAACACGTGATAGTATCCAGGCGTCAACCAGTTGGGCTTTTCCATCAACTTTCTGCATTGATTGCACCAACGCATATATCCTTTCCAAAGCATTCTTATAATTTAACACCAGCTCTTCCGTCCACACCACATCCACGTGCGGGGAACCGATATGGGCATAATACAATCGCATCGCATCCACGCCATATTTTTCAATCGCTTGTGGTATGGGCTCAGCTCCTCCCTTGCTTTTTGAAATCTTTGAGCCCTTGCCAGTCACCCACCAATTGACAAAAATACCCTGAGGCCATTTCTCTTCGGGAAGAATAGCCACATGATTCATTAAAAATACCGGAAAATGAACCGTCTGATGTTCCTTTCCCCCGAGATTAAAATCTAAGGGATAAAAATAATTGAATTCTTCTCGTATCGGCTTCCAGGCATCCCTGCCTTCCCCCTTGCCCAAAAAGACATAATCAAAGAAAGCTTCCGTTAAGTCTTCTGCTTTTAAGGTTCCATTATTGACAAATTTTGACACAATATAATAGCTGGGATAGAGAGTAGAATCACTGATAGGCTCCACTATCCATTTTTCATCAAAGGGCAGCTTGCTTCCCATCCAGTTCCCTAACCGTGCACAAGCCCGGTCACCAAACCAATTTAGCACGTCCGGCATGGAGTCATAATACTCTTTTGGATAAATTTTCATTTCCCGAGCTTGTTCCTTGCTTCGCTCGGTTAATTCAGCGTCAGAATAACGGATAAACCATTGGTCATCGATGCGCTTAATGACCACCGGATTGCCGCAGCGGCAGACTACTTCTTCACTAAGGTCATGAAATACCTCAGCTTTGCCTTGCTCCAGCAATTCTGCTTTAATTAATTCTCTAGCTTCTTCTACTTTCTTTCCGGCATATTTTCCGCAGGGTTCATTCAGTACCCCGGTATGATGCCCAGCTTTATAGATGTCCTTATTTTCCTCTTCCAATTTTGGATCACTGAAAGTGGTAATATGGTTTTTTTCCACGATTTCCTGGGCCGGCAGCGGCCCGTATCCCTTGGTGGTAATGATAGGTATAGGTATAATACTTTTAATGGTAGTTGAGTTAAGATGATACCGCTGCAGTTGCTGGGTATCTTCCTGAAGCAGTTTCAGCGCAAGATAATCATACGGCGCATCGCTCGGCACGCTGGTAACGATTCCCGATCCCACTGTCGGGCTGCAGAATGATGCTGGCAGAATCATAATTTCCCTCTCTATTCCGGGAGCAAGCACCATTTTTCCAATTAAGTCCTTAAAGGACTTA
>Ga0209211_10007044_pt1 | contig 15946 bp, 14 predicted proteins | sample RifGroA2_FD_183992 | JGI IMG/M metagenome (GOLD analysis project Ga0209211, IMG submission 183992) | Groundwater microbial communities from Rifle, Colorado, USA - Groundwater A2 (SPAdes) (version 2) | ecosystem: Environmental > Aquatic > Deep subsurface > Groundwater | place: Rifle, Colorado... | reverse complement strand
TCGATTCACAATCCATTGAAAAAAGGCTCGAGAGCCTTAGGAAACGTTAAGAAATTGTAACCTATTCCTAGCCTTCTGTCCAGCCCCGTTACAAATTTTAGACAAAAAAATGTTTATCCGTAGCTATAAGCCGCTAGGCGACTATGTTTTACATACAGACCGTCACCAACCAACGGTATTATTTGTAACCGTGGTTCAGCCCTGTTGAAAATCTGATCAGTCCCGTTAGAAGTCTGTCAAAACAAACCACAAAAATTCCTTTCCTAAACATCTTTAGTCGCTTGTCTTTACATAATCCCAGTCAGACTTCTAACGGGATCAGCGGCTCAACAGATTGACGCGCTTGACCGCGGCCGTGAGGGCTCCGTAGGCGTTTTGTTCTTTATTATTCACGGAATCGATCATTTCAGCGAAGATGGTCTCCACCGCTTCCGGATTGCCCTGATACCAATTTCTCGCGATAAGATTGCCCGTCGCGAAAGGCGAGAGCACTATGTCTTGCTTCTGCCACTCGATAAGATCCCGCCGGGCAGCCGGCTGATTTGCCTTTTCCAGATACCGCTTCGTCGGGTCGAAGCTCAATGGAAAACTCTTGGTCGTACCGGCGATGCCATTCTGCAAAGTCACCGTACTATCCGGATGCGGCAGCGTCATATAGTTGATGAGCTGCCAGGCTTCATGAATGCGCAGATAATTCTGTTTTTCCGGATCCGGTTTTACCGCTCCTGCTTGCGCCTGCGCCTCATCCGCCGTTTTATTCTTGGCTACCGCAAACCCGAAGTAATTGGGAAAGTTGACCGCCATGGTTCCGGAAAATTGCGGGAGCGGCGCCGTGGCAAAATTGAGTTTGGCGTTTTTCTGCTTGATTTCCGCGTACTTCCAAGAATAATTTATCATCATCGCGAGCGTATTCTCATAGAACGCATCGATAGAATAATGCAGCCGTGGATTCCAAGAATAGAAGCTGGAACTGATATTCGCGAACTGCGTATAAAACTCCAAAGCCTGGCGGCTCTTCTCATCGGAAAATTCGACTCGCCCCTCCTTTGTCTGACCGATATCAGAACCCATCTGCAGCATGAGCGCCTGGAGAACATCCGTGGATCGATTGATATTTTGAGCCGTCCCCAGGGCGATAGCGGATTGATCAATCACTCCAAACTGATTGATGCGGCTCAGCTTGCGGACATCCCCGAGAAGCTCTTCCCACGTCGCCGGCGGACGCGCGATCCCCGCCGCATTGAAAAGGTCCTTATTGTAGTACAGCGCCAGCGAATCAACGGAAAGGGGCGCGGCATATATCTTGCCGTCTTTGACGAAGTCCGCTGCTACGACATCGACGAAAGCATCCCGATACTGTTTCTCGGTAAGCAGATAGTCTGGCGCCGGGATGACCTTGTCCTCGAAGGCGCCACGCCAGGCATTGCGGATCATAAAGATGTCTGGCCCATTGCCTGCCGCCAGAGCGTTCAAAAGATCCTCTTTGTATGTTTCTATCGGGAGTTTGCGATAATTGATCTCGGCCACATAAGGATTGATCATCCGGTATTCGCTGAATATCTCCGTATAGGCATCGCTGTCTAAGATACCCCACGCTTCCAGCTTGACTTGGTATGTTTCAGGCGCAGCACTCTTGAAACCGCAACCGGAAAAAAGCAGTCCGCCGAGCGCGACCACCACCAAAGAAAAAACTTTCTTTTTCGAAAAAAATCGCATAGCTGTTTAAAATTAATTTCCGTCTTTCCTCTGCGATAAGATTTTATATCACTGAAACTTTCAGTGCTTGTCATTCCCGTCCTCCAGTCGGCGGATAAACGTCCGGCGGGAATCTAGTCTTATATTTTTGGTTTACTGGCTGGATTCCGGGTCAAGCCCGGAATGACATTGTGAAAACGACTTAAATAAAGCTATACATTACTTCTTCACCAAGAAAGCATAGTGAAATCCGCCCACATTGAGCTCCTTCTCCACGACCAAACGAGCCGCCTCCACCAATGTCCGCAACTCCTCCGGGCTGATACGGAGCTCCTTATCCGGTCCGACGAGCGTTTCCTCGGGATCCCACTCCATCAGAATGGCGTGCCCGCCTGTCTTCAAGACGCGCGCCACCTCGCGCAAGATCACATCCTTGCTTTTATTCTGAAAAAGGATGTCTTTGATCACCACCCAGTCCATGCTTTGCGGAGCCAGGCCGGAACCGTTTTCTTTTTCGAGGTTGACCTGCTTGGTAACAATATTCGAAAGGTTGAGAATCTTGGCGCGACTGGCTACTGCCTCCAAGGCTGAAGGCAAAATATCGAGAGCATGCACCGCCCCCTCGGAGCCGACCTGTTTCGCGAATTCAAAGGAGAAAAATCCCGAGCCGCAGCCGAAATCCGCCACTTTGCTCCCCGGCTTTATCTCAAGCTGATTCACGATAGCGGACGGGTCAGCAAAGGTCAGTGAAAGTGGTGTACTCATAAAATACGAGAGAATAATTTTATCTTAATTCCACCCTGAAGACACCTCTATTGTACAACAAAAAAGTCCAAAACGAAAGTATCATCCTTGCCCTGAAACCTTTTTTCGTGTACAACAAGAAAATGGAGAAGTGGCCGAGTGGTTGAAGGCACCGCTCTCGAAAAGCGGCATACCGGAAACGGTATCGGAGGTTCGCCCCGGCATTCGCGGGGCGTCCAGCGTATGCTGGACGAATCCCACTTACAATTATGTTCTACGTATATATTTTGAGAAGCAAAAAAGACACCAAATTGTACGTTGGTTTTACGCAGGACTTAAAAAGAAGAATATCAGAGCATAATGGGGGCAGTGCCGAATCTACAAAAACGCGACGGCCGCTGGAACTTCTCTGCTACGAAGCCTATAATCACAAGGAGGAAGCTGAGAGAAGAGAAAAGTATTTGAAAAGTAGCGATGGCAAAAAAGACTTGAGAAAGCGATTAACAAAAAGTTTGGTTTAGTAAGGAAAGGTGGCCGAGTGGTTGAAGGCACCGCTCTCGAAAAGCGGCATACCGGTAACGGTATCGAGAGTTCGAATCTCTCCCTTTCCGCCAGAAAAGCTTTAAGTATGAGTACTAAAAAAACTTTACAACAACAGATTTCTCGAGACTCAGTAACTGCATTGAAGTATTTTTTTGAGGTTGGCTATGAGTGGATTGTGAGTACCATACCACAAGAGGATGATTTTGGTACTGACGGGCAAATTCTTATTTTTGAAAATGGAAGTTACAATCAACAAAAGCTAGATTTTCAACTAAAGTCAACAGGGACTGCTACACATGAAGTTAGTATTGATAGGGAACATTTAGATATGTGGAGAATGAGTGGGTCACCATTTTTTCTATTTTTCTGGAATAAATCAGAAAATAAGATTTATTTTCTTAACTTCCATGATTACTACGACACTCTGTCTCGTATTAACCCTGAGAAATTACAACAAGAAAACATCCTAATAGAATTTATTGAAGAGTTAGATAACCGTTCTATTGAAGATATAAAACGAACTGTTTATAAATACAATGAGATTGCCGTACAAGCCATTCACGAGCATCAAAATAAAACGGCTCACATAGAAAATTTTCTAAGACAAGGTCGGATAATCGCAATGGGCTATTCTTTTGCAGGATACAATTTCAAAAAACAAAGCCTACGAGGAGCAGTTTTAATGGGCGCAAATTTTGAGAAAGCAATTTTATCAAATTCAGATATGCGCAGAGTAAGTGCTATGGGAACAAATTTTAATGGCGCTAATCTTAGAGGATCTGACTTACGAGGTGCTAGTGTTATGGGAGCCTATTTTGAAAACACAGGCATACAAGAAGCTAAATTGGAAGGGGCAATGTTCATGGGGGCGTTTCTTTCAGAAGCAGATTTTAGGGGGGCGTCTTTTGATGAACTGTCTCTCTGGTCAATTAGTCAGGCTTTCGATTTTGAAAAAGCAAAGTTTGATGATGGAGTTTTAGAAAAAATTCAATCTCTCACAAAAATTAATAATTACTCTTTTAAAGACACTGCTCTGACACAAAATTAAGCGCCCAATATAGTCATATCCTAACTTCGTCCCAAGCTCTCAGCTAGATGTCCAAGTGAAAATCTTAGAAAAATATGATCGAAAACAGCATCGTTTATCGAGATTTCAAAGGTAAGTATGAGTATCTGCCTCTTGCGCGGGCGGAAGGTTCTTTGATCTGGGATAGAAGTGGAAAACGCTATATCGATTTTACTTCCGCTTGGAATGTTACCAACTTAGGCTGGAATCATCCTGAAGTCACTGAGGCACTCATCACTCAAGCAAAAAAGAATGTCCAAGGCCTTCTCTGGGGTTCTGATCCGATTCAGGAAGAGTATGCCGCAGCTCTCACAGCCGCCCTTCCGAGAGGACTCGATGCGTGCATAAAAGCTACCAGCGGTACCGAAGCGATAGAAGTTTCTCTGAAGATAGCCCGTGCTTATACTGAGAGGAAAAAAATCATCGGTTTCAATGGCCTTTACCATGGCCAGCTCTTTGCATCACTGGCACTCGGTGCTCCTGGTGAATCACGGCAGAAACTTACACCGCTGGTTCCCGAAATAACCCCGATTGAATTTCCGCATGAAGATATCGGCCAAGAAGGTTTTGAAAAGTTCCTGTCAGAGTTTGAGACTTTGCTTTTAAAAGAAGATATCGCCGCAGTGGTCACTGAACCAGGGATAATCACGGGCTGGGGCTCCACGTTGATTGCCTATCCAGGCTTTCTCACGAAAATCAGGGAAATAACGAAGAAATACGGCACATTGCTTATCGTCGATGAAGTGGGTTCTGGCTTTTCTCGCACAGGCAAACTTTTCGCGATAGAACACGAAAATGTCGTTCCGGATATCATCGTTTTTGCCAAAGGAATTTCGAACGGCGCAGCTGCTATCGGAACAGCGGTCGGGCGTTCTGAAATCTTCGAGCCAGCCTCCGCTGATGCGGTACTTATTTCTACCTTTGGCTGGACACCTATTGCCTGCGCTGCAGCACTGGCAACCCTTCAGATACATCGGCGAGATAAAACATGGGAAATGGCAGAACAAAAAGGCGATTATATGATGAAAAAACTAAGAGTGCATATCGGGGATATTGTCACAGGCGTACGCGGACAAGGCCTGGAGATTGGCCTTCAATTCAAAGATGCCAAAACCTGCGAACGGGTACAAAAAGCGTCCTTTGCCGATGGCCTGCATGTGATTGTCGGAAGCCAAAACAATATGCAGATTATGCCACCGCTGACAATCCCTCAAGAACTCCTGGATGAAGGACTGGAAATTCTCATTTCTCATTTAAAATCATAATTCTGTTTAGAGCTAAACCGGTTACTCATTCATCATGAGCCCCATAATTGATCGCCTTTTTGATCGGGATAGGACTGAGCGTCATCACGGTACTGGCTGATGCTCTTGTAAAACAGGCTTCGTTGCAGCCTGCTTTTTCGGGATGGAAGATGCTCCTTCTCGGTGCCGCGATTTACGGAACAACCGCTCTCGGATGGTTCTTCGTCATGAGAAACCTGAAACTTTCGACGCTGGGCGCCCTCTACGGCATCAGCTGTATCATCGCTTTGACCCTGGTCAGCGTATTCTACTTTCAGGAGAAAATTAACCCGATGGAAATATTCGGCATTTTTCTCGCTATCACTTCTCTCTTGATTCTCTCCCGTTTCGCCTGAAGGAATCCGCCACCGGACGACAACGCTCCCCTCGGGCTCTAAGAGAGGCGTCCAGGCTTTACACTGAGCCAAAATCGTGATACCGTAATCGGGAAGACTAATATCCGGTCGTATGTTTGGTTTTACCGAAAGCTTTTCTCCGCTTTTCGTTTACGGAAGCCTGGCTGCCCTCCTTGGCGGTGAGATCATTCTGCTCTTCGTCGTCATTCTTCTGTGGGTACAAAATAGGCGCCTGAAAAAGAAATTGCATATCTTTTTTTCCGGCAAAGAGGCCAAGGATTTGGAAAAAGTTCTTCTTGACCAATTGCAGGAAACCAAGGAGTTGGATCGGGAAATCCAGGAACTCTTCGAAATTTCCAACCGGCTGCGCGAGCTCGGGATGAAAAGCATCCATAAAACAGCTGTTATGCGCTTCAATCCGTTCAAGGAAGTCGGGGGCAACCAGAGTTTCTGCGTGGCGCTCCTCGACGGGAAAAACTCCGGGGTAGTCATCACCTCGCTCCACACTCGCGAAGGCACGCGCGTTTATTCCAAGCCCGTTATCTTGGGAAAAGAGACCAATTTCCCTCTTACCGAAGAAGAAAAATCCACTATTGCCCAGGCTATTCAAGGAAAACCGCCAACTGTCTAAACAGATCTTATTACACTTTACAAACTTGATAGACTTTATTCACCCCATGAAATTATGGACTTACCACACCGCTCCGCGGATTTCACTGGTTGAACCTTTCAGACTTTATAAACTTTTGACTTTATAAACTAACTTTCTATGTCTCCAACCGAAACCACAACCGATACGCCGAAAGATCCTCTAAAAAAGGTCTCTCTCCCCTCTTCCGTCACGGTCAAGAAATTGAGCGAGATTTTGCATTTGCCGGTGGCGACCATCATCACCGAACTGATGAAAAATAACATTCTCGCCACCATCAACGAGGAAATTGATTTCGATACCGCCAGCATTATCGCCCAGGACCTCGGCTTTGAGACCGCACCTGCCGAAGAGGCCATAGCGGCTGGGCAATTCACCATAGAAAGCCTAGGCAAGCTCCTCGCTGAAGAGAAAAATTCCGGTAAGAACCTCTCGCCACGGCCCCCCATCGTCACTATTCTCGGCCACGTCGACCACGGCAAGACGACCCTCCTCGACACGATTCGCAAGACCAACGTGGCCGGAGGCGAAGCCGGCGGCATCACCCAGCATATCAGCGCCTATCAGGTGAAGAAGCACAAACAGCTCATCACATTCGTCGACACGCCGGGACACGAAGCCTTTGCCGCCATGCGCAAACGCGGGCTCTCGATCGCTGACATCGCCATCTTGGTCGTGGCGGCTGACGATGGCGTGCGCCCCCAGACCAAAGAAGTCATCGAATATCTGAAAGAGTACAAACTCCCCGTCATCGTGGCCATCAACAAGATCGACAAGCCTGATGCCAAACCGGACCGCGTGAAACAAGAGCTCGCCGAACACGGCATTCTCTTCGAAGAGTGGGGTGGCGATACGATGTGTAACGAAATCAGCGCCAAAGGGAATATCAACATCGACAAGCTCCTCGACAGCATCCTCCTCATCGCTGAAGTAGAAGATTTCCGCGCTGACAACAAACGCGATGGATTCGCCATTATTCTCGAATCCCACCTCGACCCGCAAAAAGGTCCGGTGGCGACCGCGCTGGTGCGCACCGGTACGCTCAAAGTCGGCCAAGACATCGTCGCGGGAGCTGCTTTCGGCCGTATCCGCCGCATCGAAGATTGGAGTGGAAAAAGTATCGAGGTTGCCGATCCCTCCGTCCCCGCCACCATTTACGGATTCAATATCGCTCCCCAGGTGAACGACATCGTCCAAGTAGTCAGCGGCAAAAGCCTGGCTCGTAGCAAGTCTCAAGAGGCGATCGCTAAGAAAATGACAAAAATTTTAGACGAAGATAGTGAAAAGAAAAAACTGGAGATTATTCTCAAGGCCGATGTCCAAGGATCGCTCGAAGCTATCGAACAGATACTCGGAGCCATCCAGTCCGACGAAGTCATGTTGAACATCATTTCTTCGGGCGTCGGAGCCATCACCGAATCGGATGTCAAGATCGCCGAAAGCGCAAAGTCCCTCATCCTCGGTTTCAACAGCGAACCGACATCCGTCGCCAAACGGATGGCTGACAAAAGCGGCATCACGATCGAGACCTACAACATCATCTACAAGCTTGTCGAAGCCGTCAAAGAAAAATTGACCGCCCTGCTCGCGCCGGAAATCGTCCGCACGGACTATGGCCGGCTTTCGGTTCTGGCTATCTTCAAGACCGGCAAGCGCGATATGATCGTCGGCGGACGCGTCTCAGAAGGCAAGCTGCTCCGCGGTTCGCTCCTTGAAATCAAACGCGGGGATGAAATCGTCGGCCAAGGCAAGATGCAGAACCTCCAGCGCAACAAGGAAAATACCGACGAAGTCGGCCAAGGCAACGAATGCGGTGTCGTCTTCGAAGGCGCTTTCAAAATCGCCGTCGGTGACACCCTCATCTGTTACAAAGAAGAAGCCAAAAAACGCAGCCTTTGAAGTTGAATCAGGAATAGGGAATGAGGAATCATGAATTGTGAAGCCCCGAAAAATTCTGGTACATATAAAAACAGTCCCACCATGGTGGGACTGTCGTTTTTTCAAATTGTAATACTCTTAAGCCTTTCAGTTTTTTTCTTTGATAAACTGTTCAACTCCTTTAAAGACTGCTATTGCGTCTTTCCCCGTTTTGGCAAGTTCGACCGCATATTCATAAACTTCCATAGCGAGTTCATTTTTGTCGTCAAATCTGAGATACGGATCATAGATTTCTGCTTTTTCAAGCTCTCCCCTATCTATGTCAGATAGCTGCGGTAAGTAAATGTCATAAAACTTAGGATTGATAGAATCTTTGCAGATTTCAATTTTTATCCCATTCACCACTCTTTCTATTTGAATATCTTGTCTATTTTTGTAAATTTCTTTCTGTTTCCCCTCCAGTTCTTCTTCTCTGTATTTATAACGCTTATAAAAATCTTTACCCATTTCCCTATTGGCCGCTGATTTTTGCTCTTCTGTCGCGATAAGTTCCGGCGCGCCTTTTTTGCCTGGAACAAATCCTGCCCCTCCCTTGAGAAGCTCGGCTGACGTAAGCGTACGGCTCGTTTCATATTCTGCTTGAGTCTCCGCAGAAAATGGTGCTTCGGGAAGTTTAGCCTTTTTCTTCGGAGGAGTCGCTGGGGTTTCAAATCTCATAAAGTTACGCCGTTACAAATTACACCTCCATACTACCCCTCCCACCACTTTCGGTCAAATCACATTTTTCCTTCACTTTTTCCCGTTTTCCCCTCCAATCACCCGCTTATACCTCTTTACCGCGGCCGCTGGTTTGATGTATAATTAAAAAAGTGATATACAAAGAGTACTCGAGGAAGTTTTAGAGAAGCTAACGAAATTCTATTATGAAAAATCTCGGCCCGGTCCAGCAAAAAATGCTCATCCTGCTGCTTGGCGGAATTACGCTCAGCCTCGTCGGCACGCCGACCCAGTATTTCCGTGCTTTGAGAGCCATGCGGCGGGAATGGCGAAAAATCAACCAGCAGAGTTTCACGCGCTCAGTCCATGCGCTCTGTCAAAAAAAACTGCTCGAAGAAATAAGACACAAAGACGGCTCTGTCGCCCTGAAACTTACTCCGGATGGCCGTAAGCATGCCGGCTTCTTCCAATTATTCGGAAAGACATTGAAAATCAAGCGTCTGAAAAAATGGGATGGCTTATGGCGCATAGTCATATTTGATATTCCTGAAGAAGATAAGGATTTCCGGGATATTCTCCGCGATCACCTCAAACAAATCGGTTTCTATAAATTACAGCACAGTGTTTTTATTTTTCCATACCCATGCGAGTCAGCCATCATAAGCCTGGTGGAGCTCTACAATGCAAGACCATACGTACGCATCATCACTGCCACAACCATCGACAATGAACGGCAGCTGCGAAAAAAATTTACGCTCTCGCCCTGATCCCGACACCTTTTTATTATTCTTTACTCCCTATCAATATTTATACCTACTTACCGCGGCCGCGGTAAGTAGGTATAATTGTGTAAAAGTGGTTAAGTATTGAAAGAAAAGAAATAAGAGAACCTTTAGGTAATTGTATGAATCCGTAAGTGCTCACTATAGGCAAAATGATAATTTATCGCTATGCTTGAGAGGTAGTATGATTCACAAAATTCCACAACCGGTTCAAAATATCATCAAGACCTTGAATAAGGCTGGATTTGAGGCGTTCACGGTGGGCGGCTGCGTGCGCGACCTCATCTTGGAACGCGAACCCAAAGACTGGGATATCACCACCGATGCGCTGCCGGAAGAAGTTATGAAACTTTTCCCCAACAGCTTCTATGAAAATGATTTTGGCACCGTCGGTGTGAAAGTTGAGCGCTTCAGCGCGAAATCCCGAGCTTCTGTCGAGGGATCTCAAAAGATTAATGACCAGCCAATAGAAAATAATAAATATGACATCATCGAAATCACTACCTACCGCGTCGAATCCGAATACACGGACAAGCGCCGTCCCAAAGAAGTCCTCTTCACCAAGTCGCTTGAAGAAGATCTGGCGCGGCGCGATTTCACCATCAACGCCATTGCCTATGGATCACGCTCTTCTTCCACCTCCCCTTCTCGCCTCGCTGAAGCTCCGTCGAAGCGGGTCCAAGGGGAGGGAAGGGAGGGGTTTAGATTTCAAACCCAAACCTCCCCAGAGTCCCCTCATTCTCCCACCCCTCACCCTCGCGGACTCGGGAGCTCCCCTCAGACAGGGGAGCTGGGAATGGAGAAAAAATGGGAGCTTGTCGATCCTTTCAACGGAGTCCAAGATGTGACAAAAAAAATCATCCGCACGGTCGGCGATCCGGAAGAGCGCTTCGGTGAAGACGCCTTGCGTCTCATGCGCGCCGTGCGCTTCTTCGCCGAACTGCGCGATCCGAAGGAGACAAAACCAACGCATAGCTGGCACATCGAGGAAAAAACTTTTGCCGCTATCCAGAAACTGGCGAGCAATCTCGCTCACATCTCCCAAGAACGCGTGCGCGACGAACTGAGCAAGATTATCCTCTCCAATAGTCCGAAAGAAGGCATCGAAATACTCCACACGGCTGGCCTGCTCTGCTTTGTCCTGCCTGAACTGGAGCTCGGCATCGGCGTCACTCAAAACCTCCACCACATCTACACGGTCTGGGAGCACAACTTGCGCGCCCTGGCGACCTGTCCGTCCAAAAAGCTCGAGACACGCCTGGCTACCCTGCTCCACGATGTGGGCAAACCCCAAGCCAAACGCGGGGAAGGCTACCATTCTACTTTCTACAACCATGATCACGTCGGCGCGCGCATAGCGGAGAAAATACTCACCCGACTGCGCTTTCCCAAAGCGGTAGTGAAAAAAGCCACCCTGCTCGTGGATAATCATCTTTTCTACTACAGCGTCGATGAAGTCACCGAAGCCTCTGTACGGCGCCTGATCAAGCGGGTCGGCCTGGAAAATATGGATGACTTGATGGCGGTGCGCATCGGTGATAGACTGGGTTCCGGCGTACCCAAAGGCAAGCCCTACAAGTTGCGCCATCTCGAATATATGATCGAAAAGGTTTCCCGGGACGCCGTTTCCGTAAAGATGCTCAAGATCAAAGGCACCGACCTCATAGAAAAACTGGGTATCCCGGCCGGGCCGGTAATCGGGGCTCTGCTCGACGTTCTCCTCGCAGAAGTCATTGAACATTCCGAGCTCAATACGCGAGAGACTCTCCTTAAAAGGGCCAATGCACTCAAAGAAAGCCCCATCGAAACTCTGCGAGAACTGGCCAAGGAAAAAATCGAAGAAAAACGAGCCGAAGACGTGGAACGGATCAAAAAAAGGCATTGGGTGGAGTAGAAGTGTAAAATTTAAAAATCAAAAATAAAAATTACAATGCAAAATTCAAAGTGAAATATATGTTTAATCAATCTAATTGATTTTACATTTTTAAGTATCATTTTCCATTTTGATATTTACATTTTGATTTATGTATATCGGGGCATCGCCCTCCTTCGTCCTTTGGACTTCGGACGGATAAATATACCGGCAGTACTCGTCTTGGGCGGGCAATTAAAAATCGGGGTGTGGTATAACGGTATTACGCACGCTTCGGGTGCGTGTAATCCGGGTTCAATTCCCGGCACCCCGACCAACTTATATTTACAGTGGTCCGACCACTGTAAACCAATATGAAAATCCTCATCGAAGCCATTACGGAAAACCCTGTTTCACTTATGCGAGGCGCCGGTTACGCTTTTCAGCGCGAAGAAAACGGTGAGAAAAGTTTCGTGCGTGTCCTCGCCAGCTCCGGCTATCCCCGCTTCCACTGCTATACTCTCTTGAACAAACTCTCCCTCAGCCTCAGCCTCCATCTGGATCAGAAAAAACACACGTACGGAGAAACCACGCGCCATCACGGAGAATATGGCAATGACGGCCCGGTCAAAGAAGAAGTCACGCGTCTCCTCAGGCTATTCGGAGCAAAAGCCAAGGCAGTTTAAGAAATGCCGAGATGGTGGAATGGTAGACACACTGGGTTTAGGACCCAGCGCTCGCAAGAGCATGAGAGTTCAAGTCTCTCTCTCGGCACTATGCACTCAGATACATTTGAAAAAATTTTTCTACGGTTGGTTGCTGCCTACGTAAAAAGATACCCGGAACACTCTTTTAAGCTTTTTCTTGATGGAAAAGAGTGTCAGCCGATTGGCGACAGCATAAATGTTATCGGGGTTAAAATTACCAATTCAGATGCGGTATTGAGAAGAATTTTTGCCGAAGGCTCGCTCGGGTTGGGCGAAGCGTATTGCGAAAGGCTGATACAAGTTGACGATAGGCTCTATAAATACTTCCTCTTTATTTTCGTCAGGGCTGTCCATGACAAGAGACTTCTACTCAGTCTCCCTTTCAGCGACATCTTTTTCATTCTCAAAGCCAAACTACACCAAGGATTTTTCGGAAGAAACACCAAGTCTGAAAATATCAACGCGCATTATAGCTTGAGCGATTGGTTCGATAATGACAAAGACGCGAATGATTTTTATATGTTTTGGCTCAATTCAAAATACATTCAGTATAGTTGCGGGAAATGGGACAAAAATACTAAAACGTTAGATGAGGCGCAATTCAACAAACTCGACTTTTACGCAAAAAGATTAGGAATTGATAAGAATTCAAAAAATAAAACGCTAGTTGATCTGGGATGCGGCTGGGGTAGCTGTATGTTTTTTATGGCGGAAAACTACGGGATCCGATGCACAGGGCTGACCTTGTCTACCGCACAAGCCGAATATGTCCGAGATGAAATCAAAAAGAGACATTTAGAAGACTTAGTCAGCGTAGAAATTGACGACATTCATAATATCAAAGGCAGTTATGATTATGTAATCAGTGTTGGTGTTATGGAACATATTAACGATTATAACCACTTGTATAAAGCCACATCCAGCGTATTGAACAAAAATGGTTCGGCTTTAATTCATTCGATGTTCCATACGTCGATATTTTACGGTGTCGATCCATTTCTCGCTAAGTATATTTTCCCTGGTGGTGCAGTCCCTGACCTAAAACAAAACCTGAAAATATTTAGAAAGTATTTCAAGATAGTCGACAGAAACGATCTACCGGAAAATTCGTATCCGAAAACGCTGGATTGCTGGTACGCTAACTTTTGCCAAAATGAAGCCGCTATCAGAAAACTGCTGGCGGAAAAAAGCAAGGTGAAGGACGTCGATTTTTCGATCAGAATATTCAAACACTACCTGACATTAGCCCATTGCGGCCTCTCGAACAAATTCAGCCTCGTCTCCAATATATTGGTCAAAAACTAAACTCATCTGATCCTCTATTGAATGGTTTCTGCATCAACTTTGTATGATAAAATGAGTGTACGCTATGAAAATCGAAACACCGCCATCGGGGCAATCACAAACAAAAAAAGAACTACCATCTTTCGTAGGAGATCCTCCAACCGAACGAGGTTTTCATGTAACCCGCTTCGAGAAGATGGCCAAAGAGTATGAAGATTCTATAGTTCAAAAGGTTCTTCATTGGAATACCAAACTATCCGCCATAGATTTTGCTCAGACGGAAGCGATAAGAGATAATGCGGATTTTGAGCGAAGAAAAGACAAAGAATTCCAGGCTTGGGAGAAGAATCTCAGAGTAGTCATAGACAATCTCCTCGAAAAAAGAGATCAAAGAAACCTTGATGGCACAGAAAGAAAAGACATTCGCCCTCTCTTATTGATCATGGGCGGCGGGATGAAAGGTCCTTATGGAGCGGGCCAAGCCCTGCTCGGTTTGCCTGAAGCTGGTCTCGATAAAGTTTTTGATACCGTAGTGGGTATCTCTGCAGGAGCTGCTACTGCTACTTATTTTGTTGGAGGTGAACCCCAAGCTGCGAAGGGAGCATCTATTTTTTATGAAGAATGTACTAAGGGAGAGTTTATTAAATTCAGACGAGTACATCAAATAATGAACATCGATGTCGTAACAGAAGCAATGAGCCATGGAGAAAAATCTGTAGATAAGCAAGCAGTATTGGACTCTGAAACAGAACTCTATGTCGGAGCAACACGGAAAGAGGATGGAGAATTCGAACTCATCAACGCTAAAACCGCCAGACCGGGAATGATCACCGCAGTGGGAGCATCTATGGCGGTACCGCTTGTCTATAGAAAAGCCATAGAGGTCAATGGTGAGAAATATATTGATGGCGCTTTTGATCCCATGCCAATTGAGAGGCTCATAAAACAATTCAAGCCAACTGATATATTGGTCTTGCCCAATACTCCATTTGACCGCATGGACGCATTTGAACTCAACCCCGGACAATACCTTTTCGCAGAACTCGCTCATCAAACCGGTTCTCTCGGCTCAATTGGAACTGTGGAAAAATTCTTACGGGTCAAGGAAGAGATCCGCAAGTCTCTGGAGTATATTCAAAATCAAAACAAAGTTAATATCGGTATACTGTGGCCACCAGATTCTGGTTTGAGTAATTTGGGCACTAATCCAGACAAAGTGGAAGCCGCTGTTATAGAATCGGCTCGAGATGTTATCAAACAATTTGGTAGCGCACAACCCAGAAAACTAAATTTATTTCATAGCAAAAAACAATAGCCCGGATAAATCCACGCTCTCCCCGGCACCAATAAGGAATTTCTTCGTTATTTTTACAAATAGAGTGGCTCATGCTACATTTGAAACAAATCCAAAATTGGATCTGGGTAAGATTAACCTGTCTTCTTAACAAATACGGGGGTAATGATGCTTAATTCCATCAAACGTTTTTTTGCGTATTTTTTATGCCGCAAAACGAAGACCATCGAGGACTTCGTCAAGATTGTGAAAGATGAAGAAATCAAAACCGTGGAAGTAGGAGCCAAACTAGTCCACGGTGCTTTCTTCGAGACGATTTCAGGGGAACTGCTATTCACAGCCAAAATGCGCAGTGACCGATCAATCGCTTACCCGGAAGTGCTGTTCAAACAAACCGGGTCAGGAGACAAAAGCGATCCAGCCAAACTACTTCTGCTCGCCGAACAGAAAGTGGCAGAGTTACAAGAAAAACTCCCCTCTGCCACGGTGAAACTTATCACGCTTTTCTTGCCAGGCGGAATACCCATTAACATCAACGAAAAGACGCGTATTGGAATCCTCAAGGTTGCGACAAAAAGCAACACTCCGTGATTCCGCCACCGCCCACGCGCTCCGCGGAAACTTATACGCCAATTGACAAGATCAATACAGCCGGGGGTAGTCTACATCATGTAGCCTGCCCCCTATTACTTTTCAAAGAGAAAAATTCATAGCAATCCGAGAAGGACACCCAATCACCCAGCCGAGGCGGGATTGTTTTTTTAGTTGTTGACTTTATTGAAGTAAATTTTCACATCGCTGATCCATTTTTTCACGCTCTCTTGACTGTGGCCGGCGCAATTCCAGCCGCATTTCCACACGATGAGCTCTTCGGGAGTGTCAAACTGGTATTCGTCTACTAGCGCATCGATGCGCTTGCTAACGACTGCGATAGCTTCCCGACGGCTCCCGAAACAACCGTGCCCCATCGCCATTCCGCGACTGCCTTCTCCGCGGTAGCCCCAATAATTATAACAATCTGCGCCATCAACGCTGCGCGGGATGCGCTTGCCCCAATCGCTCTCCTTCTTGGCGATTCCCACAAGGAAAGCCGCAG
>Ga0209211_10007041_pt1 | contig 15950 bp, 12 predicted proteins | sample RifGroA2_FD_183992 | JGI IMG/M metagenome (GOLD analysis project Ga0209211, IMG submission 183992) | Groundwater microbial communities from Rifle, Colorado, USA - Groundwater A2 (SPAdes) (version 2) | ecosystem: Environmental > Aquatic > Deep subsurface > Groundwater | place: Rifle, Colorado... | reverse complement strand
GGCTTCCAGCACCATATCGGGCCGTCTGGGTGAATGGTTGGAAGTGGGCGGGCTGGGGCAGCGTAAAAACATCGATGACTCGGCGGTATCCGCACGTAGCGCATCCCGAAAACACGAGCAGCGCAGTGTGCTGATCAAGGTTGAAGAGGTTAACTAGTAGTGCGTTCCAGCAAAACAGTTACCGTTCGCGGTGAGCTTATCGAACCGCTGGATGCCCGCCGATACTGGCCTTCGACAAGCTCAGGCCGAACGGTTTATTTGTAATGGCTTTAGTGGAACGATCTACTAGTGTTGACGTGGCGGGTGAAGGTGCGGAAAAAAGATGGTGAAGATTTATAGATTCAGTAAAAAGGAAAAATTCAAATGCTTTTGTCAGTTTCAAAATATATGTACCAATTACACAGCCCAATTCTGGGTTATCAATTAGACCTACGCACTGAATGGCTCGCGCAAACAGTCAGTAGGAGCGCAGCATGAAGCTGTCGGCGCATCCGCTCTGGTTAATGGGTTTTCGTCCGTTTTTTGGCTTGGCGTGTTTGTCGGGATTGAGCCTGCCGATACTCTGGGCTTTGCTTTATTCCGGCGTTATTCAGATGCCGTCAATGCCGTTTTCCATGGTGCAGTGGCATGCCCATGAGATGTTTTTCGGCTTCGGCTGGGCCGTCCTCGGAGGTTTCCTGCTGACCTCGACCAAGAATTGGGTAAAGGTGCGCGGCTACCACGGCTATTCGCTGATGTTTCTTGCCGCCGCATGGTTGTTCGAGCGGATCGGCATGTGGTTTGGGGGAGCCTGGCCGCCGATCTTGTTTCGGATTTCCAACAACCTGTTCCTCGGGTCGATTGTGGCGATGTTGCTGTGGACGCTGATCCGCAACCGCAAGGACGATGCCTACCGCCACGACAATATTTTTTTCCTGGTGATCCTTCCGGTTTTTCTGGTGGCGAAGAATCTGATGCTCAGCGCAGAATACGCGCAGGTCGGCTGGAGCATGGCGCTGGGGCTGTTTCGGATGGCGTTTCTGGTGATGCTGGAACGGACGCTTGCGCAGTTTATGAAGGCTGGGTTTCAGGTTCCGATCCTGAACAACCCGGTACTGAACAACGCAATCAAGATTTTCGGGTTGGCACTGGTATTCGAAAGCCTGATGCCGGTGCAGCTATCTGGCTGGACCGCGCTGTTGCTCGCGCTATTGCTGACAGGCCGCTTCTTTTTCTGGAAACCCCAACTGGCCATGCAGCGTCTCGACACCGGGATCATGTATCTGGGCTACCTCGCGCTGGTCGCGCAGTTGCTGATCGAGTTTATCCGACATATCGCACACCCCGAATGGGCCGCGTCCATCTCTACCCATGTTTTTACTTTTGGCGTAATGGGGTTGATCATTCCCGGTATGCTGGTCAGGATATCGAAGGGGCATACGGGCAGGAAGGTGGTTTTCGATACAGTCGATAAACTGGTTCTGTGGGTCATTATTCTGGCATTTATCTTCCGCGTCGTTGCGCCGCTGGTTTATCCTGCCGGTTACACGCTCTGGATTTACCTCGCGGCATTTTGCTGGTTTGCCTGTTTTGCGACGCTCGCATGGCGGTATATTCCGATGCTGATGCAGCCGAGGGTCGATGGCAGGGAGCATTAAAAGCGATTGACAGAACGACTAGCCAACACTGTAGGGGCGAGATTCATCGCGCCCTTTTTGCCGGTTTTATGAATAGATCAGTGGGTGCAATTAAAAGTTTGGTCGCTTAAAAAATGTGAAAATCATTGTCCACGAAAGCCACGAAAAAAGGCAGAGAAATTCTATGCTCGGTAGCATTTTTTTCGTACTTTTCGTGTATTTCGTGGACAAATTGGTTTTTTGATGGATTGACCAACACTTTCAATTACACCCAGATCAGGGCGCGATGAATCTCGCCCCTACCGGTTAATTGTACAATCGCATATGAATAAAACATTTCACCCCATTTTGACTGACCGGCAGGAGCTATCGGATATGCATCTGCAAATCCGCCGCATGTGCCACGACCTCAACGCGCCCATCCGCGCCATCCACGGCTTTGCGGATATCCTGCAACGGCGCGAGGCGGGCCAATTGAGCGAAAAGAGCAACATGTATTTGCAGCGCATGGTTGCGGCCACCCGCACCATGGAGCAGATCGTCAGCCGCCTGCACCAGTATGCCCGGCTTGCCACCCATGAAGTTAAACTCAAACCTGTTTCGGTAGCGCAGCTTACCGGGGAAATAATCCCCGCCCATTACCGCAACCTGCCTGTCGGCGCATCCCTGCAATGGCAGGCGGATCAATCGCTGGTGTGGCTCAGCGACCCGTTGCTGCTGGAAACCATATTGCGGGAACTGGTGGACAATGCCTTGCTGTACACAGATGAGGGATCGCCCGCGCAAGTGGATATTGCTTGGGGTATCGAGCAAGACAGGTTATTGCTGACTGTCAGCGACGGGGGTATCGGGATCGATCCGGAATATCACCAGCGCGTGTTCGACCTTTTTGAACGCTTGCATGGTCGCGATCATTATGCGGGGGCGGGCACCGGACTTACCATGGTGCTCAAGGCGGCCATCATGCTGGGTGGCACAATTGCGCTGGCTTCCGCTACCGGTCTTGGCACCACCGTGCAAGTCTCGTTGCCCAGACTGGATGGAACGGGCGTATGAGCCAGCCATCGTCACTCGTGGCATCACTGCTGGCTCCCGGCATCAGGCTCGTGCAGAACCTCAAATTTGCGGAAAAATTTCTGCTGGTTTTTCTGTTGCTCCTGATCCCGCTCACTTATGCAAGTTACTATCTTCTGGAAGATGTCCATCAGCATACACGGGAAGAGCAGCTCGAAATGACCGGGCTGCAATATGCTATCCAGATTTCTGCGCTGCTCGAATTGATCCCGCAGCATCGCGGCATGACCAATAGTCTGTTGCAGGGCGACGAACATTTTCGCGACAGGATTGCAGCCATGCAGCCGGCTTTGAAAAAGGCACTGGCCGATGCCGATGCCGCAGACCGGCGATGGGGAGCCGAGTTAAAGTTGCATGAACCATGGCAGCAGATTCGCTCCCGCTGGCTGAAGCTGTATGGCGGTGCCGGGCAACTGACCGTTGAAGCAAGCTGGCAGCAGCACACCGCCGTGATTGCGGACTATCTGGATTTGGTCTATCGCATCGCCATCAACAGCACGCTTTACACCGAAGAAAATCCCGCTACACGCCATCTGATTGAGGTCAATTTTTATTATCTGCCCCATCTCATCGAGGCATTGGGGCAATTGCGCGGCAGCGGGTCGGGCATGATCGCGGATGGCAGGATTTCCGATCAGGAACATCGCGAACTTAACCTCCTGATATCAGCCGTCTCGACGTTCTCACGCGAAGTGAAGCGCAACATGGAGTTTGCCTTTGAACGGGACCGGTCAATGCAGGTCGATTTTGCCGATCCGGCCAGCCAGGTGACCAGCCAGGCTGAAGGTTATGTGGCGCTGGCACAGGCGCAGGTGCTGCATTCAACTGTACCCACCATCTCGGCGCTGCTCTATTTCGACCACGGAACCGAGGCCATTTCCAGCGGCTACCGCTTGCTCAAGATGACTGCAGAATATAACCGCGAAAGCTTCGAGCATGAAATCGCGCATCTTAACAGCCACAGAAATACCCTGGTGATTTCATTCATTCTGGGGATGCTTGTCATCGGCTATCTGATCATGGCCTTTTACTTTTCCATCCGCAATACCACCAACAATCTAAAAAGCGTCGTGGACCACCTGCAACGCGGTGATGCGCCGCAAGAGATTGTTTTGCCGGGCCGCGATGAGTTGGGCAATATCGTCCAGTTGTTCAACCGGTTGTCCGGGCAGTTGATTCGCACCAACGCCGAATTGCAACGCAGCCATCACGAAGACCAACTGCTCGGCAATCTCTCGTTGCTGGCGCTGCAAAATGACGATCTGAGCCGGTTTGCAAAAGACGCTTTGCCCCTGATTACCGCTGCATCTGGATGGTTTCCCTGCAAACCGTCCGGTCAGATCAATCTGGTGCGCGGCGATAAAAGTTTTTACATTGCGGCCACGCTCGGCATGGAACCCATCGATCCGGCTACCGCAATTCATTTGGCGGAAACACGCATCGAGCGCATTGCGGAACACGACATCTGCTGCCTGCCTTTCATGATCGGCGGCGAATGTGTCGGCGAACTGCTGCTGCCGTTAGCGAACGGAACATTATCGCCCGGGGAGCAGATTTTTCTGGCACGGCTGGCCAATGCCATCGCCATTGCAGCCGGTCGCCTCAGCGCCGAATCGGCCCTGCAGCAGCGCGAGGAGGATCTGCTGCGCTCCAACGAGGAACTGGAGCGATTCGCCTATATTTCCTCCCATGATTTGCAGGAACCGTTGCGGAAAATCCAGTCCTTCGGCGACCGTTTGATCAGCAGCACCAACCTGGAGGGCCGTTCTCTTGATTTCCTTCAGCGCATGATCGCCGCCGCCAGGCGGATGCAGGAGCTGATCGAGGATTTGTTGATGTATTCCCGCGTCAATGCGAGCCAGCGCCCCTTTGTGCAGACCGATCTCAATCAGGTTGCTGCCGAAGCCTGCAATACGCTCGAGCTGCAAATCGAGGAAACCAAGGCGGTAATCCGCATCGACCCGCTGCCCGGGATCGAAGCCGATAAAATCCAGATGGTGCAGTTATTTCAGAATCTTATCGGTAACGCGCTAAAATACCGCCGCGAAGGCGTTCCGCCCATCGTCACGATCACTATCGATAAAACATGTCGGGAAGACAATATGCTGCACCTGATCTGCCGGGATAATGGCATCGGCTTCGAGCAACAGTATGCCGAACAGATATTCGAGCCGTTCAAGCGGTTGCATGGCCACGGCGAATACTCGGGATCGGGGATCGGTTTGTCGGTTTGCCGCCGTATCGTGGAGCGGCATGGCGGTATGATTTTTGCAACCAGTGAGCCCGGGGCAGGAACCTGCATGCACCTGAGCTTGAGGCTTACCCATAAAATCGCATAAGCATGCAAGGGGATTCATAATGACAGATAACGAGCGCATTACCATTTTGATGGCCGATGATGATCCGGATGACCGGTTGCTGGTGCAGGATGCTTTTGATGATATCCGGCTGGCTAATCCGCTGGTTTTTGTCGAGGATGGCATTGGGTTGATGGATTACCTGCATCGTCGCGGCGAGTACGCCCATCTTGCCGGAACCCCATTACCGGGGCTGATCCTGCTCGATCTGAACATGCCGAAAAAAGACGGTCGCGAGGCGCTTAAGGAGATCAAGTCAGACCCCGCCTTGCGCACGATCCCCATCGTCGTCCTCACCACCTCGAATGCGGAAGAGGATATTCTCCGCACTTACGATCTTGGCACAAACTCGTTCATCGTCAAGCCCGTCACATTTGACAAGCTGGTCGAAATTATCCGCAAGGTCACCCAATACTGGCTGGAAATTGTTCGCCTGCCGCCCAATCACTAGAGGTCTGCCATGAACGCGAAAAGCCTGAATTTCCTGTTGCTGGAAGACGATGAAAACGATCATCTTCTTATTCATGATTTGCTGAGGCAAATCTATGGAGCCGGATTCCATCTGGATTGGGCAAGTTCGTATGCTCAAGGGGAGCAACTGGTATCGGCCCGGCACTACGACATCCTCCTAGTGGATTACCAGCTTGGTAGCCAACTCACGGGGGTTGACTGGGTAAATGCCATGCATAAAAAACTGGGCGGCAAATGCCCGCCTACCATCCTGCTCACCGGCCAGCCCGATGTGCAGTCTATTGACAAACTGGCCCGGCAAACCGTCGGCATTTCCTATTTCCTGACCAAGAACGAACTCAGCACTGAGGAGCTTGAACGCACGATTCGTTTTACCCTCAAGAACCAGGCGGCAATGCAGCATACCCCAGAGCTGGTAACCATACTCATGGCCGATGACGACCCTGATGACCGGCTGCTGGTGGAAGACGCTTTCGCGGAAATACGATTGGGTAACCCGCTTGATTTTGTCGAAAATGGCGTTGATCTGATGGATTATCTGCACCGCAAAGGCGCCTACGCCCATCTCGCCGGAACCCCTCTGCCCGGACTGATCCTGCTCGACTTGAACATGCCGCGCAAAGATGGGCGGGAAGCACTGCATGAGATCAAGCAAGATGAGAAGCTGCGCAAGATTCCGATAGTGATCCTGACCACTTCCAAGGCAGATGAAGACCTGCTCGCCAGCTATGAGCTCGGTGCCAATTCATTTATCGTCAAACCGGTCACTTTTGACAAGCTGGTGGAGGTGATCCGGGTTGTCACCGATTATTGGCTGTGCATCGTCACCCTTCCAACGTCGGTAGCGGAGTAGCCAGTATGAAACGCCCGCAAAAAATCCTGGTGCTGGATGATGACGAGAATGACTACCTGCTGATGGATTATCTGTTGCGGCAGACCTATGGCGCAGGCATCTCGATTAATTGGGCCGGCACCAGCGCAACGGCAAGCAAGCTGGTTAAGGACGATAATTACGATGTCTGCCTGGTTGACTATTACCTGAATGACGGAACCAATGGTCTGGAATGGGCGCAAGCGATGATTTCGTCGCTGGGTCCCGAATGCCCTCCGCTCATCATGCTCACGGGTATCGAATCCTGCGAAACTATCGACCTGAATGCAAGCGAAAGCGGCATTGCCGACTTCATCAGCAAGCCCGAATTAACCGCCAAACAACTCGAACATTCGATCCGCTATGCCATACAGACCCGGCATATGTTGCGTGAGCACCTGCGCTGCGAAATGCGTTTCCACCTGTTCTTCGACCACGCCTATGAGGGCATCCTGCTGCTCGATCAAAACGGCAAGGTGCTGCAAGCCAACCGCAGTGCGGAAAATATGTTCTGCTATGAAAATGGAACCATGCAAGGGTTGTATATACACCAGTTGATCAATGAGTTTTCGCTTGAATATTTCCTGCTGAATAACCAGATCGCGGGGCAGGAAACGCCCTCTGTGATGGAGCGGATGGTCGGCAAGGATCAGCGGGGGGGGGTACTGGATTTGGAAATGGCTATAAATATGGCCAAGGCGGGCGACGAGATTTTCTATTCCATCAGCCTGATCGACATAAAACATCATCTGGCGCAACAGGAAGAGCTTGCCAAGCTGGCGCATACCGACCCGTTGACCGGGCTAATGAACAGGCGCCATTTCCGCCTGCTCGCCGATCAGGAATTTTCCCGTGCCGCACGCACACAACACCAACTATTCATGATGATGCTCGACATCGACCACTTCAAGAAGGTTAACGATACTCATGGGCATGATGTTGGGGATCAGGCATTGGTTGCAGTCGCCGAGGTACTCAAGAACGGCATCCGTAACATGGACATACTCGCCCGTTGGGGCGGAGAAGAGTTTTTGGTGTTGCTGCCGGAAACCAGCATGGCGGGTGCCACGCTCATCGCGGAGCGTATTCGTCAGCAGGTCAGCCAGATTAAATTGCCGAAAATACCGGAAGGTTTGACTATCAGTATTGGGTTGTGCGAAGCAAAACCGGGTATGGAGTTGAAAGCGGCCACCAGTCTTGCCGATCAGGCGCTCTATCAAGCCAAGACAGACGGGCGCAACCGTGTCGTCCACCATCAATGACGATTATAAATCTGCAATTGCGAGCATTCCCTGAGAGATTTTTATGGTAAGTCGTCGCCATTTTTGACGACCCGCTAGCGGTGACAGAGCGGTCAAAGGAGTGGTGTTTGTTGTCAATTTCGACCGGTTATTCAAGGGGGAGAGGAAAATTCGGCAGTAAATTTTTACTACTGCTTACACTATGCTTACATCTAACTTTAATCTTGCCGCCTGATGCTGCCTAGTCAAAACCGCTGCAAGCCTTATGTTTGGTGCCCGAGACCGGAATCGAACCGGTACGCACTTTTTACGGTTGCGACGGATTTTAAGTCCGTTGTGTCTACCAATTTCACCACTCGGGCGGTTTGGGGGTTAAAAAGCACAGACAAATTCTATCATGACAACAAGTGTTTCAGCGCCTGTAGTACGCAAAACGATACCTCTAAACTATTCTCAGCAAATGCACCCGCTCCCTCCCTTGCCACCATCCCATCCTTCCCCCGCAAGCAGGGGAAGGCGTGGCGTCAACAACAAGTGGCTGAGAATAGTTCAGAGGCATCAAACAATATGCATAGGTTGCGTGATGCAATTATCGGCAGTGCTGACGACACGTACACCACACAGCCGCTGATGTTCGCGCATCGAATATGTTGCGTGGTTCATAGAGGCTACCTTGAGCGCAAATATTTTGAGAAATGGGGAATTTGATCCCCAGCCGATACTCGCCAGCTTGCCGTTGCTGCCGGGCGTGTACCGCTTTTTCGACAGAAAGGGCGAGGTTTTGTATGTCGGTAAGGCCAAACAACTGAAAAAACGCGTTGCGTCCTACTTCCAGAAAACCAATATCTCGCCGCGCATTCGCCTGATGGTGTCGCATGTCGCACGCATCGAAACTACGGTTACGCGCTCGGAAGCCGAGGCGCTGCTGCTCGAAAATAACTTAATAAAAACTTTAAGACCGCGCTATAACATATTATTTAGAGACGATAAATCTTATCCATATATTGTACTGACCGGGGATGAATTCCCGCGCCTCACCTACTATCGCGGCGCGCTGAATCGCCAGCATCAATACTTTGGGCCGTACCCGAATTCATATGCAGCCAAGGAAAGCATCCAGCTACTGCAGCGGATATTTCGTATTCGCACTTGCGAGAACAGTGTGTTCAACAATCGCACTCGCCCCTGTTTGTTGCACCAGATCCACCGCTGCACTGCACCCTGCGTAAAACTGATTTCTGCGGAAGATTATCAGGCTAATATCCGCAACGCGGTGCTGTTGCTGCAAGGCAGACATCAGGAGGTCGAGCAAACCCTGCGCGTGGCGATGGAGAGCGCGGCGGAAGGGCTGCGCTACGAGCAGGCCGCCGCGTTGCGCGACCAGTTGCGCGCGTTGCATACCGTGCAGCAGAAACAATTCGTCGAGTCCACCGGCGGGGCGACGGATGCCGACATTATCGCGCTCGCGCAACAGGATGGGCTGGTCTGTGTGAATCTTGCGATGGTGCGCGGCGGGCGGCATCTGGGCGACAAGAGTTTTTACCCGGAGCATGCTGAAGGCCTGTCGGCGGATGAGATTGTGCAGGCGTTTATCGCACAACATTATCTGGATCGCAGCGTGCCGCCGCTGCTGGTGCTGGGGGAAGAATGCGGCTCCGAAAAACTTTTGGCCGGGCACCCGGATGAAACACTGGCGCAATTACTCAGCGAGCAGGCAGGGCGCGCGGTGAGGATCAGCACGGCGGCGAGCGGCGAACGCAGGCAATGGCTGGAAATGGGACAGCGCAATGCACAACTGGCGCTGCAACAGCGCAAAGCGCAGCAGGGCGGTCAGAAGCTGCGGCTCGACAAACTGCGCGAATTGCTGGATATGCCGGATTTGCAGCGCATCGAGTGTTTCGACATCAGCCACACCATGGGCGAAGCGGCGCAGGCTTCCTGCGTGGTATATGAGAATCTCGACATGCGCACCAGCCAGTACCGCCGCTACAACATTAGCGGCATTACGCCCGGCGACGACTATGCGGCGATGCGTCAGGCGTTGACGCGCCGCTATCAGAAACTCTCGGCAGGAGAGGGCGCGCGCCCCGACCTGATCCTGATCGACGGCGGACTGGGGCAATTGCATATCGCCATGGAGGTGATGCATGAATTGGGTTTGAATGACCTGGCTCTGGTTGGCGTGGCCAAGGGCGAGGAACGCAAGGCCGGGCTGGAACAACTGGTTTTCCCTGACGGTACGGCAAAGCAGTTGCGCAGCGACGATCCGGCGCTGCACCTGATCCAGCAAATCCGCGACGAAGCGCATCGTTTCGCCATCACCGGGCATAGAGCCAAACGCGGCAAAGCGCGCACAGCCTCCAGCCTGGAGGAAATCAGCGGGGTAGGGGATAAGCGGCGGCGCAGCCTGCTGACCCATTTCGGCGGGTTGCGCGAAGTGGCGCAAGCCAGCGTCGAGCAACTCTGCCAAGTGGAAGGAATCAGCAAAGCGCTTGCTGAAAAGATTTACCAGCAACTCCATTAAGAAATAATCAATATTTTGTTGCTGAAAATATTTATCAGCAGCTACACTAGGATACTTCCGAACAAATTCATCATGCCGCTCAATATCCCTAATCTGCTTACTTGGCTAAGAATCCTGCTCATCCCGGTATTCGTCACGGCTTTTTATTTGTCCGACGACACGCTAAAACCGCATCTTAAAAACCTGATCAGCACCGGCGTGTTCCTGCTGGCGGCACTGACCGACTGGCTGGATGGCTATCTGGCACGCAAATTGAATCAGTCCTCCGCCTTTGGTGCATTCCTTGACCCGGTCGCAGACAAGCTGATGGTGGCTGCCGCATTGATCGTGCTGGTCAAGCTGGGGCGTGCCGACGCGATCATCGCCTTCATCATCATCGGGCGTGAAATCACCATTTCCGCGTTGCGTGAGTGGATGGCCAAGCTCGGCGAAAGCAGGAGCATCGCCGTTTCGATGCTGGGCAAAATAAAAACCACATTCCAGATGATTGCGATCCTGCTGCTGTTGTATCACGAACGCCTGCTGGGGATCGATTGCCAGATGATCGGTTCGTGGCTGCTGTATATTGCCGCGCTGCTTACGTTATGGTCGATGGGCTATTACCTGATGCTGGCTTCGCCCAAGCTGAAAAAACATCAAAACTAAATTGATTTCTGGGGCTGCGCCTGTATAATGCGCAGCCTTCGGGGTGTAGCGTAGCCTGGTAGCGCGCCTGCTTTGGGAGCAGGATGTCGGGAGTTCGAATCTCTCCACCCCGACCAGGTTTAAAATATAGTAGCCTGAAAAGAATTGTGCCCGTAGCTCAACCGGATAGAGCACCAGCCTTCTAAGCTGGGGGTTACAGGTTCGATTCCTGTCGGGCACGCCAGTGTCGGACAAGCGAAGTTCATAACCGGCGGTTTGCCGATGTTTTTTATCGGCTTAGCCGAATGGCTATAACCAATGACTAACCCAGCGTATTGTGCCGAGTTAGCCAGATGGCTAGTAGTTTTTCAGTGTTCCATCAGTGGTGGCTGTAGCTCAGTTGGTAGAGTCCTGGATTGTGATTCCAGTTGTCGTGGGTTCGAGCCCCATCAGTCACCCCATTTTTAAACCCGCTAGTTTAAAAAACTAGCGGGTTTTTATTTGCCTGGTTTTACTTCGTTCATCCCGTTTTATCCCTTCTTCTGGGGGGTATGAAACCTGCTGAAACAGGCTGTTGGTACCACAGAATTATCCCCAAACAAGAAAATCAGCGTTAGTTGGAGTATGATTTTGCCAGCAGCAGAGCACTTTCATCCACCCCAGATAAACTTCAGACGGAGGAAAATATGCATATTTTCATCACTGGCGGTACGGGCCTGATTGGTCGGCGGCTTTGCAAGGCATTGTTGGCGGAGGGGCATGAGCTTACTGTGCTCAGCCGCAATCCGGTTTCTGTGCCGGTTAAATGCGGCGCGAGGGTTCATGCGCTGGCATCGCTTGCCGAGTGGCATCCGGCGCAGAGTTTTGATGCGGTTATCAATCTGGCGGGAGAGCCGATCATCGATGCGCGCTGGTCGGCGCAGCGCAAACGGGTGTTATGGGAGAGCCGTGTCACCCTTACCGAAGATTTGGTGCGGCGCATCGCCGCAGCCGAACGCAAGCCATCGGTGCTATTGAGCGGTTCTGCGGTAGGCTATTACGGCAACCGTGGCGACCTCATGCTGGACGAAGCGGCGGGTACCGGCGAAGGCTTTGCCGCGGAATTGTGCAAGGCATGGGAAGACGCGGCGCGAATTGCGGAAAGTGTTGGCGTACGTGTCTGTCTGCTGCGCACCGCACCGGTGTTAAGCAACGATGGCGGCATGTTGGCACGCATGCTGCCGCCTTTCAGTCTGGGTTTGGGCGCGCGGCTGGGCGATGGGAAACAGTGGATGAGCTGGGTGCATATTGAGGACTATGCGGCGATGGTGCTCAGATTGTTGCACGATCCCCATACCGCAGGCCCATATAACATGGCCGCACCGAATCCGGTCACCAACGCGGAATTTACCGCAACGCTGGCTGCGGCGCTGCGCCGCCCGGCCTTCTTTGTTGCGCCAGCACCGCTGCTGAGGCTGGCTATGGGTGAGCGCGCCACCCTGCTATTGGAAGGGCAAAGAGTGTTGCCCAAAAAGATGGAGATGGCGCAACATCGCTTTGCCTTCCCAAATCTCGCAGACGCGTTGCGCGATTTGACCAGCCAGACTGTTCGCTAACCACGCACCCCCTGGCGCGATGCGGCGTTCTGCCTGCCGCCGCCGGATGCGCTCAAGACCACGTAGGCCAGTTCGCTAGTCGGCGGCAGCAGGCAACCGAATGGTGTACTGGCCAGACTTCTCGTCGCGCACCACCATCAGCAGTTTGTGTTTTTGCGCATCTTCCACCAGATCTTTGAACGAACGATAACCGTAAGACGATTCGGTAAAGCCCGGCCTGCGGCGCTGCATGGTCGTTTTGACCATCGAACCCCAGATTTTTTCATCAGAGCCGCGCTCTGTAATCAGAGCCTCGACCGTTTCGACGATAAAATCCAGCGCTTCCTGATGCTTGTCTTCATCGCTCTTGACTGCAGGCTGCTTGGCCTTGCCTGCCGCCTTCGCCGGTGCCTTTTTTTCGGCGCGCTTTTGCTTCGCCTCCTGCTCCCGAACCAGATCGTCGTAGAAAATAAACTCGTCGCAATTGGCGCTGAGTAAATCCGATGTCGAGTCCTTCACTCCTATCCCGATCACGTATTTGTTGTTCTCGCGCAGCTTCGATACCAGCGGCGAGAAGTCCGAGTCGCCACTGATGATCACAAATGTATCCACATGAGACTTGGTATAACAGAGGTCCAATGCGTCCACGACCATGCGGATATCGGCCGAGTTCTTGCCCGACTGGCGCACATGCGGAATTTCGATCAGTTCGAATGCGGCTTCATGCATCGTCGCCTTGAATTCCTTGTAGCGATCCCAGTCGCAATAAGCCTTCTTCACGACGATACTGCCCTTGAGCAACAGGCGTTCCAGCACTTTCCTGATATCGAACTGTGCATATTTTGCATCGCGCACACCCAGCGCCACGTTCTCAAAATCGCAGAACAATGCCATGTTGGTAATTTCGGGTTGGATTGCCATTTGCGCCTCCTGTTTGCTTTGCGTTGTCAGATGTTTGCTGAACTTAAAAAAGCAGTTGTCCGCAGATTACGCAGATTTTTGCCGATTAAACAACAAGCAACTCTGGATTGTCTATCCGCCTTTTTGGTGATGTGTTATTCACCCGCACCAGCCTGGAAATATGCGTTAATCTGCGGATAGAACTTCGGTTTTCAGGTTGAAACGTCTCCTACAACACCTTGCCGGGATTCATCAGCCCGTGCGGATCGAATATCTGCTTGATGCCGCGCATCAGTTCGAGCTCCAGTGGGTCTTTGTATGCGCGGATCGTTTCGCGCTTGAGCTGTCCCAAGCCGTGCTCGGCACTGATGCTGCCGTTTAGTTCGCGCACCACTTGATAAACCAGTTTATTCACCGCAGTTTCCTGTTTTGCGATGAAAATCTTGTTTTGCCCGGTATCCGCCATCGAGGCGTTGTAGTGGATATTGCCGTCGCCCATATGCCCGAACGCCACGATGCGGATACCGGGATATGCGGCATGCAATGCGGCATCGGCGTGCGCGATGAATTCCGCCACGCGGCTGACCGGCACGGACACGTCGTGTTTGATGCTGATGCCTTCGCATTTTTGCGCATCGCTGATGTTCTTGCGCAGCTTCCACCAGTTTTCTGCCGTATCTGCATCGGTGGTGACAGCAAAGTCAGGGATGTCTGCGCCAAAGCTCTGGATTGCGCTGCGCAATGCGCCATCCAGCGGGCGCTGCAGCACATCGTTTGACTGGATCAGCAAATAATATCCGTATTGTTTGTCGAATGGCTCGGTGGTTCCTGAAATGTGCCTGAGTACAATATCCAAGCTGCTGCGCGAAACGATCTCGAAAGCGCTCAGTGTGTCGCCGCAGATGGCGCGGACATGCGCCAGCAGGCGCACCGCGACCTCCGGATCGGTGATGGCCACAATGGCGGTGGCGCTGGATTGCGGGCGAGGAAACAGCTTCAGCACGGCGGCGGTGATGATACCCAGTGTGCCTTCCGCGCCGATGAACAGGTGCTTCAAGTCATAGCCGGAGTTGTTCTTGCGCAGGCTGCGTAGGCCATTCCAGATGCGCCCGTCCGGCAGCACGACCTCCAGCCCCAGCACCAGGTCGCGCGCATTGCCATAGCGCAACACGCCGTTGCCGCCAGCGTTGGTGGACAGGTTGCCGCCGATCTCGCAGTAGCGCAGGATCGCCGTCAGTTCAAGCGGAAACAGCCGGTTATGCTGCTCCGCCGCTGCGCGTACGCTCTCCAGCGTGCAACCGGCCTCGACGGTCATGGTGTAATTTACCGGATCGACTGCGCGGATGCGCTTCATGCGCGACAGATTCAACACGATTTGGTCGCCTTCTGTCAGGGGCACACTCCCTCCGCATAAACTGGTATTGCCGCCCTGCGGCACGATGGCGATTCGATTTGCGGCGCACAGCCTTACGATTTCTGCAACCTGCGGCGTATCCGCCGGAAACACCACCGCCAGCGCGTTGCCCGAATAACGACCGCGCTTATCCGCGCAATACGGAGAGGTGGCCTCACCGGTCAATACGGCATCGTTGCCAACGATAGTGGCAGCGTCGTTAAGAAAATCTGTTGCCATAATGGGGGTCAACGAGGCGGAAGTTTGCTAAATGACAACAATAAGTGTCAGATTTTTTTTGTCTGGAATGGCTTGATGCACATTTGATAGAGTGACGAAAAAATCATCACTGTCGAAGCGAGGCTGTAGCCCATACCGCCGATCATCACCATCCATGCAAAGCCGGGATTTATCTTGGTGAGCCACCAGGCTGCAATGTCAATAATCAAAAATATAAAAGGTGTAAAAATCAGCAGCGCCTTGACGATCGGGTTAAAGCCCGTGGCAAAACTGAAGATCATGCCAATAAAGAAGAAGATGAATGCGATGCCGAACAAATGGATATGCGAAACCCGGGTCAGGGTAGTTATCGTTGCCCCGCCATCGATCGCCGCCACTTTAATCATGGCCTCCTTTTCTCCGACTTTGGCCAAACCGGGCATGTTTGCATGGCAACCGACGCAATACTGGTCGGTAAGCGGCTTGATTTTCGGTTCCCATTCTCCTTCCGGCGCGCCCGCGCGAGCCCATTTGATCATTTCCAGCTTGGCCTCGGCAGGCGCATAATCTTTCATCGAGCCGTTAAGTTTAGCTTCCAGCTTTGAGCCGCCACGATCACCGTAATAGCTGTACACCAGATCATCCATCGACAGCCCAAGCTTGCCGTCCGCCATGCCATGAGTCAGCAGGATTTGTCCGCCCGCCATCAACAGGCCCAAGCCGACAACAAGAAGGTAACCGGTAAATAGCGCCTTGATCGGCAAAATAAGGTTTTCCAAGCTTGGCCAAATCAATTCTTTCATTTTTGTTCCTCCTGTTTTTTGCAAGCTGCTGCCGTAAAAAAAGTGCGGGTTAATAAGTTCTGAACTACCGGTTATTGAACAAGGTGAATGGAGTTTTGCAGGAAAGTATCTCTCCGCTATGCCCCGAGACTTACCGGAATAGCATTTAAAAGCAAAAGGAGGCGGATTCAATAACCAACCGCAACAGTTAATGTTTAGTAGCCGTTTTAGCGAGTTCCATATTGTGCAGGAGTTCGCTGTAAACCTCTACCGGTGATCGAAATCCGAGTGATTTCCTCGGACG
>Ga0209211_10007040_pt1 | contig 15951 bp, 18 predicted proteins | sample RifGroA2_FD_183992 | JGI IMG/M metagenome (GOLD analysis project Ga0209211, IMG submission 183992) | Groundwater microbial communities from Rifle, Colorado, USA - Groundwater A2 (SPAdes) (version 2) | ecosystem: Environmental > Aquatic > Deep subsurface > Groundwater | place: Rifle, Colorado... | reverse complement strand
AATCGGTCTTTTGACTGCCATCATTCTATATTTAGCCGCCCCCCTCATCAATCTCGTCAAGCCTGGCCTCACGCTCGCCACCGATGTTCTTCGCCTTCTCTCCTGCTCTCTCCCCCTCTTTTACGTCACCGCACCACTCATGTGGTCACTCATCAGCCAAAAACGAGACAAAATCGTTCTGATAATCTACGTTGCCGCCGCACTCCTCAATCTCTGTCTCAATCTCGCGCTCATCCCCGACTATGGTGCCCGTGCCGCCGCCATCAATACTGGCCTGACCGAACTCTTCATTTTTATCTGTCTGTTATACTTTTCCCGTCTATGAAATTATTCTTATTTACCGACGGCGGCTCTCGTGGCAACCCTGGTCCTGCCGCCTATGGTTTTGTGGTCAAATCCACTGCGGGAATCATTCTGGGAAAACGCGGTAATTATTTAGGCCTTACCACCAACAATATTGCCGAATATGAGGGGCTACTTGCAGGGCTCAAATGGGTAGTAGAACACCATCCCCACGCCGAACTAATTATTAAAATGGATTCGCTCTTGATCGTTAACCAGATCAAGGGACTTTTTAAAGTCAAAAATCCCGGCCTCCTTCCTAGATATCAAGAGGTGAGGGGACTAATCGCTCGACTTCCAAAATATTCAATTGAACACACTTATCGAGAGGGCAACGCTCTCGCCGACAAGCTCGTCAATCTCGCCCTAGATAATCACACCAGTTAGACTGCAACTCTCAAAGTTAGTAAACAACGCACCGTAAGAAGGTCTGTCCTTAAAAGGCTTGCCCGTCCGAAGCTATGCGAAGGAGGGAATTCCCGGCCACAAGCCGAGAGGGGCTCGTCGGCAGACGAAAGGACAGACCTTTTTGGAACTGTTCACCGCAATATATAGGTCTAATAATCCTGGGTAAGAATTTAGTTCATCCGACTAGATAGTCTCGACCATCAATAACGTGGAAGAAAAGTACACACAAAAAACTGTTGAATAAATGGAAATTATATCAAGACACAAATATCAAAAAAACGTAACAACAAAGATGTCGGGGAGGGGACTCTTAAAGTATAGGCCATTAAAAATGGTGTAATGGTGTAATGGTGTAATCGTGTTACGATTAACACATGTCGCCTCGCTCATACTCCGTCGAAACCCGCAGCCAAGCCGCCTTGATTATCGGGGGGGGCAGTCTGGTTCCCTCGCTTCTTACTGAATTTAAAACCCGGGGTATATATCCCGTTGTCCCCACCTCACTCGCCGAGTTTGCTACGATCAGCCAAACTCACGACCTCGACTATGTTGTGGTTTTCTCCCCATCTCCGATACCCAATTGGCTTATTGGGGAGGTACAACTCCTTATCCAATCGGGAGCTAGCCGGCTGATTATTGTGCGTCACTATCTTTTCCCCCTCCTCGACTTACCCCTAGCTCCAGTTAACCTTGAACTGTTGTACTCAGATTATCTGGGAGCCACCGACTTTGTTTCCCCCATCTTGAGCACTTGGTCCCTCACGCTCTCTCGAGATCATAGCCTCGTGATCCCGGGCGATGGACTTACCGAGGTTGGCCTCCTTGGTGAAAGTGATTTAGTTAGAGGTATAATGGCAGGCATCACCCGTCCCCACGGACAATCAGGGGGTAGCCTATTTCTCACCAGCGTTGAGCCCATTTCTCTCCTTAATTTAGCCTATGATCTCCGCTCCAACTTGCCCTTCAAAGTCAAAATTATCTTTGATCAAGAAGTTCTTCCTCCATCCGCCTTACCCGACTCTGCCACCCCGCGCCTTGTTTGGGATCGCACCGAAAGTCTGGCCGACCTCCTTCATTCCTTTGGTAAAACCCTCTCCTCAATCACCGCGAATCCAGTAATCCCCAGTCCAGTAGTGGTCCCCGTTATTGCGCCCCCCGCACCCAAACTCTCCCGCCTAACTTACCCTCCTCCAGCTTTTGTTCCACTCAAAAAAGATCGTCCTCGCCTTCATCTTCGTCCACCCAAACTCCATTTTCGTCCCCGCACGATTATTGGTCGGGGACTCCTGATTGCCCTGGGTATTTATCTGGGATCTCTCGCGTTTACCGCCACTATTTCTGGACTTTTTCTCCGCCAAATCATCCACTCAATCGCCACCAACACACTTCCCAAGCCCAACGCCATTACCCGCGCCTCAACTACCTATCTCGAAGCCAACCTGGTAACCTTCTCCCTTTTACCCGGGGTAGGTGACACGACCCTGGTTCAGGACAGTCTTCTCCTCCTCGACGCCTATCAACAAACCCTTCATATTTTGGGAACTTCAGAGTTGCTTGCGGGCACTACGGGTGAACTCTTCAACTATGTTCTAGGAAAAGGGGAGGGGAACATCGCTCAACTCTTGAGCCAGTCTCGCCTTATCTCTGAAGAACTCTATGGACAACTCTCTCTTCTCGACGGCACTCTTCCCGAAAATCCTCCTTCAATCTTACCCGCTCGTTTCACAAGCAGTTATCAGGCAAACAAATCTAAATTGACCAAACTCAAACGCTCGGTTTTAACCACCAAGGGGCTTCTCTCCGTTATCCCCGATCTAATTGGCCTGGGTGGGCGCAAAAAATATGCCCTACTTTTCCAGAACAACTCTGAACTCCGCGCCACTGGAGGTTTTCTTGGCTCTTTTGCTATCTTGAGTTTTGAGAACGGTCAGCTTTATGATATGCCAGTGTACGATGCCTATACCGTCGACGCCCAACTCAAGGGACGAGTCGACCCCCCCCGTCCTATCAAGGACATCTTGGGTGAGTCTAATTGGTATCTCCGCGACTCCAATTTTGATCCAGATTTTCCCTCTACCGCTCGTCGTGCCGAGTGGTTTATTCAAAAAACGCTTAACCAAAATCTCGATGGCACCATTGCTATAAACATCGAAACTTTCCGCACGCTCCTCGCGGCTTTGGGACCCCTCAACATAACCGATTACCAAGAAACCATCACCGACGGCAATATTTATGAACGCGCCCAGTATTACGCCGAGGGTAACTTTTTGCCCGGTAGTAACGCCAAGCGAGATTTTTTAAGCAGTGTCGCGGAGTCCCTCTTCACCAAGGTTTCTTCTCCGAACCAAGCCGACAAGCTCCATCTCGCCGACGCTCTTCTTCGTGCCATTGACGAAAAAAACACGCTAATTTCTGTTGTCAACCCACTGACTGACCGCATCTTTGCCACGCTTAACTGGAACGGCGCTCTCCAAGACGCTTCTGATTATGCCATGGTGGTTGATAGCAACTTCGGCGTGAACAAGGTCAATTATTTTATTCGCCGTAGTCTACAGGCCGTGATCACCCTGGATCAATCTCTCGCAGTTAATCATATTCTGCGCTTACGTTATACCAATACCGCCCAGACGAGTGCTTGGCCGGCCGGGAACTACAAAAACTATCAACGTCTCTATCTTCCCGCCGGAGCCGTCATTCGTAAATTAAAGGTAGGGGATGAGGTTATCTCTCCTCAAAACTATACCGTCACGGTCGAGCACCACAAAACCGTCATAGCTCACCTTCTCATGATCCCGATTAACACCACGGTAGGGGTAGAAATTGAGTATCAAACTCCCTCCCTCTCCACTCTCAACGAGCTCACCTACTCCTGGTACTGGCAGAAACAACCAGGCAGCAGTAGCTCCGACGATCTCTCTGTTTATCTCAACTATCCCACATCTCTCAAACCATCACTGATCTCTCCGCCAGCCGAGCTAGGCGTTCAACAGCTCAAATTTGACCTGACCAACGACGCCGACCATCGTGTTTCTGTTAAGTTTTCTCAATAATCTGCTATAATCCCCCTATGTCTACTTTTGAATTGTCAGCCGATATCCGCAAAGTCTTTGGTAGGAAGACCAAACAGCTTCGTGCCAAAGGCGTTGTTCCCGGTAATATTTTTGGCAAAAAAATCAAATCCCTCGCTATTGAGATCAATAAACCCGGCCTGATTGATGTCATGCGCCAGGCTGGTGAAACTGGTTTGATCCACCTCAAAATCAAGGGCGATGATAAGACCCACCCCGTCCTGGTTGCTGGCTACGCTCAAAACCCCGTTTCCGGTGAAATGCTTCATGTGGATTTCCACGAAGTCGATCTGACTCAAAAAACCACGGCCATGGTACCCGTCAAAGCTGTCGGTGAATCCCCCGCCATTGCCCAAGGCAATCTCCTGGTTATGCTCAAAAACGAAATCGAAGTTGAGGCTCTCCCCACCGACCTCCCCGACGTCATTGAAGTTGATGTCACCAACCTTACCGAAGTTGGCTCCCACATCTTGGCTAAGGATCTCAAAGTTGATCGCTCCAAAGTCACGCTCTCTGTCGAAGACGAAGAACAAATTGTCACCATCCAAGAGCCCGCCAAAGAAGAGGTTATTGCTCCTCCCGAGCCCGCCGAGGGAGAAGGGGCCCCCACCACTGAAGGTGACAAACCAGCCGAAGGCGAAGAAGCCAAGCCCGCAGAAGGTGAAGCCAAACCAGAATCCAAAAAAGACGAACCTAAGGCTGAAAAATAGCGTTGTTGGGATCCAAAATCCTAGCTTGTTCAAAGTACTCTTGTGACTTTTCCGTGTTTCCAATTTCTCTGTACAATTCTGCCATCGCTAAGAAGATCTCCCTGTTTCCCGGGTAATCCTCTAGTTTTTGCTCCAACTCGGCTATCCGTCTTTCTACCACCCGTTCCGGATACACCAAATCCTCTAGTTCGTTACTCGCGCCCAAAACTTGAACGTCCTCCGTCGTGTAAAGTTGTTCCGCCATTCCATAATCTCCTCTCTCTGCCGCCTTCTCTATCACTTGTCGTAAATCTCTCGCCCCCACCACACTATTTTTCACGTTTACCAGTGACATCCACATCATACTCACCACCACCCCAATCCCAAGCCATTGCCAGGGTAGGGGACTACGCCTAACCACACTCCACCCATACTGCTCCAAACTTCTCCAAAAACTATTTTTATTCTTCACCTCTTGAGTATACAGCGCTGTGTTAAAATATAGCCAATGAAAATTGTAGTCTTGACACCCAAATCAGAATTTACAGGTATTCAACACAACCTTCTCTCTTCATCAGGAAAAGTAATTTATAGCGACAGTAGACGGGAATATCCCCTGGAAGAACTAATAAAGATTTGTAGTGGTGCAAATATTCTCGCCATAGATCCAGATAATTTAGGCGGATTTGAAAAATCTCCAAAAATATTGCCAAAGTTACTTGATGCAGTAACGTCCATCAAAAACCTTTCTCTGTCCACAACCTCCTATGGCTATATTGATAAAAATTTATGTCAAAGTAGAGGCATTAAAGTTACCAATGTCCCTCATTACTCCTCCGAATCAGTTGCCGAACACGCAATTGCTCTATTACTCGGGTGTTCCAAGCGCATTTTCTTGTCTGATAGACGAACTCAAAAAGGGGAGTATAAACTAGAACAGGGATACGAAATTGCTGGCAAAACCCTCGGTATTATCGGATTGGGCAGTATTGGTCAAAAGACAGCACAATTAGCACTTGGTCTTGGGATGAAAGTTGTTGCCTATAACCGTACTCAAAAATCTATGGGGGGAGTACAACTTAAAGATTTCAATCAGGTACTTGCTGAAAGCGATTATCTCTCCATTCATCTAATTGATAGTCCAGAGACCACGGGGATTATTTCTAAGTCAAAGATATCTAAGCTCAAAAAAGGGGTAATAGTAGTCAACACCGCCGATCGGGATCTAATCGACGAAAATGCTTTAGCTAAAGCTCTCAAATCTGGAGCCATTGATAGCTATGCCCTTGAAGCCGAAGACTTAACCTCTCCGCCGTTAAGTGGGCTTGAAAACGCCTTTTTATTCAAAGGTTTTGGTTGGTATACAAAAGAAGCCCTAGAGCGCAACAAAGAAATTTGGGTAAATAATATTGTTGGTCTCGCTCAAGAAAAACCCCTTAATCGGGTTTATTAACCATTACTGTCCCCACCAACTTCTTATCCCACGTGAGTAGCTCGCACTTCATTTTCCTAGCCAGGTACACATAGCTCGCGTCATAAGCCGACAACTTTCCTCTGGTTGCGATCTGGATCACCTCGTTGTAATCAACCCCCTGGTAATTTATTTGCCAGTTCAAAAATTCATTTAACAATCGCTGTGCCAAATCTTCATTTATTCTCCCTCTCAACACCGCCATTTTTAATGCGTTCGTTACTTCGTATGGGAGCAGGGTAGGGGCAATCTTCTGTCCCACTTTCGTCAGAGGCTTATTTTCATCAGGCAACAACCAACTCAAGGCGTAAGACGCATCCACTACCACTCTATTCTTCATACTTCCTTCCCTCTACCACCCAGTTCCGGTACTCTGCCTTTTTCACCCTCACCCCACTCGTCATTTGACGGATCCTCGCCAGCGACTCCCCAAACGCATCCTTCGCTCCCGTGGCATAAGTCTTTTTTATCGCCTGGCGGATCAGCTCGCCCATCGTCTTGTTGTGTTCTCTCGAGAGAGCCAGCAACAACCCATGTTCGTCGGGAGATAATAATACATTCGTTCTTTGAGTTAACATGATTACAAAGTAACATGTTACCTATTCTTTGTCAACCTCTCAAAATCTTGGGTAGGTCTAGTAGCGCCTGCTTAATCGGTAAAATACGGATATCTCCTCGGCTTCTTTCTCTCTCTCCCCCATAAATCAAGAAACATTTTGCCATCGGATACTCACCCTTAAACATTTTTAGTCCCTTTAGATCATGGGAATCAACCTTGCCACTCATTTTTATCTCAAAAGCCAAGAGTCCTCGCTCCCCGTACATCACAAAATCAACTTCGACCCCTAACGCCGTTCTCCAAAAATATGGCTTATAACCAAGCTCCAAATTTGAATTTATCGCCACCAAATTTTGCCAAAACAAGCTCTCCCACACCACACCCCCAATTTCACCTGGATTGTGGAGTGAACCAGTAGGTCGCAGAGTTCGATAAATTCCGGCATCAAAAAAGTAAAACTTGTTATGTGTTACCAATTTTCTCTTTGCCTTGTAACTAAACACTGGGAGTCTCTGGGCAATTAGTAAATCTTCCAAAATATTTACATAATTTTCTACCACTTTTCTCTCAACCATCGCTTCACGTGCAATCTCACTGGCATTAATGAGTGATCCTTGAGAGAAGCTAATGGTCTCCAGAAATCTCGCAAACCCTCCAATATTTCTTGTTAGTCCCTCTTGCAGTACTTCATTCTCCAGATATGTTCTCACGTAACTAGCTAGATATTTTTCTGGGGTAAGAGAGGTCAGCGACGTAGGGAGTAGTCCATATTGGCTCGCTTTTTCAAAATTAAAATCACTCCCTAGCTCGCTCGCCGTCAGGGGAAATAGATCATAAGTTAAGGCCCTCCCAGCCAACAAATTTGTCCCAGTCCGACGCAACTTTCGTGCACTCGACCCTGTCATTACAAATTGATAATGTTTATTCTCGATTAATCGGTGTACTTCGTTCAGTAGTTCGGGAATGCGTTGAACCTCATCAATTATCACGGCCCCCGTATAACCAACTGGTATCATCCCATCTAGTCGGTCTGGGTTCCCCACGAGTTCATTAAAAATCTTTGCTTCTAGCAAGTCCAAATAAACCGCATGTGGGTATCGCTGTTTGACTAGCGTAGTCTTTCCTGTGCCTCGTGGCCCAAATAAAAAAATACTTTGTTTATCTGGTAACTTGATACTTCTGGAATACATAACTCCATTTTAACCATATTTTTGGAGTTGTCAACTCCAGTTTCACCAACTATTTTCTATATTTTTTCTCAAAGCGCCCATACTTCGCCGGCAATTTATAGTTCTCCGCCAGTCCCCACAGCGTCCTCCAGATACTCCGCTGCGTTTCCGCCATTTTCTCATTCTCGATTTCGATCCCCATCACATCATTTTCCTCCCAGTAGTAGATCGCAACCACATTGTTATAAATATCTAGATTATGTGAGAGCTTCATCACCGAGTCCGGCAAATACCGCCACATACTCTGGTCGATATGTATCCGTTCATACCCAGGTCGTTTGGTACTTGCGATAAACTCATCACTGCGCAAATCTCGCGAAATTATCCCGTTCTTCTCGATCTGTGCCACCCACTGCTTAAAAAATGCGACCCCCGCTATCTCCTCCATATTGCGGTAGGTATAGCCGAGTAGTTCTCCCTTCGCTTTGGTCTCGTTCCACATAATCTGCTTGATCCCCGCGATCCCACGATAATACCTTACCTGTGTCGACTTTATCTCTGGTAGTTGTGTGACTTCTTTCTCAAATACACCAAAACTCGCTTCCAGTTCTTCAACTCTTTTTTTCTCCTGTTCTAGCATCAGCTGGATCTGTTCGGTATTTGCTGCCCGAATCCGCTTTGATTTGTGCTCTAGCACCTCTTCTATCAGCCCTCGCTCGGTCAAAGTCTCGATTTGCCGGTATAGCGCCGTCCGCTCGATTCCCGTAGCCCTACTGGCCTCCAGGATCGTCAATGGTCCTTTCGCCACCAGCACTTCGTAGAGCCTGCTTGCCCCCTCATCAAATCCGAGTTTAGTTAAATATTCCTCAATCATTTTGTGCATATTTTACACAACAAGTATACACTTGCCTGCAAGTGTTGTATCCTCCTGCGCATGACTAACACAAATCGTTTTGAATGTAAGTTAACTGACGGAGTAATTTCCGAAGACTCTATCACCGTCCCAATCCAGGTCGACACAGTTTCCGTTACCGGAGCCAATGATCTCCATCTCATACCCGACAAATGTCCTGGCTGTCGAGTTGGTTACTTGCCACAAGGACAACCACGCGTAGTTTCGGCCATCGGCCCTGAAATTTGGCGTTGTAAAACTACAGATGATTGCTACCTCGACGAACAACTCACTATCGCGGTAGTTCTCAATTTATCCCCAGAGATCATCACCAAACTTATTGAAGAAGTACACGAAAACGAACAACGCCGCGTCAAATGGATGTATGAGTCTTATTTCGAACCCGAAACATTAACTCTGCTCCGACACCAAGGAGTGTACCCATATCCAGTCCCAGAGTCAGAGGGGTAAACATATGCCAGATCAAAAAGAAGCCATTTTCAAATCCGATATTCCCCAATTTAGAGACTTGGACAATCAGATGTTAGTTGAGGCATTTGGCTACCATCGCCAAGATCATCAATCCTTTGGCCTTCTGATTCCACTCCCTTGTTTCCTGCGAATTGTCTCCCTCTCCAATTAATATTGATGTACGGAAATAATACGCAGCATAGGAGGCAGCAATCAGCAGAGGAATGGTCGCGATTTCTTCTCTCCCCAACTTGATCACCTTGGTATATTCTGTCAATATTTTTCCAACGATTTTGTCGTAGTTACCCCAACTCTCTTTACTCAAGCAAAACCAAGCCAAATGAGTCGAAAGCTCATATACTACCGCGTCGTATCGGGCCACTCCAAAATCCAAAATACAATATTCTCCTCGCTCGTTTTTTAGTACATGGTTAGGTTGAATATCTCCGTGGATCAACCCGTGAGTAAAGGTGGTCGTATCGATCTTGCGCAATTGGTCCAGAACCGGCTTGATCAAATCTTTCACCTCACGCCCCACGCGATCTTGATCTCGTTTATATTCGCGCATCAGATTGGCGTTACCCCACGAATCATACCCCACCACCAACTTTTCCTGTCTCTGGTTTAGTTTGGCGATCGCCCGTGTCACCGCCAACATATCTTTCATTTCTGGTGGTTTCTTCGCAAAACTCTCTCCTTCAAACATCTCTGTGATCATCACAAACTGTCCCATCGTTTCTGTGATCAAATCACCCTCTCTGGCCTGAAGTATCTTGGGACTCGGAATTTTTAATTTGTTAGCAGCGCCAATAATTTTTCCGTGCGCAGCCACATAAGTACGCTCCATATCCGACGCAAATATTTTCAGGGCGTAGCGACCGTGGTCGGTTTTCAAGAGGAAATTAGCATCTTCATAGCCATATACTAGAGGTTCACTTTTCACAATTTTACCAACCGGATAAATCTTCTCAATTTCTCGCAACAGATCATGGAATTGGGATAGAGGTAGGGTAGTGCGGGAGAGCAAAAATGCCGCATCTGCCTGGATTTTGTTATCGTACTTTATTGGTGAGTCCAATTCCCTGGGCTTTGCCATACTCCAAGTTTGTTCAAAAAGCGACCGCTGGAATACCGCCACTTTAGGATTTTTGATCTCCACCCCAAAGATTTCTCCCTCCTGCCAGCTATAGATCCCGACCGTGTCATCGTATATATCCATCTGGTGGGGGATCGGCAATTCTTTTTCACCAATATATCTAGAATCAATATGTGTCCGCCAGTTGGGGTGCAATCGGTACGTCTTGGGAGACTGGCTACTCTCCCTCATGCTCCGCAAATAATTATCCGACAAAATATCCCTCATTCGCAGGTTGCGTCGGTAAAATTCAGCGTAGTACTCCTCCACAAACTCTTCTCCGACCGCGCTCTCAAACGACAGATAGGTATACCCCACAATTTCTGACGTAGCCTTTAGCGTGTTCCACACCATCTGCTTAATTCCCTCTGGCCCGCGGTAAAAATGCACCGCCGTATCCGACCGCTCCTTGGCCGACAATTGGGCTAGATCTCCCATCACCACCTCAAACTTATTGGATAGCATTCTCGTCTTGGTTTGTGTTTCCTTGAGCATTTCCTGCAATCTCTCCGCACTCTCCGCCTCAATTCTCGTCGTGTATTGATCCTTAATTTCCTTCACCAAGCGCCTGCTCCCCATTATGTCTACCACCCGGTAAACCTTGGTGCGGTTTATTTTGGTCTTACGCGCCAACTCGAGTGTTGTTAGTGGCCCCATCACTGTCAAAGTCCAAAATATCTGCGCCTCTTCGGGAGATAAACCCAGTAATCTTAGATATTCTAAAGTACTATCTTTTCGTTCTTTGTTCATCATCTGGACAACAATTATACACCTTTCCACATGAGATGTAAACTCTGGATTAATTATTACTTGTCCACAATCAGGACAAAGGAGTTATATGAAGAATCAAGGTGTGATCGTCCTCCCCGGTGCCGACAGTATTAAATCGATTTATCTGCGCGTGTTAAAAAGCAAGGCCGCTGACTTTGTCTGTCTCTCAACCGGCTATGAAGCCGTGGTCGGGGAGTGGTACGACCAAGAGTTTGAGCCCCAGTTGTTTGGTAGTCAGATCAAAACCCGCGAAGTCGTGGCCGACACTGCTGGCAACCGCGCCTACGGAGCCAAGAAGGACGGGGTCAAAAACCAAGCTAGGTACCTCACAAGCTCTGCCGAGTCCGACCTCATCCTTGGCGACGACTTTATGGCCATCATCAGCTTTAACCCCGCGAGCCCCTACACCGTCGTGATCGAAGACCCCGCGATCGTCAACTCCGCCCGCGCCTGGTTTGACGCCATCTGGTCTAGTGCGGCGAGGTAGTATATTGAACCTGCAAACCCCAGTTAATCCGGGGTTTGTTATGGAGAAAAATAGCTGATTCCCATCACGCTCGCCACAATCAACACAAATCCCAAATAATCTTTTTTTGCCACCTTTTCCTTCAAAAACAGTACAGCCATCAAGACCACAAACCCTGGGTATGAGGCCGTAATGGGGGAGGCAACCGATGCCGGAGCCCTCGCGAATGCCAGCCAGAGGAACAAAACAGTAAGTACATTCATCACCGATCCAAGCACTGCGTATTTATAGGTACTCCACTGAGTCCGGATCACTTTTGCTTTAGGAATTACTTGCTTTTCATACTTCAAGTAGCCCAAGGCCACGGGTATTTGAGCCAAAGCCAGTCCAAAAAGGAAAGATTCGGCACTAGTTCTATCAATTATTCCCTTCGATAAAGTATCGGATATCCCAACAGCTAGGGCACCCAATAGTGGCCAGATCAAAAACGATTTTTTGGCAAGTTCCTTTTTACTAATTTTCGCTGGCATAGACACGATCAAGGTTCCGAGGATTACGAACCCAACCAAAGCCCACTGGATCGGTAGAAGGGATTCGTGGTTAAGTAGTACAGAAAAGAAAATGGTAAAGAGAGGATAAGTCGAAAATATGGTGCTGGTATAACTTACTTCGCCTTTCGAAAACACATAAAATACAAAAGCCTCAGATAATATTCCGCTAACTACCGCATACACGAGTATTTCTCCCATACGGGAAAAGTCGACTCCAACCACAAGGGCGAATGGTATCCAAACCAATAATCCCATGATCATGTCAAAGAAAAAAGCAATCGAAGGTGCCAGATTTTCATAGCTCTTTTTGAGGGCAACCCAGAGAATAGATTGTGATACGGCCGCAAGAACTGCAAAAACTATACCCATTTGGCCATTTTACTACGTAATATATAGTCAATAATTCAAAATCCTCGACGAACACGGCACGGCAAGATTAGTCTAACTCTCTCCTAATCTCTTCCAAACTCCACCTTTTCTCTTTTTGTAGCACCCTTATTCTGTTTATCAACTCTGTCACGCCAGCGTTATACAGCTGGTATCCACCCTTTGTATGTCCCGCAACCGGTAGCAGTCCGAGCCTGGTCCAGTAGCGTATCGTCGCTACACTCTCGTTCGCTTGGCTAGCAAGCTGACCAATCTTTAGTAGCTTGTCCACCACTTCATTCTTGACTATTACTCCCGCCGCCTCCAGATAAATATCTAACGATCTGGCTAAACCACAGAGCATTAATTCGTAGTATTTATCTGTCGAACCTCCCAGTTGTGCCATCTCCAAGCTATCCAGATAATCCCGTCGATCCTCTTTCCTCACAATAATCGGTGGATATCCAGAAAGGAGTAATAGCAAATTCATCACTAGTCTTGCTGTCCTTCCGTTCCCATCAGTAAAGGGATGGATCGTGACTAGTCGGTAGTGAGCCTCACACGCTTGCAAAATTTTGTTTTTGGATTTATCTTGCAGCCACACAAAATATTTTTTCATCAAATCTGGTACTTTCATTGGGTTTGACATTATGACTCTCGACCCAGCAATTCGTACGCTCACATTTCTATATCTCCCCGCATTTTGCTCATCAATTTTCTGTAAAATTAACTCATGTAGCTCCAGTAGGCCTTTCTCACTAAATTCATAGCCAGAAATTTTTACTCTACTCTTCACCCACCCCCAAGCCTGGGCATGGTTACTAGCTTCAAGGTGTTCCTGGATCGACTTCCCCGCAACGGTTAGGCCTTTTTCTACAACCAGAGCTGTTTCAGCGCGGGAGAGGGTATTTCCCTCAATTGCATTACTGGTATATGTCAGCTCCACCCGGTACCACTCATCTAGGTTTTTACTGATTGTTTGCGACAAATCACCCAGACTAAACAACCTAGTCCTCTTTTCTTCAACCTCTTTCAGTAAAGATTTAATATCCCTCATAACCACAAAGTATAACGTTACACTTCATGGTTGTCAAGTGGCCGGCGCCTTCCCAAACTCCTCACTCGCCCCAAGTGTTTTCGCCGACTCTGGTGTATAAGGTTCGGTAAAGACGAGGATTACTCCGTCTGGGTCGCGGTAGACGACTTCCAACTTGCCCCAGTAATAATGACGGACGCCTACAGCCGGGGAGAGCCCCATGGCCCTCGCCCTCTCCATTATTTCTCCGATCGACTCAACCTCAATCATCAACGAAATCTTAGAAGAAGTCACTCTTTCTTGAAAAATCCCCGGCTTCACCGCCCGGTGGCCGTCCGCAACCTCCAGCTTGGCGGCTCCGACCGCAAACACGACTCCGTTGTAGTCCTCTTTTACTGCCTTATCCGGTCCGTACTCAAAAATCACCGGGAAACCGAGACCTTCATAAAACGTTCTCGACTTGGCAAAATCTTTGACTTTGATATGTGTCCCGATTGTTTTAAACATAAGTCTCCTACATATAATAACTATCCAACTATATAATTAGCTTGCCAAATACACAATAGTTTGATATACATATATACGTAAATGAAAATCTTTTGGACCGCCAGCCACCACGGCAAATCATCATATCAGAAGAACTATGATCTGCTAGGCAAAATCCTCGACGCCCAACCCGGGCTAGAAATAGTTGCCACCGAGAAGGGGAACTATCTGGATCTCGTCCCTCCTACCATACGCACCAAGCTAGCTACTCACCCGCAAAAACTCCACTACGAGGCTATCCGTCGCGGCATCCTCTGGGCCGACGCCGTCGTGATCGAGATGAGCCACGAAGATTTCCAGCTAGGTCATGAGGCGACCCTCGCCATCCAAGCCAAAAAGCACGTGCTCTGCCTCTCTGTCCGCGAGGATTTTAGCCAGAAAATCGACCATCGCCACTTCCATGGCGCGAAGTACAATCGCAGCACTATCGAAGAACAAATCGAAAACTTCCTCGCTCTCGCCCAGAAAGATTTGTTATCCCATCGCTTTAATCTTTTCCTCACCAGTTCTCAGGAACAATTTCTCAAGTCCAAGGGTCAGGAATCCGGTCAGGGCGCCTCCAACTACCTTCGCTCCCTCATCGACTTCGCTCGCAATAACCCATAGTATATGTTACAATCCCCAAATGGGTGAATATATGGGGGAAATGCCACATCAAGGCTTCCCGGGCAGAGAGTTGCAACCAGTTCGTATTACCACGATTGAACCTCAGCCACCGCATCACGGCTGGGCTGCCCACATCCAATCAATCTCTCCCCCGATTTTTTCCCTCGACATCGGCTATGACCTTCACTTCCTAGACGAATCACTTCTCCTCGCCGAACTGACCCTGTACAATGGTCTTGTTAAAGAATAAATTTAGACAAACTCCAAAATCTCAGGCACTTCACTCACCCCGTCATCTTTACTTAAAAAATGTCCTTTAGCTCCCACATCAACTGCAATTGCTCCCAGCCGCGCAGCCATCTCATGCGCGATTATCTTGGTCACATAAGGATCATTATCAGATATTAGGGTCACCCTTTCTGGTACATTCTTTTTAATTTGCACGTGGTTCATCATTGTCTGCCAAAAACCCTGGTGTTCTGGGGTCAAATCATTGTAGTCCCACCCGGCGATCAATATCCCCTTGGCAAATTTGACTCTCTCTGCAAGTCTTAGTGTCAACACTGATCCGAGACTATGGCCGATCACGGTCGTATTTTCATCTACAAAATTTTTACCGATGACAAATTTGAGCATCGTCTCCATGTCAGGTGCTTTTGTCGGCATCGTCGGCAGTTCTGGTGCCCACACTTCATAGCCCTTTTTCTCTAACTCACTCTTTAGCCAAGGATACCAATTATCCTCAGGGTGAGAAAACCACGAATGTAGTATGAGCGCTTTCTTCATATCCTCATTCTATCCTTTCTTGTCTTTCTTGTCTGCACCAACCAAACCATTCCCAGTAAGCTCAAGATCCCTATCCCCATCCACCAGGCAAATATATTGGGCGAGCTCTTATCTATCATCATCCCAAATAGGGGAGCAAGGAAGATATATGGCATCTGGGTCAGGAGATTCAGGCTAGATAATGTCGTGGCTCTATTTTTACTACTAATCCATTTATTTACGATCACACTTCGCGTATTGCGGAAAGTTGAGGAGCTTGCAATTCTCATAACTATCAATCCACATCCTATCCACAATCCGACATATCGTGCGATCAAAAAGCTTAAAACCATTATGGTTGCAGTAATTATCACGAGTTTCCTCTCCCCCAATTTACCCCTCAAATACGGGTAAATGCGACTCGCCAATACTGAGAAAATACATCCTATTCCAAACAACCAACCTGTGCCAGTCGCATCCATCCCATACTCTCTAGCCTGTGAGGCACCCAGAATATTTGCCGCAATAAAATATCCAGCGCCTATTACCGCCAATCTAAGCGTCATCACAGTAGTACTGCTGGAATAAAATAACTCTCGCAGTCCCTGGATATTTTGCCTCAAGGCGCCCCGGATAGTCA
>Ga0209211_10007038_pt1 | contig 15952 bp, 18 predicted proteins | sample RifGroA2_FD_183992 | JGI IMG/M metagenome (GOLD analysis project Ga0209211, IMG submission 183992) | Groundwater microbial communities from Rifle, Colorado, USA - Groundwater A2 (SPAdes) (version 2) | ecosystem: Environmental > Aquatic > Deep subsurface > Groundwater | place: Rifle, Colorado... | reverse complement strand
TCACACCATCCTCGCCGATAATTTACGCAAAGTATATTCTGTTCAAAGAAAGCGTACTGGCCTTTCTGGGTCGATTAAAGATTTATTTAATCCGATAAACGAAGACAAAGTCGCGGTTAAAGACGTCTCATTTGTGATCGACGAGGGTGAGCTCGTGGGTTTCATTGGCCCCAATGGCGCCGGTAAAACTACCACTCTTAAGATGCTCTCCGGCCTCCTTTACCCTACCAGTGGCTCGGTTCGTGTCCTCGGGTTTGATCCGTGGAAACGGCAATACAACTTCCTCACCCAAATCTCCCTCGTTATGGGGCAAAAAAACCAATTGTGGTGGGACTTGCCCGCCGTCGAGTCATTCAACTTAGCCCGCGATATCTACGATATCCCTGGATCAGTTTACAAAAAAACTCTCGATAGCCTTGTGGAGATGCTCGACATTGGGGAGGTATTAAACGTTCAGGTCCGCAAACTCTCTCTAGGTCAGCGCATGAAAGCCGAGCTTGTCGCGGCTCTCCTCCACTCACCCAGAATCTTGTTTTTAGACGAGCCGACGATCGGTCTGGATGTGGTCATGCAACAATCCATGCGCCAGTTTCTCAAAGAGTACAACCAAAATAATACAGGCTCGATCCTGTTAACCAGCCATTACATGGACGATGTCAAAGAACTATGTAAGCGAGTCATTATCATCGATCAGGGTAGTATTCTCTACGACGGACTCTTATCCGACGTAATCGCCAAATTTAGCAAACACAAAATCATCGAAGTTATTACCCCATCAGGCACCACCATTCACAAAATCCTCCGGGGTAAAGTTGCCGAAAAAGCCGCCGAGCTCCTCAAAGATCCCAGCGTAGTTGATATCAATATTAAAGAAGTCGAAATTGAGGATGTCATCCGTAGCGTGTTTTCTGCTCCCAAAGGGTCTGACCTTAAAGGGTGAACCCAACCGCGAGACATACAAAGCGCGGAAGGTCAGACCCTTTGGTTACTAATATGAACAAATACATTTCGCTTTTTACCATCACTCTCCAGGAGATTTTCACCTACCGGCTCAATATGATCATGTGGCGTGTCCGCCAAATCTTTGTTTTTCTGATTCCCTTTTTCATTTGGCGTGCGGTTCTCTCAGGCGGTGGCAATATTTATGGATATTCATTCGCCGCCATCATGACCTATCTATTTGGCACGACAATCCTTCGTTCACTCGTCATGGGCTCTCGCACGATTGATTTAGGTTGGATGATCAATAGTGGCGCCCTCACCATTCCCTTGATGCGTCCTTTCAATATTTTTAGTTTTTTCTTTATCCGCGACCTCGCCGACAAATTATTCAATCTTAGCTTTATGTTTATCGAGATCCCGCTCATCCTGTTTATTTTCCATCCACCCGTATTCCTGCAATCAAATCCGCTCTATCTCGCCCTAGCCATCTTTAGCATATTGCTAGCTATCATGCTTTATTATTATATTAATGTCATCTTTGGCTCGCTCGCTTTTTGGTCGCGCGACGTTTGGGCGCCGCGTTTCCTCCTCATGGTCATCATGGAGTTCGCAACCGGTGCCATGTTTCCGCTCGACATGTTACCAGTCGTTTGGCAGAAAATTATCTTATTTACTCCTTTCCCATATCTACTCTACGTGCCACTCAAGACATATTTAGGTACCGACCCAAATACTAATATTCATCTGCTGGTCAGTCTTCTTTGGGTAATTATTCTTGGTTTTTTTGCCAACTTTGTATGGCAAAAGGGCATCAAGTCATACGAAGCCGAAGGGCGTTAATATGCTTAAAGCTTACGCTAAAGTCTGGCTCAAACTCACAGCCCAACAGTTCCAGAACCAGGTAGCCAACGCGCGGGGTGCAGCCATTTTATTTATTTTCGGCAAACTCTTCCGCCTCGCCACCGCCTTTCTCTTTATCTGGGTCATTATGGAGCGAGCTAAACTAATCGCAGGATATAATCTATCTCAAGCCATTTTTATCCTCGCTCTATTTAACTTTATTAGCTCTCTCACTCAACTTTTCATGCGAGGCATCTATATCTTTCGCCAAAAAGTCGTGGACGGGACCTTTGATTTTTATTTACTCAATCCGCTCTCCGAGTTATTTTATAGTTTATTTTCTTACACCGACCCATTGGATTTAATTCTATTTTTCCCTTATCTTGGTATCGTAATTTGGGCGTGGGTAGCTACAGGTTTCCCCATTACACTCATTAGCTTTCTCTTTCTTTTCCTCATCATTATCATCTCCGAAATAATGATTCTGTCATGGCACATATTTATCATCTCCATAGGTGTGCGCTACCTCGAAGTTGACAACACCATCATGCTCTATCGCGATCTCGAGCGCATGGGCGCTTTTCCTGTTTCGATCTATGGCAAGCTCGGTGAGAATATCTTAACCTACGCCTTCCCCTTTGCTCTCATGGCCACCATCCCCGCCAACCTAGTCTTTGGACTATTCAATCCGTGGTATCTGTTTGGTTTTGCCGCCCTCTCCATCCTCCAACTCAAAATTTCCCTTTGGTATTGGCATCGCTCACTTCTTTCATACTCCTCTGCCTCGTCCTAATTTATCACTACCATAATTCGAATCATGGTAGTGTATCGATGATTCGAATCATCGATACAGACACAAGTTCGTAAAGACTTTCGTTACATGTCTGACCAAGCTGTATAATCACTTTATGACCCTACGGCGATATCCCCATCAGTTTCGTTTCCAAGTCATTTCTGCGTGGCTTGCAGAAAATTGTCTTCCTCGCACAGCGCTAGATGTTGGAGGTGGAAAGGGATTACTCGCTTACCTGCTCAACCAAAAAGGTTGGGACGTCACGGTGGTAGATCCAGTTGATCAGCCATTACTTCCTAAATATAAAAACATCACTATGGATAAAAGGGTCTTAATCCCGAGTTCCGACAAAGTGAAACGCATCACGGCTCCGTTTGAAGAAGACATGGCCAAAGACTTTGATCTACTCATTGGTCTTCATGCTCACGGCTCCAACATTAAAATTCTCAACGTCGCTGCTAAACACAAAAAAGATTTTCTCATCCTACCTTGTTGTGTCATTGACGAACCAATTGAAGTTAAGGGTGGTATCAATTGGATGAATTATTTAGAAGATTATGCCATCAAACTCGGTTTGCCCGTCAAACGTCATACCTTCAACTTTGTCCGCCAAAGCTCTGCACTCTACTCAATCAAGCCATGATCTAGTGTGATACAATCATCCAATGGCGATACTTGAGGTAAAAGACTTAAAGAAAACATTTGGCAAAAATCCCGTCATCAAGGGGATTAGTTTTGACATGGAGGAAGGGGAGATTTTGGGGATTCTAGGTCCCAACGGCGCTGGCAAAACCACCACCCTGCAAATGCTCCTCGGTGTCCTAACTCCAACCAGCGGTTCAGTCAATGTTTTTGGTAAAGAATTGATGCCAAACAAAACCGAGATCCTGGAAAAGATGAATTTTTCCTCCACCTATACCGATCTACCATGGCGCATCACGGTGTCAGAAAATCTCACATGGACGTCCTGGCTCTACAACATTGTAGATCGCAAGCAGCGTCTAGAAAAAATAAAATCTATTTTCCGTCTCGAAAAACTTTGGCATCAATCTTTTGGTTCACTCTCGGCCGGCCAGCGAACGAGGGTTAACCTCGCCCGCTCCATGATAAATTTTCCCAAAATACTCCTTCTTGACGAGCCAACCGCCAGTCTCGATCCCGAAGTAGCCGCATACATGAGGGAATTTTTCGCAGATCAGCGCACCAAATTCAACACTTCCATTATTCTCACTTCTCACAACATGGCTGAGGTAGAGGAATTGTGTGACAGAGTAATTATTCTCAAAGACGGACTTATTGTGGGCGCCGACTCGCCAGCAAATCTCGCCAAAAAGATGGAGTTCTCCCATCTGCGCCTCCGCATTACCAAAAACGCCAGCGAGCTCGACAAGTTGATCACACTCCGTCACTTGGCTCATATTCAAGAAAAAAATAACTATACTATCACAATTAAAGAAAGCTTATTGCCACTTTTCCTTTACGAAGTGACGAAGAAGAATATCAATTACACCGAGATCTCGATCGACAAACCTACCCTCGAAGATTATTTCTTAAAAGTAGCAAGGAGTAAAAGTGAAGCTTTATAGAATTTGGGGTCTAACCCTCAGGTACTTATTTCTGTTCCGTCACTCGCTAGACAGAATTAGTGATGCCTTTTTTTGGCCCACAGTAGATATTATCTTATGGGGCATGACCAGCAGTTTCTTCGCCAAAAATCTGGAGGGTGGCGGCAACACTCTCATCCTCGGTCTATTGGGGGGGATTGTTTTATGGATTTTCCCCTGGCGCAGCCAGTACGAAATCGCAGTTAACCTTCTCGAAGATCTTTGGAATCGCAATCTCGTCAATATTTTTGTTTCACCAGTCAAATTTATCGAATGGGTTACGGCTCTTCTGTTCCTTGGGGTGGGTAAAGCAGTGATCTCTTTTACCTACGCCAGTCTGTTAATTTATTTCCTCTACTCAGCCAATATCCTCTCAGTAGGTCTAGTGCTTGTGCCATGGGCGGTCTTACTCATCATGTTTGGTTGGGTTTTTGGTTTACTGGTTGCAGGAATCATTATGCGCTACGACACGAAAATCCAAACTCTAGCATGGACATCTATATACGTAGTGGCGCCCTTTGCCGCAGTCTACTATCCGGTTAATAGTTTACCCGCCTGGGCGCAAAGCATTGCCCATTTTGTTCCAGCCAGTTACGTTTTTGAAGCCATGCGCAGTGCAGTTGGGGGATCTCCACCGCCTCTCTCGGATCTCATTTGGCCAACATTACTTTGTTTAGTTTATTTTGCCCTCGCCATTGCCATGATTTATCGTAGCTTCAATCATATTCTCAAACGTGGGTTGATCTCGGTAGATTAGATATGCACAAACTCCTCTGCATCGTTGGCCCCACTGGAACAGGTAAAACCGCGCTCGCCATCAAGCTTACAGGCCAAGAACCCAGCATTCTGATTTCTGCTGACTCCCGTCAAGTCTATCGTGGTATGAATATTGTCACCGGCAAAGATCATCCACCAGGAACTATCATTTATGGTCTTGATCTTGTCGACCCCGACGAATCTTGTTCTGTGGCAGTTTGGTACGATGCCGTCATGCCTCACTTTAACCAAGCATGGCAAGAGAATAAGCAAGTGATTGTGGTTGGCGGCACGGGACTATATGTCAAAGCCATAACCCATGGAATTGAAACAATAGGGATTCCGGTCAATCAACAACTCCGCGATAAATTATTACCACTTTCTATCACTGAATTGCAGAAAAAATTAAACCAACTTGATCCCAGCAAATTTGCGAATATGAATAATAGTGATCAAAATAACCCCCGTCGCCTGACTAGGGCGATAGAAGTCACAATATTTCGCACTAGTCATCCTGAGCGAGCGATAACGAGTCGAACGGATCTCATAGACTCTAAGCTCATTGGTCTTCGTTACTACGATAATTCGAATTATGGTAGTAAGATCCACGAGCGTGTATTAACTCGTCTGTCTCTAGGCGCTATCGCCGAAACCAAGAAGCTTATGAATTTTGCCTCTCCCCAAGCCCTCTCTGCCATCGGATATCGCAGTATTTGCGCTTATCTCCACCAAATAATTTCGTATGACCAGATGATAGAACAATGGATACACGATGAGTTCTCATACGTTAAGCGTCAACTCACTTGGTTTCGCAACATTAAAAGTATAAAATGGTATGATGTTAACAAAGGAGGATATGACTACCCAAAAAATTGAGATTTCTCCCCGCACCATCATTTTTACCATCTTCTTTCTACTTTCTCTCTGGTTCCTATACCAGATCAGAAGCATCGTGGTTCTCCTATTTATTGCCTTTATTCTCATGACTGCCGTCAATCCGCTCGTACGGCTGGCAAATAAAATCAAACTTCCCATCATCGTGGTTATGTTGGTGGTCTATATCGGTCTGATTACTCTCTTGACTACGGTCATCGCCTCCCTTGTCCCCGCAGTGGTTCAACAGACTCGTGGCTTGGCCCAAGCCCTCCCCAGCTACCTTCACAGTCTCGAAAATGTCTTCAATACCCAGTTTGATCCCGGCGTCGCCAATGGTTATATCAGCTCCATACCCAGCAATCTCCTTAAAATTGCGGGCGGAATATTTGGAAATATTCTCAACATTCTCGCCCTTTTCTTTATGGCTTACTATCTCGTAATCGAAAGACCCCATCTCCACAAATATCTCCTGCGTTTTTTCCCCAAAAGCAGTGCCGAGGAACGTGCCGAGTCTCTCGTCCTCGCCGTTGAACGCCAAGTTGGTGGCTGGGTCCGTGGAGAACTGCTCCTCATGGCAATTATTGGAGTTCTGACTTATGTTGGTCTCATCCTTCTGGGAATCCCCTATGCGCTTCCGATCGCCGTTCTTTCTGGATTACTCGAAGCCGTCCCCAACATCGGCCCCACAATCGCTGCTATTCCCGCTATTCTCATGGGACTAACCATTTCTCCGATCGTGGGCCTTGGCGCTCTCGCCATGAGCATTCTTATCCAGCAGTTAGAAAACAACCTCATTGTTCCCAAAATTATGCAATCGGCAACTGGTACCAAACCCTTGGTTACCATCCTCGTTCTCCTCATTGGTTTTACGCTCGGTGGCATCGCTGGGGCAATTCTAGCGATGCCCATTTTCTTGACGATACAAACTATTATTAAAGCATTTAACCCCGCTTAGCGGGGAGGAGTTAAATATGAACTTTTCTCTTTGGCAACAAGCACTGTCCAACGTCTGGAGCACCACTATCGGTACCACTCTTTCTTTTCTTCCCAATCTTCTCGGGGCAGTTTTAGTGGCTATCGCCGGAATTATTATCGGCAATTGGGTTCGTACTATCTTGATTCGCACTCTCCAAATGGTTCGGTTCGAAAACTTGATTAAAGACACCAAATTTAAAGCCTTTCTAGTCAAAGCCGAACTTACCCAAAAACTCGAAGAAGTTATTGGTTCGATCTTTAAATGGTTGATCGTTCTAACCTTCTTTATCGCTGCGACCAACATTGTCGGTCTTGGTGCTGTCTCCGCTGTTCTCTCTGGAGTGCTTTCTTACATTCCCAATGTCCTCTCGGCAGTTATTGTCCTTGCTCTTGGCATTCTCCTGGCTGGACTAGTTGAGAGTCTAGTCAAGGGAGCTCTCGCTTCAGTTGACCTCAAGACCTCACGTCTCATGGGTAAGGTTGCGAGTTATTCCGTGATCACGATCGCGACTCTGGCTGCTTTTTCCGAACTCAAGATCGCCGAATCTTTTATCAATATCCTCTTTATTGGCTTCGTGGCCATGCTCACCTTGGGTTTTGGTTTGGCGATTGGACTAGGCGCCAAGGAGGTCGTTGGACAAGCTTTGACGGATTGGTATAAAGATTTGAAAAAAGAACTCAAACACTAATCATTTATGACCATTTTGCATAGTCTCATCTTCGGCATTGTCGAAGGGTTAACCGAGTTTTTGCCCATTTCCTCCACTTTTCATTTAATTACAGTTGGCAGACTCCTCGGTCTTGAAAGCAACCCTTTTACTTCCATGTTTGAAGTGGTTATCCAGGGAGGTGCGATCTTGTCATTATTATTTATTTACACGCAGACATTTTTGAAAAACCACACCCTCACTCTCAAAGTATTATTTTCCTTTATTCCCACTGCCGTTATTGGGTTAATCCTTTACAAGGTTATTAAGGGGGTTTTTTTCAGCACCAACGCTCTCATGCTCGCCGTTTTTGTGGGCATTGGTATACTTTTCCTTCTTATCGAACATCGCGTTACTCTGGGTAAGCTTTCGCTCCACAAATCTCTGACCTCGATCTCCTGGAAAGAGGCTTTGTTGATTGGTCTCGCCCAGTCCACCGCCGTTATACCTGGCGTTTCCCGCTCTGGCTCGGTTATCCTCCTTATGATGTACCTGGGGTTTCGCCGCGACGAAGCTGCCAAATATACCTTCCTATTGTCGGTCCCAACGATTCTCGCTGCCAGTTTCCTTGATTTATACCAGAATCGGCTTATCTTCGTGGATAATCCGGCCAACTTTACTCCTCTTGCTGTCGGATTTATCGCCTCCTTCATCGTAGCTTACCTAGTGGTGCAGTGGCTCCTACACTATCTTGGGAGTCACACGCTCCGCCTCTTCGCCTGGTATCGGTTCGCTATAGCAATCTTCATTTTGTTTATCCTTGGGGTTTAAGGTAGAAGCTTGACGGTGAGGGGTTCAGCGAACAGGGGTAATAGTCGTCCGCTCCCATCATATAATTCGCTCCGCAGTATCTCGACTATCCCAATCCCCGGATAATTTACTTCCAGAATCTGAGTTTGCGTACTTGGCAATGCCTGTAGAACTTCAAAATCAATAGTTATCTTCTTCCCCAAATTATCCACTGTATTGATCTGATTCGTGATATTGACCCCGGAAAGGGGATTAATTGTCACGGGTTCGCTGACGTACGAGAGCTCCACTACTCCTCGTTTAGTGAGCGTTGCCGACGTGACAAACACCCGCCCTTGGGTAGAAGAAACTTTGGCAATCCCGATTTGCGCTCCCCGTGTCGAGTCATATAGGATCAAATTACCGTTCCAAGTGGCTTGTCGACCGTTAATACTTACCCACACTTTTCCGCTACGCGCTCCTTCTGGAATCTTCACTTCTAGGATACTCTGACTCCATCTAACCACTGCTTCTTTGGGGGCTTCGACCGACCCCACATACACCTTGCTCCCCCATTGATAATCTCCAAAATTCGTCCCAATGATGACCACTGTATCACCCCTTTTCCCAAAGAAAGAGTTTACTCGCTCCAGTGTTGGTGAGTTTACCGGGTAGTTGGGGGGAGGAATAATCGGGGAGGGTTCTAGTTCTCCCGCCGCGCCTGACCTATTTTCTGTATCTTGTTGAGCCAGTCTAATCGACAAAGGAATTATCAAAACCAAAAGGAGGACAACGTTAAACCCGACAATTCGCTTCCAAGACAGAGTTCGATGGATTCGTTCATAAATATTTTCGCTCATGCCTAACTCCTTTTACTGATAGTTATTATTCTATCTTCATGATCAAAGTTAATCGAGAAATCGTCGAATAATCCCTTTCGTCCCAAGATATATGTCGTCGCACTGCTCTCCGTAAAAGTGGCTGGAAACTCAAACTCTTGTTCACCAATTTTAATGGTAATTTTATCTAGATAAGCAAATGCCGGTACTCCCGAGAATCCCTGGAGGGTAATCCTTTTTGCCCGCGCCAGATCTACCCCAGTATCTTGTGCTGCCTGGAGGGGCAGGGTAGTCACTACCGCCCCCGAGTCCAACAAGAACGTGGTATCTACATAGCCAGTAGTGGTCTTAAGGGGCATCGTCACTTTCGGTTCCTGCACAAAGCCAAAGCTTTCGTACAACGTGTTTTTATATGGTACCTTGTACTCCAAATTGCCAAACGAATTATTGATCGTCACTTGGTTAATCTTTGACCCCCAAAACACCCCTCTTACGAGTAAAAATATCCCAATCACAATCGCGAATCCCAACAATGACACGATCTTTATAATTGCTCCCCACTTAACTCCTGCTCCTACGCTTCCTTCACTCACATGCTGATCAAAGCTAATTACCGCCATACCCCAACTATATCACTATCTGCTATCATATAGCTCATGCAGATTACACTCGAATTAATAGTAGTTGCGGGGATTGCCTCTCTTGCTCTTCTTTTGGATATTTTTCTACTTATCTCTCTTATCCGCTTACGTCGTCATTATAACGTACTCACCAAAGGTGTAGAGAAAAAGACCTTGATGCAAGTTCTAGAGGGGATCCAGAAAACGCTATCGCAACATGAACGGACTCAAGCAGTTATCAAACACGAACTCCATACACTTCAAGACGATACCCGCCTCCATCTCCAGAATTTAATCCTCAAACGCTTCAACCCCTTTAATGATACAGGAGGTGATCAAAGTTTTATTCTCGGTATGCTCGATGGTAATCAGACCGGAGTTGTGATAACCTCACTCCATAGTAGAGAAAATACGCGTTTCTATGTAAAATCAGTTAAAGGCGGGGTGGGGATCGATCATCCGCTGTCCGCCGAAGAACAAAAACTTATTAATCGAAAGGCCAAATAACTTATGCGTAATCCACTCATTAAGTCACTTCTAATCGCTCTTCTTGCCTATCTTTTGTCTGCCGGGGGGAGCTATGCTTTGACCACTTATCTCTATGGTTACGAATCTGGGGGTCCCACCTCTCCTGTCGCCACGCCCACCATAGGTGGGGGATTAAATATTGATCCTTCTGCTCCCAGGACCTCGCAGTGTCCATTGAGTGGCGCGATGTACACGACCGCCGAACAAAAAGTTTGGGAAGGTCGCCGACCTCTCTTTGTTATGATCGAAAACTCGGTTGAGTCCCGCCCCCAATCTGGGCTAAACTCTGCCGATGTGATCTATGAAGCTATTGCCGAAGGGGGGATTACTCGCTTTGGGGCTGTCTTCTATTGTGGAGTCGCCGCCCGCGATACCATCATCGGTCCCGTCAGAAGTGCTAGGACTCACTTTGTCAATCTAGCTTCTGAATACAACTATCCGCTCTACACTCACGTTGGCGGGGCCAATTGTAGCTCGGGGGATGGTGGTAAAACTTGTACTACCGATAAACGGGTCCAGGCTCTTGAACAAATCAATAGCTATGGTTGGGGAGGATCCAAGGGGAATGACCTCAATCAGTTCTCAATCGGCTTCCCCACTTTTTGGCGTGACTATGAACGCCTGGGTCGGACCGTCGCTACCGAACACACCATGTACAGTTCCACCGAAAAACTCTGGAAATATGCCGCTAATACGAGGGGTTGGACCAATAAAACTCCCGACGGCAAGCTAGACTGGAAAGACAAGTTTGTGTCTTGGACTTTCAAAGATGATGTTGCTCTCGCTGATCGTGGCTCTGTCAGTAAAATATCTTTCGGATTTTGGGAGAGTTATCACGACATGGATGTTGTCTGGAACTATGATTCAGCCAACAATCTCTATAGTCGGGACAATGGAGGTTCACCCCACACTGACCTCAACGACAAATCTACCCTGACCGCCAAAGTTATCGTTGTCCAGTTGACCAAAGAAACCGGACCCCTAGATGAACATAAACATCTGCTTTACGACGTCACGGGCACAGGTAAAGGTTATGTCTTCCAGGACGGTACCGCCACCGAAATTACTTGGGCCAAAAAAGACCGCGAATCTCGTACAGTCTTTACCGACAAAAAGGGCAAGAAAGTTGCCTTTAATCGCGGCAAGATCATGATCGAGATCTTACCTCTCGATAACACCGTCACATACTGATCCAATCTGATTTATTGATTCTGCGCACATATTGTGTACAATTAGCCTATGGCTAGTATTCAAGATTTTGTGATCTCCAAAGTTCGAGTCAAACTTCTCGAGGCTTTCCTCCTTGACCCCGAAGAAATGTTTTATATTCGTGAGCTCACCCGCAAAATCAGTGAAGAAATCAATGCCGTCCGTCGTGAATTGATTCACATGCAGTCGGTCGGCATGGTCAAAGACGAGAAGCGCGGTAATCGCATTTATTATACCTTCAACAAAAACTATCTTTTTCACAAAGAGCTGATGAGCATGGTGGGTAAGATGACGGGGCTGGGAGAAGCCTTGACCAAAGTTGCCCCCAAGTTAGGGCGGCTTAAATTTGCCATGATCTCCGGTCGGTTTGTCCGGCACATGCCCCGTGCCAAAGATACCGTCGATCTCCTTCTGATCGGCGATCTCATCATGCCCCAACTAACCGAATTTATCAAAGAACAAGAAGCCAAGTTAAGCCGCGAAATTAACTACACCGTCATGACCGAAGCCGAACTTACGTACCGCAAAACTCATAGCGATCCCTTTATTGCCCGCATTCTCTCCGCTTCTCGCGTGATGATCCTGGGTGATGAAGAAGAACTCGTACAATGAATACTAAAATAACTAAAATAGGTAACTCCAAAGGGATTATTATCCCACATGAAGTAATCAAGGCTTTGGCTCTTGAGTCAGGCGACAAAGTTAATCTTACCTATGACACTACCACTCAAATCCTCTCCGCTACTTTTCCCCGCACTAAACAACTAAAACTTGATGTAAAATAGCCCAATGATACTTCGTCGCAATATTTTCTTTATTGTTCTTCTGCTTGCTGTGGCTCTTATAATCGATGCTCCCAAAAACTATCAGATCGGCAAATTTACTCTTTCCAGTCCATCCATCCATCTTACCCGTCCCTTTATCTTCGATCGTGAGTTAGTGATTAAGCAAGGACTAGATCTCCAGGGAGGTACCGAGGTAACACTCGAGGCAGATATGTCGAGTGTCAAACCCGAAGATCGTCAAGATGCTCTCAACTCCGCCCGGGAAATTATTTCACGCCGAATAGATATGTATGGAGTTACAGAACCCTCTATCAAAACCGTCGTGAGCCAGGATGTCTACCGGATTCTTGTGGCTCTCCCCGGAGTCAGTAATCCCGACGAAGCTCTCAACTTAATTGGTCAAACCGCTCATCTCGACTTCCGTGAACTCCCCATTGCCACAGATACTGCGACCTATGCGGATTTTAAAACTACCGATTTAACCGGCAAAGATCTTCAAAAAGCTTCCGTAACCTTCAACTCTCAAACTGGCAAACCCGAAATTGGTCTCCAATTTACTAAAGAAGGCGGAGATAAATTTGCCGAGGTTACGGGGCGCAACGTGGGCAAACCCGTGGCTATTTTCCTCGACGGAATCCCCATTAGTGTCCCGACCGTTCAACAAAAAATAGAGGGAGGACAAGCCGTGATCAATGGTGAATACACGCTGGACGAAGCCAAAAACATGGTCATTACCTTAAACGCCGGCGCGCTCCCCGTTCCGATTACGATTCTGAAACAACAAAATATTGCGCCCACCCTCGGAGCAGAAAGTGTAAATCGGAGTCTCAAGGCCGGTGGGGTTGGACTCGCACTCGTGGCTCTTTTTATGATTCTAAATTATGGTTGGTTGGGTTTAATTGCTGATCTGGGGCTTCTCATTTATGGTTTTCTGACTTTAGCTATTTATAAATTGGTCCCGATCACAATTACCCTTCCCGGGCTGGCCGGCTTTATCCTCTCGATTGGGATGGCGGTCGATAGTAATATTCTAGTCTTTGAACGTATGAAAGAAGAAATTCGCAAGGGGAATGATTGGAAGAGAAGTATGGAGCTAGGATTTGGCAAAGCTTGGGATTCAATCAAGGATGCTAACGTCGCGACCCTCATTACCACCTTTGTTCTTTTTAATCCCTTTGATTGGGTTTTCCTCAATAGTTCCGGGATGGTCCGTGGATTTGCCCTAACTCTCTTCCTCGGTATTGTCATCTCGCTCTTCACCGGCATCTTTGTTACTCGCAATCTACTTCGGAGCTTTCATGCAAGACACTAAACTTAAAATCCTGGAACCCATGAAGTACTGGTGGCTCTATTCCCTAATCTCTTTGTGCGTCATTATTCCTGGCTCTTACTCTCTCGTCAGGTACGGTCTCAAACCCTCGATCGATTTTACCGGCGGCACAGTCATAGTTTGGCGGACTCTAATCAACGAAAGCTCTCTTAGGGAGATTGCTAAATCAGCAGGTATTGATATTCGTGAATTATCCAATGCTAATGATATTTATACCATCACAACCAATCCATTGAATCAAGAAACTTACCAACTTTTTAAATCAAAAGTGATCGATGTTAAAGAGCTTTCTTATGATACTGTTGGCCCCGCCCTCGGCGCCGAACTTATCCAAAAAACACTGACCGCAATATTGCTTGCCGCCACCCTCATCTTGTTCTACGTCGCTTACCGCTTCAAAAACATCAAATTTGGTGTTTCTGCCATTATTGCCATGCTGCACGATAGTTTGGTCTTACTCGGAGTTTTTAGTCTCCTGGGTCACTATTTGGGAGTCGAGGTGGATACGCTCTTTGTCACCGCTCTTTTAACCATCTTGAGTTTTTCCGTCCACGACACCATTGTCGTTTACGACCGCATTCGCGAACTCAAAAAGAAACATGGCTATCTCGATTTTGACGATATCGTCAACCGCGCTATTCTCGAAACGATGGGGCGCTCCATCAACAACTCTATGACTATTATTTTTATGCTTCTCTCTATGTACTTACTCGGCGGCGACACCACTAAGTGGTTCATCTTCGCCCTTCTTGTTGGCACTATCTCGGGTACCTACTCTAGTACCTTTACCGCCGCCCCACTCCTCATTGTCTGGGATAAATTTACTCACCGGAAAAAGTAGTTTATTTTGCCTTGGGTAGGCATAAGCCAGATTCTGTTTTTAAGATAATCATTTCTCTATGCCCGCAAACTTCGGGACTCGGGAGTGCTACCGTCTTTGTCGTCCCATTCGTCGGTTGCAGCGGGGAGGATTGCCCGTTTCACCCGAACTAAATCGGTTCGTCACTGTTGCTCTAAACTAGCGGTTACCCGTGATAGCTTACGCTACCCACCCTGCACTCTGCTGTCTGGACTTTCCTGACTCGTCTTGCGACTCGCCCGATTATCCACCTACCCAAGGTAAGTGCATTATATCAGGTGTATAATTTTCTCATGGATTCCTACTCACTTTTGCCAAAACTTGCCCAACTAGGCCCCAGAGTCGGCAATAATGAAACCAAAACAGTCCAACTTATAAGAGATGAGTTAGCCATCCATAAAATTAGCTTTGTCGAACAACCATTCACCATCGATGTCCCGATATGCACGAACGCAGAACTGATAATCGATGGTGAAAGGATTCCATGCCTAGGTAGTTCAATTGTTAGTGGAGATATCCCAAGCGGTGATTATTTAATTAGTCACTTTGGGTATACAGGAGAAGATACTGCTTATAATATTGCTTACAGTCCCATGACAGATAGTATCTCAGTAGTAGATCATTTTAAAGTACCAAGTGTAACAATATCGCGTGAGTCGATTATAAAAGTTATTATGGCAAAAACTGTTAAGGGCAGTGTGACAGTTGAGAAACATCTCACAAAAACTGCCAACATCCTAGTTGGTAATATCAAGAATCCCACCAACCTTGTGTTCGCACACTTTGATTCAATCATAGGTCCAGGAGCAGTCGACAATGCTGGATCTGTGGCGGTGATGTTCGACATCATAATCAATAATCCATCTCTCCGAGAGAAAACGTTATTTATCTTTTCAGGAAATGAAGAAATGTGTTACGACGATTACAAATTAAGTGGCTACGGATTCCGAGTCTTTGAAACAGACTATAGCAACTTACTCATGGAAGCGAAGAAAATTATAGTACTCGACGGGGTGGGTATGGGTATGGCTAACTGGTCACAATCTGGGTTGGATTGGGTACTACAACTTAAAATGTTAGATCAAATCCGCAGTAAAGTAACTTGGTTGCAGAACGACCAAACCCCAATACTAAAGGTATTTCATACTTCTGACGATATGCTAGAAAATATAGAAACGCAGTATTTACAATCAGCCGAGCAACTACTTGTCGAAGCGCTAACTTAGGGTACTAAGCCAACTCTTTCACTCTCTTCTCCAAATACTCTTTAGTATTCTTCGAGCTATCATCCAGTATTTCTTCAAACAAAGCATTAAGTATTTCTCCCACTTTGCGGGAAGGGGGGATATTCAAAATTTTCATGATTTCAGCACCGTCAATATTCATGTCCTTTAGCGACAAAGGTTCATACATCTGTTCCCCAATTCTCTTTTGCAGTTCCGTCAGTCGCCAACTGGTGGCTTTGGATCCACCCCCCACTCGGTCGCCGATCCGCAGTGCCATCATATCGTGGATATTTTCTTTACCAACTCGGCGGATAAATCGGCGGATTGAGGCATC
>Ga0209211_10007037_pt1 | contig 15960 bp, 16 predicted proteins | sample RifGroA2_FD_183992 | JGI IMG/M metagenome (GOLD analysis project Ga0209211, IMG submission 183992) | Groundwater microbial communities from Rifle, Colorado, USA - Groundwater A2 (SPAdes) (version 2) | ecosystem: Environmental > Aquatic > Deep subsurface > Groundwater | place: Rifle, Colorado... | reverse complement strand
GCGCTATCGAGCGCAATATTTGTTTACGTCAAGCTCCATTGTGTACGGGCAGCGGCGTGAGAATAAAATTGTTTTTGATGAGCAGGATGAAGGTATTGTGGATCATCTTTCACCCCGCGCTTGCTATGATGAAGGCAAACGTTTTGCGGAGACCATGGTAGAGACCTACCGGCAAGTGTACGGCATTGAAGCAAAAATTGCGCGCGTGTTCCGTACGTATGGTCCGCGTTTGAAAATTCGCGATGCGCAGCCGCCGCTTGATTTTATTATCAACGCACTTGAAGGCAAGGATTTGGTCATTTATGGCGATGCACGGTCTTCAAGCATGTGCTACGTTACCGATATAGTTGACGGACTTGTCCGGCTTATGCATCATCCCGAGCATATTGGCCCGGTTAATCTGGGTGATGATCAGGATTATTCGCTTGAAGATATCGCACAAAAAATTATTGACATGACTGGATCACTATCTAAGATTGTTCACGAGCCGCCCCTTCCATTTTTGTCTTCTTTGGGGTTACCGTCCTTGCGTAAGGCAAAGGATACGCTCGGATGGTTTCCTTTGGTCCGTCTTGAGGACGGGCTTAAGCGTACTATTGATTATGCGGTGGCCAACAAGGAGTCGCTTGGGTTGGCGGTTTAATTTTAATGTGCTTTTTCAGAGGCAACCTCGGTATACGAATTTTCCTCCTCGCGGCTCGGAAAATTGTATACCTGCGGTTGCAAGAGCAAAAAGCACATTAAAATTATGAACTGCCACATTGTCATTCCCGCATATAATGAAAGCGCCACAATTGGCCGCGTTGTTGGGGCGTGCCGCTCGGCGTGCCCACAGGCGACGATCCTTGTGGTTGATGATGGCTCTACTGATGTAACTGTTGATACGGCACATGCGGCTGGTGCGCGCGTTTTAATTCATGAAATAAATCGCGGACAGGGTGCCGCGCTTGCAACCGGCACAGCGTGGGCTTTGTACAACGGTGCTGACGTTATAGTTCATTTTGATGCTGACAATCAACTTGAAGCGTCTGATATTGTAAAAGCTACTGAATTGCTCGTCCGTGATGACCTTGATGTTGTGTTGGGATCACGTTTTGTACAAGGTGCACAGGTTGTTAATATGCCTGGTTTAAAACGCTGGATCATCAATCCGGTGGCGCGGATTATAAACCGTTTGTTTACGGGTGTTACACTCACTGATGCGCATAATGGTTTTCGCGTCTTAACACGTAAAGCTGCAGAGCATATCACCATAGTGCAGGATCGTATGGCGCATAATTCAGAAATTGTTGCACAGTTGCGGACGCAGCGCTTGCGGTTTTGTGAAATGCCCGTAACCGTGCGGTATCATGAATTTGGACAGGGGATAGAAGGCGGCGTGCGCATTGTAAAGGACTTGTTGTTGGGTAAATTTGTCTAGTATTAGGATTTACACGTTTGGCGCATAACTTTGTCAGAAGCTGCATTTTGTGCTCGCCGTAGTTTGCTACTACGCCTCGCACAAAGCCTCGCTTCTTTCGCGTTCTGCGCTCAAACGTGTAAATCCTCAATATGTTTATACAGATTATTCTTATCATTTTTATTATATTCGCCTTATCGCGCGTTGTTATTCGTGCGCAGAAAAAGGAAATACGCATTGGCGAGTCCTTGGGTTGGGTAGTATTTTGGTTATTAGCCGGCGCGGCAGTGCTGTGGCCCGGGGGGACCGTGGTGCTTGCCAATACGCTTGGCGTGGGTCGCGGTTCAGATCTTATTTTTTATGTTTCGCTGGCGCTTTTGTTTTATATGATGTTTCGTATTTTTGTGCGTTTGGAACGGTTGGAGCGTAACATCACCAAGGTCGTACGCGATAGGGCGCTTAAAGATGGACCAAAGTAAAAATAGGGTTTATGAAAATTCTTTCAGTCGTTGCTGCGGTGCCGCCGTATCGTGGGGGGCTAGCCCATGCGGCTTATCGTGAAGCATGCAGCGTTGCGCACCACCCGTCTGTTGAGCGTTATACATTGCTCACCATGGGGCCGCATGGTGAAGATCAGGCACTTACCTCAACACTTCAACAGGTCGTCATTAAACCACTATGGCGTAATGGATTAGCTGGTAGCATTTTGAGAAGAATAGGACGTGAAATAAAACAACATGACATTATATATCTTCACTATCCTTTTTTTGGCACCAATGAAGTGGTTGCTTTTTTTGCGTTGCTTTACAAAAAGCCGCTGATCATACGATACCATATGGATGCTCATGATCCCGGGTGGAGACGTGTGTTATATTGGCCGTATCAAAAAATATGGCTACCATTTTTTTTGAAAGCCGCGGACAAAGTTATTTTTTCTTCATTTGAGTATGCAGCATCAAGCGTCGCAGCTTCTTTTTTTAAAAAACATCGCAACCTGTGCGCAGAAATTCCTTTTGGTGTTGATACACAATTTTTTTCACCGGGTGCTCCGGACCCTGCGCTTATCGCGCGCTACCATCTCCGGCCGGATGCACGCCGTATTTTATTTGTTGGCGGGCTTGATCGCGCACATTATTTTAAAGGTGTTTCCGTGTTGCTTGATGCTTTTACCACTTGGCAGCGCCGCCAGAAAGAGTTGTGGGAACTTGTCATTGTGGGGGATGGCGACTGCAAAGAAATCTACGAGCGTTATGCGCAGAAAAACGGTATTCTTAAGGCGGTTCATTTTTTGGGCAGAGTGCCTGATGAAGACCTGCCCGGGTTGTATCGCAGCGCTACGTTTTTTACGTTGCCTTCACTTGACAGTTCAGAGGCATTTGGCATAGTATTAGTAGAGAGCTTGAGCTGCGGGACGCCGGTTATTGCTAGCAATTTACCCGGAGTTTCCAGTATAATCCACAAGACCGACGGAGGAGCCATGGCAGCACCAGGGAATGTTTCTGATATACAAAAAGCGTGGGAAATGGTGAACGAACGACTGCGTCGTGAAACATCATGGCGTACCGCTTTTCAAAAAAAGACCGTGCATTGTTTTGATGAGCGCAAAAATAGCGAAACATTATTACATACTTATGTCACTGAAGGATTTGTTTCATCGACATAAGGAGGAAGAGGCGCGCAAAAAATTTGCTGTTATTCTTATTATTGTTGTGTTTGTCATTATTGTCGGTATCTGGTTTTTTAATCGTGGGGCCCGTGACAATGCTACTGACACGCAGAGCGCAACAAGCACCGTTTCAACACAAACATCCGGGAACGGTGAAATGGTTGAGCTTGGTGTGTTATCCACGCTTGATACCATTCAAAAACTTGCCGGATTTGGCGCTCCCAAACGTTATCTGGTACTTTTTTTGAATAATGCTGAATTGCGCGCGGGTGGCGGTTTTATTGGAAGTTACGCAACACTGCGCGTTGATAATGCCCGCGTTAGCGATTTGTTTATACAAGGTTCAGAGTTTGTAGGACGTGATGCCGCGGCAAAAGCATTTCCGCAAGCACCTACCGTGCTCGCCGCTATGATGGGCACTTCTCGTTGGTATTTTCGGAATGCCAACTGGTCGCCAGATTTTCCTACCAGCGCGCATCAAGCCGCAACATTATATGCGCTCCAGACCGGTGATACGCAACCATTTGATGGGGTCATTGGTATTACGCCGGATATTGTGACGGCGCTTTTAGAGCTGACCGGGCCGGTGACGGTTCAGGGTATTGAGTTTACGCCACAGAATGTTGCGGAAAAAATTCAATATGAAGTTGAGCAAGGATATGTAGCACGCGGTTTGCCGGCACAGGAGCGTAAATATATTTTGCGTGATGTAACACAGGCGTTGCTTGTAAAATTGGGCGAGGATTTAGTTGCTAACCTTGGTAATCTGCTTGGCGCGTACCACGATTTAATCGTGGGCGGGCATGTCATGATTGTTTCATTTGATGAAGCACTGCAGGGAGAGCTTGACACGCTTGGTTGGTCAGGCCGTGTCATGAACCCAACCGGAGATTATCTTTCTGTTGTTGACAGTAACATCAATAGCGCCAAAACCGATCCGGCTGTGAAACGTTCTTTTATGTATAACATCCATGAAGTCAATGGCACCTGGGTTGCAGACCTCACGCTTGATTACACGCATGAACGGGCCCCTGATTGGCGTACAACGGCATATAAGACCTATACGCGCGTATATGTACCTGCTGGCAGTGAGTTGTTGAATGCGCAGGGATGGCGCGCTGTGCAAGCCGGAGCACTTGCTGATATTAATAAAGAAGAATTGGGCAAGACGGTTTTTGGTGGTTATTTTACGGTTGCGCCTAAGAGTTCTCGCACAGTTCGTTTGAGTTATCGACTGCCCGCATCAGTGGGCGAAGCTATAGCCGCGGGTACCTATGATTTGTATGTTGAAAAACAATTGGGCGCTGCCGGGCACACGTTTAATTTTCGGCCGGTTTTCAACAGGCCTATCTCTTCTGTAGAGCCCGCAGGCACGGTTGAGGGTGCGGGTTATTTCCAGACCGTTTCGCTTGATCAAGACAGAACCTTTCACGTTGCTTTTTAATCCAGCCCTCATAACCGCATGGCATTATTTTTAAAAAAAGTAGGTATTGATTTAGGTACCACGAACGTTTTGGTTTACGTTCCAAAGCGCGGTATTGTTATTAATGAACCGTCCGTGGTTGCCATTTCAAAAGAAGACGGGAAAGTTCTTGCCGTTGGCCATGACGCCAAGGATATGATTGGCAGAACTCCGGACTCCATCGTCGCTCAACGTCCTTTGAAGGATGGTGTTATTGCTAACTATCGCACCACAGAAGCCATGTTGCGTTATTTTATCAACAAGGCCCTGGGTGGTGTGCGTTTGTTTCGTGCAGAAGTTATGATCGCCGTGCCCGGGGGTATTACCTCAACGGAACGTCGTGCCGTTATTGATGCGGCCATGGCAGCGGGCGCGCGCGCCGCGTATATTATTAAAGAGCCCATTGTGGCCGCTATTGGCGCGGATATCCCTATTGGGAGCGCATCGGGCCATATGATTATTGATATTGGCGGTGGTACTGCGGAAATTGCCGTGTTGTCCCTCGGGGGTATTGTCGCCAGTGGTTCAGTGCGAATCGGCGGTAATAAGTTTGATGCAGCCATTGCTGAACATGTGCGCAAGAAATATAACCTGGCGGTTGGGGAGCGCACTGCAGAAGAAATTAAAATTGAAATTGGTTCCGCCATGTATGTTGATCGCAACATGACTATGGAAGTAAAAGGCCGCGATATGATAAGTGGTCTGCCGCGCACCATTACGGTTTCTTCTCATGATGTTACTGACGCCATTCAAGTTGAGCTTGAAGGACTGATTCAAGCCGTTAAAGAAGTGCTCCACAAAACACCGCCGGAACTTTCTGCTGATGTTATGGACAAGGGTATGATTTTGTCTGGCGGGTCTTCACTGTTGCGTAATTTAGAAGAATTGTTTGCCCAAGCGACCGGCGTGCCTGCTTATGTTGCAGAAGAGCCGTTATTGTGCGTGGCCAAGGGTACGGGCATTGCGCTTGAAAATTTGGAAAGTTATAAACGCAGCATTTTGGCCACACGGTAAAGTGGTGTATACTGGAGGTACATGATCGCACAGCGCCTGAAGAAGGATCTTAATTATTATGAAGCAATCGCCGCCTTGGTGGGAACGATAATCGGGGCAGGCGTTCTTGGAATACCTTTCGTTATTGCAAAGGTAGGTTTTTTGATTGGTGCGCTGTTTATGGTGGTTATGGCTGTTTTGGTTGTTGTGCTACATTTGATGCTGGGCGAAGTGGTAACGGCTACGCGCGAACCATTGCAATTGGTTGGTTTGACGCGACGCTATTTGGGGAAGGGGGCCGGGTGGATTATGGGTTTGGCTTATGTTCTTTCATTGAATGGTGTTTTGCTTGCGTATCTTGTTGGTGTTGGAGATGTGTTTGCCGCGTTTGTTCCTGGAACCGCGTTCATGTGGAGTGTTATTTTTTTTGTACTTGGCTCGTTTGTGGTGGTGTCTGGTGTTGCGTTTGCCAAGCATGTGAGTTTTGTTATGACCGCGGTTAAAGTTTTGGTATTGCTTGGTATTATTATTTTGAGCGTACGCGGGGTTGCTGCGGAGCATGTGCAAACCATTTCATGGGAAAATATTTTTTTACCGTTTGGTGTGATTTTGTTTGCTTTGTCAGGTATTAGCGCGTTGCCGCTGGTTGAAATTATTGACCACAAAAAACGTGAATTCAAACGTGTCATTGTAGTGGGCACGTTGATTGCCGCGGTGTTGTATTTCTTTTTTGCGCTTGCCGTTGTGGCAGTAACCGGCTCTGCCACAACCGAGGTTGCTACGATTGGTTTGGGGCAGGCGCTCGGGCCGCTGGTGCTTGTTTTTGGTAATGTATTTGCTTTTTTTGCCATGGGGAGTAGTTTTATTTTAATAGGTCTTGCTTTGACTGGCGTGTACAGTTTTGATTATAATGTGCCACGCGTACCCGCAGCGCTCTTGGCATGCGCTGTACCTTTTGTCTTGTTTGTTGCAGGCGCGCGGCAATTTGTGACTATTTTGGGTTTGGTTGGTTCTCTGTTTATTGCGCTTGAAATGTTCTTGATTGTGCTTGCCTTTTTAAGAATGCGCCGTACGGCGCCCTCTGCATCGTCCCGTTATATTCAGCATCCGCGTTTGTGGGGATATACTTTGTTGACCGTGTTTGCCATTGCTGGCGCGCTCGGCGTTTGGGAGTGGCTTTCTAATATATAACGTAGTATATGCCCTTATTACACGCTTTAATACTTGGTATTGTGCAGGGTTTGAGCGAATTTTTGCCCATATCCAGTTCTGGGCATCTTATTATTATTCCCGCTGTGTTTGGCTGGGATGTACAGAGTTTGTTTTTTGATGTTTCCGTGCATATAGGCACGGTGCTTGCGGTCATTGTATTTTTTCGCAAACGTTTGTGGCGCATTATACAAGATTTTTTTTATGGTAAACCGCGTATTGTTTTGTGGGTTGTATTGGCAACCATTCCAGCCATGATTGCTGGCATATTTTTAGATGATATGGTTGAAACAATTTTTAGAAATCCAAAAATTGTTGTTTTTAATTTGATGTTTTGGGGTATTGTGTTGTGGTGTGCTGATGTATATCGGAAAAAAACAAATAAGATTGTTGAACTTGAAAACGTGGGTTCGTGGCGCAGTTTGTTGGTAGGTGTTGCGCAAGCCATTGCGCTTATTCCAGGTACCTCGCGTTCCGGTATCACCATAACCGCCGGATTGTTTTCAAAGTTGACGCGTCGTGCCGCGCTTGAATTTTCATTTCTCATGAGCATCCCCGTTATTGTTGCGTCTGTACTTTTGAAAGGTATCGTGTATATAAAAAATCCGGTTGAGTTTATTGGTTTTGCCCCGCTTCTTACAGGCGTTGCCGCGTCATTTGCGAGTGGCTTGTTTGCGCTGTGGATTTTGTGGCGTATTGCCGCGTCATACCGTTTTTGGCCCTTTGCCTTATACCGTTTACTTTTGGGGATAATTTTGTTAGTGTGGTTGTTGTAAGTATGAAAATCGAACAATTATTAAAGAAAATTCACGCATTAAGCGCAAAAGCAAAAACTCCTGTATACCCGGTTGGTGGTTTTGTTCGTGATTATATTCTTGCCGGTAATGCACTTCCTGAGACAAAAGATATTGATTTTGTGGTGCTGGGGAGCGGCGTTGCTTTTGCGCGCACCGCTATAGACACGCTTAAAGGCGAGGATTTTGTTGCCTTTGAAGAATTTGATACCGCGCGATTTCGCATTGATGACATAGTGATTGAATGCGCTGGTGCGCGCTCTGAAAATTATCAGGAAGCATCGCGCAAGCCGCACGTTACGGCGGTAGCAACACTTGAAGAGGACTTGAAGCGTCGTGATTTTACTATTAATGCCATGGCGCTGGAATTAACAGCAAAGGGTGTTGGTGCGATTATTGATCCACGTGGCGGTCAAAAAGATCTTACGCGCAGAATTATTCGCACACCGCTTGCACCGGAAGAAACATTTAGCGATGACCCTTTGCGCATTATTCGCGCATGTCGTTTTGCCGGCCGTTTTAATTTTGCTATTGAAGAACATACCAAAACAGCAATTACCAAAAATATAGAACGCTTAAGTGTGGTGTCATGGGAGCGTATTAAAGAAGAATTGGATAAGATGCTCACGCATGAAAAACCTTCATCTGCGCTAATCCAACTCTATGCCATGAGTGTTTTGGAATACATTGCACCTGAGTTAACGGCGCTTGATGGCGTGGAATATGTGGGTGACAAGGGGCACAAAAATCAGTTTACGCATACACTTCAAGTGCTTGATCAAATGATTCCATTGTCAGACAAACTCAATTTACGCTGGGCGGCGTTCTTGCATGATATTGGCAAAGCGCCCACCAAACGGTTTGATAAAAAACTTGGGTGGACGTTTCATGCGCATGATTTTGTGGGTCAAAAAATGTTTGGCGTTATGGGGCGGCGATTGCGTTTTGATACACACAGTATTAAATACATCCAAAAATTGATCCGCTGGCATCTGCGCCCCATTGCGCTATGCGATGAAGGCATCAGTGACAGTGCTGTGCGTAGATTAATTGTAAATATGGGAGATGATCTTGAAGATTTACTCAAACTGTATCGCGCTGATATTACCACCAAGAATCCACGCAAGCTAGCGCAACGCGCAGAGGATTATGAGCGGTTGCTTGAACGCATTGAAGAGGTGCGTGAAACAGATCGTTTGCGCGCGTTTCAGTCCCCGGTGCGCGGTGAAGAAATTATGCAACTGTGTGGTTTGAAACCCGGCAAAGACGTGGGCACGTTCAAAACAGCCATTGAAGAGGCCATTTTGGAGGGGATAATCCCCAATGAATATGAGGCGGCCAAGGCGTACCTCTTAAAAATAAAAGGTAGCATTCTCAAGTGACAGTTTGAGTTTTTTCTGCTATACTATAAGTACACATTATATGGATATAAACTTACTGTGGAACGAATTTTTGGTTCGCCCTGTTTTTAATATATTAATCTGGATTTACAATGAAATGGCCAACGCCAATTTGGGCGTCGCGGTTATTTTACTTACGCTTGGTTTACGCATTGTTTTGTTGCCTTTTTCCATTTTTTCCATGCTCGGTAAAGGGCGCGCAGTGATACTTCAAAAGAAATTAAAAGAAATTGCGCGCGACTTTAAAGGTGACAAAGTTGCCATGAAAGAAGAGTTTAGGCGCGTCATGAAGCAGCACAAATTGCGGCCCTGGGCACGAGCCATAAGTTTGGCAGTCCAGGCGCTTGTGTTGCTTATTTTGTATCAAGTGTTTAAAACAGGCTTGCGCGGTGAAGTTATGGTGCACACGCTGTATCCTTGGGTTGATTTTCCGGCGCGAGTTAACACTGACTTTTTAGGATTTAATTTGGCGGTTTCAAACATATACTGGGCCGGTAGCGTTGGCGTTATTCTGTTTCTTGAGATCTATATTCAAAACAGACGCAAAGCAAAAGCAAGCATCCAGGACATGTGGTTTTCCATTTTATTTCCTCTAGCAAGCGTTTTTGCGCTGTATATGCTTCCTATGGCTAAGTCCATTTTTATATTGACTTCTATGGCTTTTAGTTTTATACTACTATTTGTGCAGCGTTTTCTTAACCGCCCTGATTCAGAGGCCTTTGAAGGCCCTACAGGGCACGGAGGGCATTAAAACCATCTATGAGTAGCCAAGATTCAATTGATAAGATGATGTATTCGTTTGTTATGGAGGATGTTTTGAAAGGTCTTTTCATTCATGTACAACCGGGGTATGTCGCGTGCGTGTATGATTTGGGCAGGGGAGTTTTAAAAAAAGTATTAACACCCGGATTGCATTTGAAAGTTCCGTTTTGGCAGAAAGCAAAATTGTTTAACACCCAGACGCTTGAGTATGATATAACGGGTGAGTTTAATCCCCATCATGAGCGCGCGCTTGGCGATGTACCTGTTCCGGCGGTGACGCATGATGGTGACAAAGTGGAAGTTGAGGGAACCATTTTATTGCGTTTGGACATGAAAAAGATTCCTGAAATTTGGCAGAATATTGGTGAGGATTTTGTTGAAAAAATTGTCCGGCCAACCATTCGCAGCCGCATGCGCATGGTGATTTCTGAATTTAATCACGATGATATTGTTGGTTCTAAGCGCCAGCACGTTGAAGCAAAACTTCAAAAAGAGCTTGAAAGCATTTTTGCCGAGCGGGGGATTATGGTGGAAAACGTATTGCTTTCAGAGGTGAGCTCGCACTCTTCGCACGTGAAACACTAACGTCATATTAAAATGGATTCAAGCGGCTGATGCGTTCCCGCTTGAATCCATGTGCCCACCCCCTTGACAGGGGTTTTTGCTTTGTATATACTACCTTTAGCACTCTGGATAGTTGAGTGCTAATCAGGAAAATATGCAAAAAACAAGGCAAGAAACCATTCTTTCCTACATGGTTGAGGCCTATATAAAAAATGCCGAACCGGTCGGGTCAAAACGCCTGTGCGATGACTACGGGCTTGATTGTAGTTCAGCAACGGTTCGCGCCGAGCTTTTGGACCTTGAAAAAAAAGGCCTTTTAATCCAGCCACATACATCAGCCGGGCGTATCCCTACAGAAAAAGGATATCGTTATTTTGTTGAACGGCTTATGGACGAGCAGGCACTGCCGGACAAAGAAGCAACGTTGCTTCAAGAGGCATGGGGTGTCGCACAAACATTTGAAGAGCGTTTAAAGTCACTGGCAAAGATTGTCGCAGAGCTCGCCTACAACACGGTTATTATTGCTTATAGCCCCAAAAACGTGTATTATACAGGTATTAAAAATTTGTTTAGCCAACCCGAATTTGCGGAGTTTGCGCTTGTCACCAGCATCTCAACCGTGCTTGATGAACTAGATGAACACCTTGATGATTTGTTTGCTTTTGGGGGCGACAAAATTGAAGTTTTAATTGGCAAAGACAATCCACTGGGTAATCGGTGCAGCGCCATTACCACGCGCATCGCAGACGGCGGCGGCGTGATGACGCTCTTGGGGCCTATGCGTATGGATTATGGGCGCAATATTTGTTTGGTTGAACAAGCAAAATACACAATGTCACACTAACATGTCAGACAACAAAGAAAACAGAGATATTTCCGTTATTGTGGGTATTTTCATTCAAAATGAAAAAGAAGAATTTTTGTTTTTCCGCATGCCCAAGTGGGACAATAAATGGAGCATATGTGGCGGACATGTCCAGCGTAATGAAACACTTGAAGATGCGGCGCGACGTGAATTGAAAGAAGAAATTGGTTTGCGCTCGGATACGTTGTCATTTATGAGTTACTTTGAAATTATTAAGCCATCTGATTTTCAACTTGACAAACATTTTGTAGGATTTAATTTCCGTATGCAAGTTACAGGGAGGCCGGAGGTGAAAACCAATGAAGAGCTCGGCGAACAACGTTGGATGACCGCAGATGTTGCGCTCAAACAAAAAGATCTTAATTCTTTGACACGGAAAACACTTGAAGGTTTGCAAGAGGGCAAGACATGCAATTCTTGCGAAGAACTGCGCATCGGTTGGCAGCGCGCGCTTGCTGATTATCAAAATTTGAAAAAAGAAGTTGAAGCAAAGCGTGGTGAGTGGGCGCAAGAAGCAATTAAACGTGGTGTTGAAGTATTTTTACCGGTATACGAGAACATGAAAAAAGCATTCGGGCATACACCGGCAGTTGACGGCGGTGCGTGGAAAGCGTGGGCTACAGGGTGTCAGCATATAGTTCGACAATTCAGTGATGTGTTTTCAGCACTAGGTGTTGAATCCATCGAGACCATTGGTGAGCAATTTAATCCCGTGTTTCACGAGGCGGTAGGGGAGCAGGAATCAGACAAGCCATCAGGCGAAATTTTGGAAGAACTTGAAAGCGGGTTCAAAATGGGGGATCGCGTGCTTAAAGTTGCCCGGGTCATAATCAGTAAATAATTTTTATCATATGGATCACACAAAAGAAACTACCATCGTTGAAATGCCGCTTGGCGGACTTGATCCTAAGGACATAGAAGTGTCTGTATCAAGTGGCATTTTAACCATTAGCGGGCATACCAAAAAAGAAAAAGAAGTTGATGAGAAAGGGTATTATCGCAAAGAGGTGCGGACCGGATCATTTTTCCGCCAAATGGCTTTACCGCCCGGCGTGGATGAAGATAAATTGAAAGCAGAATGTGAAGATGGTGTGTTAAGAATTATGTGCCCTGTGCTGTTGAATGCCCCGAAAAAGCAACCGGTCACTATCGAAATATAGAGTACTATAGTAGCTCCTCGGCTCGGAAATGTGATAGCTGTGCTATCCCATTTCTCTCGCACTACGTCGCTAATAAAAAAAATAAAATAAAAAAACTATGGCAAAAATAATCGGAATAGATCTCGGAACAACTAACTCATGTGTCGCTATTATTGAAGGTGGCCAGCCCAAGGTGCTTGAAAACAAAGAGGGTATGCGCACTACGCCGTCTGTGGTTGCTATGTCAAAGACAGGTGAGCGGCTCGTAGGTATGCTTGCCAAGCGCCAGGCCGTTACAAACCCGGGCAATACATTGTACTCTATTAAGCGGCTCATTGGACGCAGATTTTCTGACCCTGAAGTGCAGCAGATGATGCGCGTGGCACCGTATAAAATTGTACAGCGCGGTGAAGGTGTTGCCGTGAAAATGGGTGACAAAGAATATACGCCGCAGGAAATTTCTGCTATGGTGCTTCAAAAATTAAAAGCAGATGCAGAAGAGCGCTTGGGTGAAAAAGTTAATGAAGCGGTTATCACCGTGCCGGCGTATTTTGACGATGCGCAGCGTCAGGCAACAAAAGATGCTGGTGAAGTCGCAGGTCTTACCGTGAAGCGTATTATTAATGAGCCAACTGCCGCTGCATTTGCTTATGGCTTTGACAAAAAAATAAATCAAAAAATTGCGGTGTATGACTTGGGCGGCGGTACATTTGATATTTCCATTCTTGATATTGCTGATGAAGGCGGCCAGTCAACCGTAGAAGTCAAGGCCACTAATGGCAACACGCACCTGGGCGGTGATGACTTTGATCAGGTTTTGATTGAATATGTTTTGGCTGAATTTAAGCGTCAGGAGGGTATGGATTTATCAAAAGACCCTCTGGCGCTTCAACGCATTAAAGATGCTGCGGAGAAAGCCAAAATTGAGCTCTCCAGCGCCGTGGAAACAGAAATTAATCAGCCGTTTATTACTTCAGGCCCGGAAGGTCCCAAGCACTTGGTTCTTAAGATGTCTCGTGCTAAACTAGAAGAGTTGGTGGGGGAGTTGGTGGAAAAGACCTTTGGGCCGGTTCGCCAGGCACTTGCTGACTCTGGGTTTAAAAAAGAGGATATTAATGAAGTAGTCATGGTGGGTGGTATGACGCGCATGCCACTGGTGCAGCGCAAAGTTGAGGAGTTTTTTGGCAAAAAACCGCATTTGGGTGTGAATCCAGATGAAGTGGTTGCGGTTGGCGCTGCTATTCAGGCCGGTCAATTTGAAGGTTCGCTTGGCAAAGATATTTTGCTTTTGGATATTACTCCGCTTTCACTTGGTCTTGAAACCATGGGTAGCGTGATGACCAAGCTCATTGAGAAAAATACCACCATACCCACCTCTAAGACACAGACATTTTCAACAGCTGCAGACAGCCAGCCATCAGTTGAAATTCATGTGTTGCAAGGTGAGCGTCCCATGGCCGCAGATAATAAAACGCTTGGGCGGTTTATGTTGGACGGTATTCCGCCTGCGCCACGCGGTGTTCCGCAAATTGAGGTTTCATTTGATATTGACGCCAATGGTATTTTGAATGTTAAGGCAAAGGATAAAGCAACCAACAAAGAACAATCTATCCGTATTGAGGCATCCAGTGGTCTTTCCAAGGAAGAAATTGAGCGCATGAAAAAGGATGCTGATGTGCACGCGGCTGATGACCAAAAGAAACGTGAGTTTATTGAAGTCAAAAATACCGCGGATACGTTAGTGTACACCTCTGAAAAATTAATTCATGAAGCAGGTGAAAAGAAAATGAATTTGTCCGATGACGACAAAAAGAAATTGCAAGAAAAAATTGATGCTTTGAAGAAGGTTAAAGATGGCGAAGATGTTGAGTCAATCAAAAAAATGTCTGATGAGCTGGGACATGTGGCGCAAGAAATCGGCACTAAGATGTATCAATCCGCCTCTGGCGGACAGGCAGGTGGTGCTGCTGGCGCACAGGGTGCTCCAGGCGCTGGTGGGCCGCAGGAACCGCCTCAAGGCGGTAAAAAGCCAGGGGACGATGTGGTTGAGGGTGAGGTTGTAGATGGGAAATAAAAATTCTTAACTTAATTATCTATGCGGGAAGCAAGAGAAGGATATCGTCCGCCAACCATTGATTGGGCAAAAGGCAAGACATCTAACTGGCTATTTGCAGCAGATTTACGCGATAAAGAAGCACCAAAAGTGATTCATGGTGATAAAGAGAAGCGTGAAGCAGAGGCAATTAGCACTGAAGTGGAGAGACGCCGTAAAATGATTCAAGAAGCAGCAAATAAGTTTGTGGCATCTCCTTCTGATGCAACACGACGCGCGTTGGTGACCACGTTTGATGATTTTTTTCCACAAGATGCAGAACGCGGCCGTGCATTACTCGTTGACTTGCTGCATACTTTGAGTGATGAGTATGGTATTCATATAGGTGGATTTTCCACTGAATATCCTCGTGTTGAGACCAAGAGAATTGATGAAGCTGCTTAATTGGATGGCATGTCAAAAGATTACTACAAAGTCCTCGGCGTAGACAAAAACGCAAGTGCCGAAGATATTAAAAAGGCCTACCGGAAAATGGCGCACCAGCATCATCCGGACAAGCCCGGCGGCAGTGAAGAAAAGTTTAAAGAAATAAACGAGGCCTTTCAAGTACTTGGTAACCAAGAAAAACGCCAAAAATTTGATCAGTACGGCGCTGATTTTGAACAGCAGGGCGGTTTTGGCGGTGGCGTGGGCTGGGAGGACTTTATGCGTGCCGCACGGGGTCAAAACGGCGGTGCCGCTCATTTTAATTTTGGCGGCATAGACCTGGGTGATTTGTTTGGTGATTTGTTTGGCGGTGGCGGTCGTGGTGGTAGAAGTGTACAACGCGGTCGCGACATTCAAGTTGATGTTGAAGTTAATTTAGAAGAGGTGCTGCATGACCAAACCAAGATCATGCAACTGCGTAAAAAAAATAATTGTGATGTGTGCAATGGTTCCGGCGCTGAACCGGGCACGCACAAAAAATCATGCGGTACGTGCGGCGGTTCCGGTCAGATAGAACACATGCAGCGTACCATCTTGGGTATGATGCGCACGGCGCGTACCTGTGAGACATGTTATGGCGCGGGTCAAGTACCTGAAAAGGTCTGTAAGCATTGCAGAGGCGATGGTGTTCTCACGCGTGATTCTGATATTAAAATAAAAATACCTGCTGGCATTTCAGATGGTGAAACGATTCGTGTTTCCGGACACGGTGAGTCCGTGCAAGGCGGACACCACGGGGACTTATATGTACGCGTTTCTGTGCGCAATAAAAAGGGTTTTGAACGCAGTGGTATGGATTTATACACTGACGCGCATATCAGTTTTGCGCAAGCTGCATTGGGTGATACTATTTCCCTTGAAACGCTTGATGGATCGGTGAAACTTGCCATTCCGGCGGGAACACAACCCGGACAGCGTATTCGTTTAAAAGGATATGGTGTGCCACAGTTGCAAAGAGAAGGACACCGTGGTGATTTGTATGTCCAAGCCGTTGTTGAAGTTCCCAAAAAATTAAATAGAAAACAAAAAAAATTGCTGGAAGAGTTTAAGGAATTGGAGTAAAATTTTTAGTGGCCGGGTACCTTGACAAAAGGTGTTTTTTTACGGAGGGTTTTCAACGTGCGTGATTCAAGCATGATCGTGGCGGTGATGTTGTTCTCGGTGTCGG